>JGI2160J19893_10000583_pt1 | contig 12262 bp, 10 predicted proteins | sample DeeMarSeWOR28_12_FD_19893 | JGI IMG/M metagenome (IMG submission 19893)
GCCAGAAGAGTTGCGGCTGTCTCAAGGGCCTTATGTGTTTCTCCGATAATACTCTGCTGCCTCAACTTGTAGGCTAGCACTGTAAAAATAATAATGACTGCCGTTCCCGAAAGAACTGCAGANGCCAGAAANAGAATAAGAAGNTGGACCCCGAACCAGACGGGTGGATCNGAAGCCAGGGTAAATAAACCTCCGAGATTGTTGTTAGCNCCGACAGAAGTTACCGCTGCNATAATTCCAAACGTCAATGCCAATCCCTGGCTGCCGGAGACNAAAAAAGCAAAACGCAGNAACAGGCANCCGGACATGATACCGTACAGGGTNGAAAGCCACCANATATTGGATGAAAGACTTGGGGAAGCNGCGTTGTAGTANATAAGNAGCCAGGGACTTTCCACGCTGAAGGCCAGGAGCATGAAGGCTGTCACCGTTGTAACGATGGCAAGATAGACAGCACGACTTCCCAGGGGTCTCAAAGGTGTGACGCCATAGGCGTGACTGATCGCGGCAAGAAGACATAACCCGGTTGAAGTTATGGCAAAAAAGGCAAAGGATGAAGTCAAAATTCCCCAGGGAATTTCCCGGGAAATATTATAGGCTATCTGATGCCCTGTCATGGTGGCATAGGCCCCGGCTGTCAAGCCTGCTATGACAAACAGTGACAAAAGATGTGTGAGCCATTTTACCGCGGAGCTTGCCAGTCTCCCCTCTTCCAGATTATCAAAGTTAGCTGCCATCTGTATTCCTAAAAATCCTGCGAGCGATATGCTGTCTACTTCACTCCTAATTCATATTCTTCAAGGTGTTTATGGCCCTGAACTCCGATATGACACCAGTTACATTTCGTGTTAACCGAAAAGGCAATGGTGCCATTATGGCACTTACCGCAGTATTTTCCCTGGTTAAAAGCCGTCATAGTAAAATCTTCTTTCTCTTCAACCTCACCTGCTTTCTTAGTGAAAATATCCGGGTGGCAGCTCTGGCAGTCAAACTTTTGCCCCAGATGAAATTTATGTTCAAAGATCACCGCCCGGACCGGTTTTATAAAAACAATGGGTCCGCCGCCGTATTCCTGAGCTGCAACGGTTCGTATTATGCCGGGCAAGACCAACGGTAGTGTAAAAAATAAGAAAACGATAATTACCCTATTCATGTTCATATACCGATTTCATTCTAATATTTCTATCCCGGCAGATAAAATACGTTGGGCATGGAGCCTGATTCGGGCCTTAAGACCTGTATTTTCTGATCCGGCTTGTGGAGCAGTCTATACAGATCACTTTTATGGTCAGACAGATCACCGAATAAAAGCACATTGGCAGGACATGCCTCAGCACAGGCAGTATTTGTTTCACCATTCTGCAATCTCTTGCGATAACAGAAGTCACACTTGTCTACTGCCTGGGTTTCACTGTTATAGTAGCGGGCATAGTATGGACATGATGTCATGCATGCCTTGCAGCCGATACATAACGATTCATTCATCATGACTATACCGTTTTGCTTATCTTTATAAGTTGCCTTGGTTGGACAAACCCGGACACATGGCGGCCGGTTGCATTGATTGCAGAGAACAGGAAGAAATTCCCGTATAAATTTGCTGGCGGCGATATTCGTTTTTTTTCGATGTAAAATGGTATTCCTGTAACCAGAGGAGGGGACATTATTCGTTTGGGANCATGCTTCAATACAACGCTCACAGTCTATACATCTATCCTTATATATAATCATTGCATAATGGGGCTTATAGGGATACGTTCCGACAATACTGGCACCGAGCAATTCGCATCGCGTCTTTTGCGCTGGCACAAGAGAGAGTAACGAGCCCCCCAGAAAAATTCCGGTAATCTTAAACCCTAGGCTCAAAAAACTTCTGCGTTCAACCAGGGAAAGTTGCCCGGTATTTTCGGATTTCTTCTGCAGCGTTCTCATTAAACCTTTCATCTGTTTGTTCACACGGTTTTACCTATTATCGCCAAGTTTCATACTATAAAGCGAGTAACCGTAAAGGGTCAAGGCAATATTTTTAATCATTTTCAGGGTATAACCTTTATTTTAAACAGAGGCACCCACCTCATATCCACCTTTCCGCTTGGGATAGACCACAGAACAGCAGTTATTTACCGATCAAAAGTTATATATGGGGAATATCAAGCTTTTGAATTGCCTCATAACAAAATATGAATTAGCATTCACTCTTTTTCATCATTGACTTAAAATAATTTTAATTTACTTTGTAAAATTTGGTATGTGATAATACAAAGTTGGCGATCCAGTTATTCAGGGCTGATATTTTTCGAAAATTGTTTTTTGCAATACATTTATATTTCTTTATAAACAAATATAACTCTTCCAAGGGAGATTTTGATGGCTACCCCCCATGAACAAACCGATCGTATACTGATTGTTGATGATGAGGAGAGTTTACGCCTTACTTTTGAGATGCTATTAAAAAGAGCCGGCTATGAAAACGTTACCGGAGTTTCAAACTTTGATGATGCAATAGCCACCCTCGAAAAGGAAAACTTTGACCTGATTATAAGCGATATCGTTCTCCAGGGAGCTTCCGGCATTGATCTGCTCAGGCAGATCAAGGAAATGGGCAAAATATGTCCTGTTGTCATGATAACCGGTTATCCGAATATTGAGACGGCTGCTGAGGCGGTGCGCCTCGGTGCTTTTGATTATGTCCCAAAACCGGTGAAAAAGGATGAACTCTTAAAAATTGTCGCCCTGGCTCTGGAAAAACAGGAACTGCAGAAAGAAAAAAACCGTTTTGAAGCTCAGCAGGAGAAGAACCGCTACCTTCAGGAGACAATCCTGCGCTCTGTCCGTGAGATCATCATTACGGTCGACACACATCTCCGCATTGCTGATATGAACGATATGGCAAGGGACTGGGCCCGCTCCTTCCTACCTGAAATTGCCATCGGCGTTTCTCTTCCCACCTTAAGCAGTAAATTCGGACGGGCCTTATTGAATGATGTGGAAGAGGTCCTCAAGCTCCGGAAAGAACTAAAACTCCATCGCCTTGAATGGGAGAAGCCCGATGGCAGTTTTGGTGTCGCAAGCGTCACTGCTGCACCTCTTGAAGACAATAATTCAAATTTTCTTGGAGTTGTAATCACCGCCCGTGATCTCACTCATCTGGAAGATTATGACAAGCGTGGACTCCGTTCGAACTTCCACCGATTTGTAGGCAAGAGCCAGCCGATGCAGCGTATTTACGCCCTCATCGAAAGCGTCGGCAAGGTCGATACCACAGTTCTTATCACTGGCGAAAGCGGCACCGGCAAGGAACTTGTTGCCGAGGCCCTGCATGCGGAAAGCCCGCGACGCAACCGAACCCTTGTAAAGGTAGACTGTACGGCAATCCCTGAAGATCTCCTTGAAAGCGAACTCTTTGGTCATAAAAAAGGTTCTTTCACCGGTGCAGACCGAGACAGGTTGGGAAGAATACTTCAGGCAGACGGGGGCACTCTTTTCCTCGATGAGATCGGTGATATTTCTCCCCGCATGCAGTTACGGTTGCTGCGCTTTCTCCAGGAAAGAACCTTTTATCCTGTCGGTCAGGACCAGCCGATTCAGGTTGATGTCAGGGTTATCACTGCAACCAATGCAGATCTTAAGGAAAAAGTACAGAAGGATCAGTTCCGCGAAGATTTATATTTCAGGCTTCGGGTGGTGGATATTATTTTACCGCCNCTGCGTGAACGCAAGGAAGATATCCCCCTTCTGGCGCAATATTTTCTNACTGTTTTTAATAACAAAATGAAACACAACATTACCGGATTTTCCGATTCCGTCATGGAGCTGCTTCAGAACCATTCCTGGCCCGGTAATATTCGTGAACTTGAGCATATTATTGAACGGGCTTACGTTCTCTGCAATGGAGATACCATTACCACAGATCACCTGCCCGCAGAAATACTGAACCCTGAATCACCTCCTGTATCAATTGACGAACCAGCCACTCCCAGGCCTGTTCCAGTGCAGCCCATATCAGCTACCATGGATACTGAGGATGAGATTGAAAGAATTGTTGATGCTTTACGGCGCACTGCCGGCAACAAGGCCAAGGCAGCACGTTTGCTTGGCGTAGACCGCAGCACATTATACAGGAAAATTTCCAGCTATAATATTGACCTGTCTGATCTGGACCTATGAGTTTTGCTCCCTGCCTCGCATACTACTGATTGTACTACTCCGCTGCCGTCTTGCATATGGCATGACCAGTGAGAGATCTACTAGCAGTCGGAATTGTTCAAAAAAAATCAAATAATTAGTGGACCTTTATTGAAAGAAGTATTCTTAGGTCGTTCTGATACCGTCTATTTGACCTCCATAATCTTTTAGCATGCTACACTTTTTTGCTGCGAAACATAACTCCCATAACAATAATAAACTATGATACTGTTATTATTGCTTTATTGTTTAAAAACTCTCTGTGAACTCTATCGTACTATATCTTTTCTTTATTCCTTCCATTTTAAAAATTTCTTGCCAGTCAACATTTGTTCAGACGAAATAATATGTTTATTATTTCTGAAATAATACTTTGATATCATTTGATTAATTTTTTTCAACAGGTGTGATCGGAAATACATGTTCCATGAGTATTACCCCTGTCCCCCTAAAGCGATCAGCGTTGAAAATATATTTATATCATTTTGATATTATTGGAAAAAATTGTTGTTGCAACAGATGTGTTGCAACAGATGTGTTGCATCACACACCCCATGCGACACACTGCTGATAAGTATTCTCAGGTAAATCAGACCCCTTATCCGGGACTGAAAGTTATACATCATGATTCCATGGAGCAAAAATTTGTAAACGAACGAAAGTTACTTATCATAAATACCTGTTATTAGTAAATAAATTTTAAAACTAAATGCTTTTCCTCTAGTTATTTCTCCTTGAAACTCAATAATATTTTATCAGATTCCAGCCAGAAAAAATTTCTGGCATGTAATGTGCATAATCAAGTTAAAAAAACAAAAATTTAATCAAAATTAAGCAACAATAAGACCCAGCGACCCAGGAGGCACACCATGTACGAATCAATAGACATCACCCAGGAAAGAGTGGCAACTTTTGACAGCAAAGTAGAAGTCGCTGAACTCGAATTGGGGAATTCAAAACTTGGTCTTGGAGTCATCATGATTATGGCTGCATTTGTGGGTATTTGGGGTGTGGCATGTTTGATTGGCGGCATGGCAAATGCCGATGGTTTTCAGGAAATCTGGCGCAGCTTGATGACTGCTGCTACTGGTATGTAGTTCACAAGCTGGTATAGCATTAATCAAAATTTACAATATGGGAAAATGAGGGCGTCATGGGCAAAGACAAAAAAATAAACCGCAAAAGAATGGCTTGGCATGCCTCTATTTTTTGCGGCACAGTCATCAGTATCTGGTCAATTGCTGCTTTTCTCAGTGGATTGGCACAGGTTAACTGGCAGATATCAGAACTGCTGCGTCAGTACCTCATAGCTGTAGGCCTGCTGCAGGAGTTCCATACTCTCTCAGACTTTTACACACATATCAAAGGGGTTGAATATATCATTGCAGTTTTGTTCCTTGGCACCTTTCCTGCTTTCTACACCTATCTCAACCGTACTAAAGGGGAGATTGTATCTAAGACGTAACAGCTGAACATATATTTGCCTGGTGGTGGTGCGCTAGCCTGCCAGGCTTTTTTTTACCCAAAATTCAGAGATTTATTAAATAAATTATTAATAAATTCAACAAGTTAGAAAAAATCAACCAAAAGGAGGTAACAAAAAAATGGAGCATATCCCTAAATACCTGCTGTGGACAGTCGTAGCAATGATTTTGTGCTTTTCCTCTTATGGCACCAATGCTGAAGCCGGTGATGGACCTGATGAGGTTACTATTGACTCCCTGGCCCAACTGTATGAACCGGTCTATTTTGATCATGCAATGCACGAGGAAGTTACCGACAGCAACTGTTCGGTTTGCCATCACCACACACTTGGTACTGAAATCGATGATGCAAACTGCATGAAATGCCATGCAGAAAGTGCTGGCACTGATGAGGTCTCCTGCCAGGGATGCCACTCAGGCAAAAGGTTTGATGCTGAATATCTTAACAAATTGAGTGCTGACAATACGCTGTATCATCAAGATCGACTTGGGCTGAAAGCAGCGTACCACATCCGTTGCATGAACTGTCATGAGGAAATGGGTGCAGCGATTGGCTGCCAGGATTGCCATGCACGAACTGATGCTGGTGATAAATTTTTCCATGCCGGAAACTATACGCCTCCCAAGAGCGATAAACCGGCAGGTGGCGGTCACTAGAACGTATAACATGGTTACAATCTATCAGCATACAACATAAGGAGAAGATAATGAAAGCAATGAACCGAAGAAAATTTCTAAAGGGCAGCATACTCGGAGGTGCAGCTGCCTCGGTGATCAGCAAAAGCAGGAGTGCCGATGCTTCTGCGACATTCGGTGGTTATCCCGAAAGCATGGGTGTTCTGGTGGACCTGACTCGCTGCGTCGGCTGCCGTAGTTGCGAAGCCGCATGCAACAAAGAACAGGGCCTGCCGGCCCCAGCCCAGCCTTTTGACGACATGTCAGTCCTGGATCATATGCGCAGAACCAGTGAAGGGGCATATACAGTTGTCAACCGCTATGAAATTCCGGGGCAGGCCCACCCGCTTTTCCGGAAAATACAATGCAACCACTGCAATGAGCCTGCTTGCCTGACCTCATGTTTTGTCAATGCCTACACCAAAACACCCGAGGGAGCTGTAATTTATGATCCCACAGTTTGCGTTGGTTGCCGCACATGTATGGTTGCCTGTCCTTTTTATGTCCCGGCCTATAGTTACTCAAGTGTTTTAAATCCTGTAATCAAGAAGTGTATTTTCTGTTACGACACCAGGCTGAAGTTCGGGCGTCCACCGGCCTGCGTCGAGGCATGTCCCAGACAGGTTCTGACTTTTGGCAAACGCAAAGATCTCATCAAAATAGGTCACAACAGGATAAGCAGTAATCCTGGCCTCTATGAGGATCACATCTATGGTGAAAATGAAGTTGGCGGAACCGCCTGGATGTATCTTTCCAGTGCTCCTTTTGACCAGGTAGGCTTTGATACAGGCCTTGGCAACCAGCCCATTCTCTCCTATGTCAAGGAATTCCTGACCGTTGTTCCCATGGTGCTTACTATCTGGCCTGCACTGTTTGCAGGATTTCACCTCCTGGCAACACGCAAGGATGCACAGCAAAAAGAAGAAAAATCAGAGAAATAAAAGGAGGAATGGAGAGAATGAAAACACTTATCGCAAACGGGAAAACCCCCTTAGCTACACATTTTAGCACAGACAAGACGAAATTTAGCATCAAGGACAAATTGCTCCTGGGACTGAGCTTGAGTGAATACCTGGCCCAGGCATTCCGCAATCCCTTAAACTGGATTTTTGCGTTGATATTTACCTTTGGAGGCTATGTTACAATTACGAGATTTCTCTTCGGTCTCGGCTACGTAACGCACAGTTCATATGATTATCCATGGGGCCTTTTTCTTGGCTTTGGTCTTTTTACCATGGTTCCCCTGTCAGCTTCAGGATTCATGCTGGGCACCACGGTTGAAGTTTTCGGCCGCCATGATTTTAAACCCATTGAAAGACTGGCTCTGTTAAACGGCTTGCTGGGATATCTCTTCGCTGTCATTTTTCTGCAGGTCGACCTTGGACAACCATGGCGTTTGATCTATCCCATGTTCGTATCACTGGGCCCGGCAGCTGTCTTGTTCCTGGTAGCCTGGCATGTTGCGACCTACCTTTCAGTACAGGTCGCCGAGCTGGTTCCGGCCTTTGCCGAATGGGCGGGCCTGCCTAAATTAAAAACATTTATCAAGAGCATGATCCTTGGGCTGACCATCGCCGGCATTATACTCTCTACCCTGCATCAGGGCGCATTGGGAGCTTTGTTCACCTATGCTCCGGGCAAGGTCCATCCATTATGGTACTCTGCACCATTTCAGTGGTTCCATTTCTTCACCTCTTCAATTTTTGCTGGACTTTCCATGCTTATCGTTGTGAGCACAATCTGTAAAAAAACCATGGCCTGGCGCGCTGACAGCGGTTTTCTGGACAACCTGGATCGCCTTACCCTGGGACTTGCAAAAGGTGCCACTCTGGCGTTGATTACCTATCTGGTAATAAAAGTTATTGCCATAGCTCATGATGGTGACTGGAGTTACCTGGCCAGCGGCTGGGGTCAGTGGTTCATGCTTGAGATGGCAGTAGGTGTTATTTTGCCAATGGTACTCTTCACAGTTTCCATCAGGAATAGCCAGGCAAGCCTTGCCCGGTTTGCAGCCCTCTTGGCCGTTCTCGGCATCGTCTTAAACCGGCTGAACACAGCCCTTATCACCTTTAACTGGAAGCTGTATCAGGAAATACCCCATTGGCGGGAGGTGGTAATTTGTATTACGGTTTACGCTCTATACATTGTCACCTATCGATTCATCCTGTATCGCTTACCAATACTCTATACCTGGAAAAAGGATGAAGATGCAGCACGCTCATAGTTAAGGCTCCTTTCCTCCTGCAGCAGGGGCGCATGAACTTATAAGCACCCCTGCTGCACGTGGCTCCAATTCTATAGGAAACACGCTGCTCAAAAAAGGTTGGTTCCATAATGATTACATCCAGACGAACTGCAGAATACAGAACAATGAAACCACTACCATTGAGCCAATGCATGATAACGGGCACATTGTTTACAGCTCTTTATTTCCAAGGTGAATGAAATGGTCCTTTCATTGAGAACTACCAGCTACACTGCAGCAATCTTCGTGGCATTAATCCTTGGTTTTCTCTTGTTGCTCGGTTCACGACAGTACAGGTCCCATAAGGAATATGAAAGCATCATTGAGCAGAATGAAAAAATTATTTTTCAATTTGCCACCATTCGTGAACATATAACTGAATCACTTCTGGAAAAACGTCACCAGCAACTCAATAGTATTACAAGTGAGATAGAGAATCTAAATGTCAGTATCTCACAGATCCTGCAGCAATCAATAATACCGGACGAGTACAGGATCTCATTTGCCGGTCAGGTGGACTTTGCAGGCATCATTCTGCTCCTCAGAAGCATAGGTACCGGTGATCAGACCCAGGCAAAGATACGCCAACTGAATCAGGAAATACGTATCTTGGGCGAACGGCTTATGCTGTTCGACAGGGTTATTGCTGATCACGTCAAAAGAAAACTTGTCAGTTTTCAGAGTTTTGTGATAGGGCTTCTGGCCATTATCCTGTTTGTCGTCATATATATTCTCCTCTTCTGGCAAGGCCAGATTGCCATGCCACTCATCGATCTTGTCAAACAGGCCAAGGAGGTAACTTCTGGAAAACGCTCAGCAATTTCGCTTCGGAAAAAAAGTGGCGAAGTGGCAGAACTGGCTGGTTCTTTTCAAAATCTCCTGACAAAACAGAACAGGACATCCAGCGAGGTCAGTCATTATAACCGGGTACTGGAAATGGTGCATAATGTTGGCGAGTCGGTTTGGCAGGCCCAGAACAGGGATGCTATTTTTATCGAAACATGCCGGAACGTTTTGAGTAACAGCGATTACATCCTTGTCTGGATCGGCATTCCTGGGGAAAATAACACGATACTGCCTGTAATTGCAGACGGCTCAACAACCATGAACCGCCAGGAACGTGATGAATGCATGACGGCCCTTCTCTCAGCCGCAGAGGAAAATAGCGAGAAATATGATACAGCCCATAAAGCCTTAGAACAGAAATCCCCGATAATAATTCGTGATATCCTTGCTGGCCTGCCTAAGGGGCCATTCAAAAATACCCCATTCGCCTCAAGTAAAACCGACTGCATTGCACTCCCACTCGTATATGACCAGCAGATTTTTGGTATTTTGAACATTTTTTCCATTGCCTCCAACAGTTTCTCTGAAGAGGAAATTGAGCTTCTGAAAGGCATGAGTCGTGAAATTGTTTTTGCTATCTTTGCCCTCGCAGCCAAAGAGTCCAACAAGACACTGGCACGGTTACAGGCTGCCAGAAAAAAGGTTTTTGAAAACAATCCAGACCTTATAATGGTCATAAATGAGGCCGGTTCCATTGTTGAGGCAAATCCCGCTGCAGAAAATACACTGGGAAGCAAATCAGGTACGGTTATCGGTACACTTATTTATGACATTTTCCAGAGTTCCTCTCCGGCACCACAAAAATTTTTAGAACCATTGGCCGATGGAAGAGAAAACATTTCGCTTGAACTAAAATATGCAGAAACAGATTACATGGTCAGTATTTCTCCTCTCAAAAACCAGCCTGAAGAGGATGATACCTACCTTATGATTGCCAGAGATATTTCCGAGCAAAAAACCCATAAAACTGAAACTATCAAGGCTTCAAAGCTGGCTGCAATGGGAGAAATATCGGTCGGTGTTGCTAATGAAATTAATAACCTCACCAATGGATTAATAAATTATTCCCAGATCCTGAGTGAAGAAATTGCAGAAAATGCCGGGAAAAACAATCATTCTATAGAATTGCTGCATAATGTTATCAAGGAAGGCGAAAGAATTTCACAGATTGTCCAGCAACTCCTCTTCTTCAATGCCAATGGCTCACAGACAAAAGAGGCTGTCAAGTTGAATAAGATCATTGAAGATTCACTGGCTTTGACGAAACATCAATTCAAATATGATGCTATTGATGTTCAGATCCATTTTCAGGAAATCGTCCCATCTGTCAAGGTAAATGTCCAGGAAATGCAGCATATATTCTTGAATATCTTGAGCAATGCAAGATATGCCCTGAACCAACGATATTCTGGCCAGCACCATAAAAAACGTATTGAAATAAGTGGTGAGACAATAACACGAAATGGCCAACAGCGTTTCAGAGTTGTATGTACCGATTTCGGTGTCGGAATTCACCCCAATATTATCAATAAGGTATTTGAACCCTTCTTCTCAACAAAACCAGAAGGCGTTGGCACAGGTCTTGGCCTTTCAATATGCCGCAGCATAATGGAAGACAACAACGGTAAACTTGATATTGAAAGCAGCCTTGATGATCACACATCCATAATTATGGAACTTCCCGTAGTAGAAAAAAGTTAGTTTTTTTCTGCATAGTTTATTTCTCTCTAACCAATACAGCTCTCTGCAACTGTTACTANTGTTTCATTAAAGTCTAAAAAGTTCTGCAAGATGTTTCAGGTATCAGGCCTAAGAAAATTTTTTAAGCAATGATCCGCTGAAAGAGCACACAAACATGTTGCATGCAACGGAATAGCGCCACAAAACCGTTGCATGCAACACTCCATGCAACACTCTTCGGGCGTAAGCGTCAGATCGGTGCAAAGAATTTCATCTCAGGAATACATTTAAATATTAGATTATGTAAAAATCAATAATAACAAAAAGATAGCTAAAAAAAATCACTTTAAAAAAGGGTTCAACCGGATTGCAAAAGATATAAAAAGTCATTTTTNGGTAAAAAAAATAAAAGAAAAAAAATTGTGGCACCATTAATGCAATAGTTGAAGAAAAGAAAACAAGAAAGAGGAAACAAAAAAACAATTTTTTACGATAATAAAACAACAAGGAGGAAACAGTCATGACAAATACAATTGATACCACCGAAGAAAGAATCACTGTTGTTGCCCAGGAAAATATTGAAACACGCAAGACAGAAATGAGCAAAGCGGAAATATGCTTTGGGGCCCTTATGGCGCTCGCAGCTATAGCTGGAATGTGGGGGGTNGTATCACTGTTGATTTCATTCTTCTTGAATTAAGATATTAATTAACTTAATAAACAATAAAAACCCTTCAGGTTTCTGCACTAGAAACCTGAAGGGTTTTTTTATTGCAATAGTTTCATTACAACAAAATTTTAGACTATATAATTAAATAATTTATTTACACATGAAGAATATATTTATCATTAAATTTTTCATTATTAATATTCTATGTATTGTTGCGACGTTTATGTTGCAACAATATTGTTGCATGCTACACATGTGCAACACAGACAACATTTTTATAGTATTACATTTAATTCCTCTTATAATTCAATAAATTCATATAGTTAGAAATATATATATCACCATTCCTTTCAAGATATTAGTACGAAAATTCCCCATAATGCCAACAAGTTTTAATTTATTTACACTGCAAATTATTGTTTTCCGGCAAACATATAAAAAATTATATTTTTTNCTTTTATCATATAAATATCTAAA
>JGI2160J19893_10000585_pt1 | contig 12227 bp, 8 predicted proteins | sample DeeMarSeWOR28_12_FD_19893 | JGI IMG/M metagenome (IMG submission 19893)
CATGCCGTCATATGCTGTCTTGTTATGAGGTTCCAATGACTTCAAACATCTCTCGTAGAAGATATGAACTTGACTGGCTTCGCGTTTTTGCCATTTTGAGCGTATTTGTTTATCACAGCAGCCGATTTTTTAATCTGGGTGATTGGCATGTTAAGAATATCAACACTTTTGTCTGGGTAGAGATATGGAACGTCTTTGCCACCCGCTGGATGATGCCCCTTTTTTTCATCATCTCCGGTGCGAGTTTGTTTTATGCCATCGCAAAATCCGGCGGCTGGTCTAGATTTTATGTTGATAAGTTTATAAGACTGATGATTCCGGTCCTCGTCGCATCAGTCACCCACAGCGCCCTGCAAGTATACCTGGAGCGATTAACACATGGTCAATTCTCGGGATCATTCTTTTCATTTTTACCCGAATATTTCAATGGGGTTTACTTAGGGACAGGCATGCCAGGGAATTTCGCATTTCACGGGATGCACCTCTGGTATCTGTTATTTTTATTCGTCTACAGCCTGATCTGCTATCGCTTGTTTATCTGGTTGAAAGGAAGCGGGCGAAAGATTCTGAATCGGATCATGTCGTGGTTTACCATTCCGGGATTGATGTATGTGGGATTCTCTATCCCACTATTGATGATGAAGGTGCTTATTCCGCGAGCAGTTCTGGATGTGGGCAACGGTGGCTGGGGTTTTCTACATTATATCTGGTTTCTGATTGCAGGATTCATGATTGTTTCCAGCGAACGACTCCAACAGCATATTATGAATCAGCGCTGGATTTCTCTTTTACTGGGCCTGGTTTTATCGACCGCCCACCTGTACCAGTTGTTTAGCCCGTCACGTGTGGTTTTCCCGGTTTTGGTAACGGATTGGATAGATGCGCTTCTCTCCTTTTTCAGTGCCTGGAGCTGGTTATTTGCCATCCTGGGATTTGGCATGAAGTTCCTGGCCTTTGATCGACCTTTGCTGCGGTCCGCAAATGAAGGTGTGCTGCCTTTTTTTATTCTGCACCAGACCGTCTTGCTGTGCGTCGGTTATTTTGTAATGGCCTGGGAAATTTACGATGCCATAAAATGGGTAATCGCTTTTATCAGTTCCTTCATTATCATTATAATGCTTTACATGCTCCTGGTTCGGAAATTTGAACTGTTCCGTTTTTTATTCGGTATGAAGACAACCCGCCCATTTTTCGATATCTTTCGGAAAGGGGGGGCCGTGATTATGCTGCATGTGTTGTATGTTTCTTTAATCGTTTTTGCAGTTATCGGGGCAAGCCGAAGCCGGTCTCCAATGCCGCTGAACTACGATCCAGATCAGGATATCATCTTAAACAGCGGGTCGATCACAGACCAATCGTCGATCGGTGTACATGTGGTCAACGATGAAGAGGCTTCAAACGGCAAGGCAATCGAGTTTTCCTCAGGAGCGAATCCACAGGCAGAATCGGAGCCCAAGGTTTATGTTGAGATGCGTTTTTCGGCGCCGGCGGGTCGGTACTTCGTCTGGCTAAGAGGCAAGACCGATATAAACAGCGGTTATACGGATTCAGTTTGGGCGCAAATGGACGACCAAATTGGGACTCGAACCAAGAGTGTCCGGTTGGGGAATTGGTTGGATGTTCATCCGGTCGGTGTCTATGGCTGGGCAAGTGATACGGATCATCCCATTGCCATAGTTTTGAAGCATTCCGGGGATCACACGATCCGCATCCAACCCCGTCAAATACCTCACCGGATTGATCAGATCTGGTTGAGTCGATTTCAACATCGAATCCCCAACACGCTTAAGCCCATAAGATGATAAGAATCTGGTTTTTGCATTTCCAGCAGCTTAATATTCATACCATATCCAAGAAGGAAGATGGCTGTTTTGTATCGGCAATGAAAGTAGGTCATGCAAAATGCATATACCGCTAACTAATGGGTACTTTTAAGCCTCACCAAAAAGTTGTGATTTTCAGATAGTATCTGTAAGTCATCGAAACTAAATGTGATTCCCCGAAATTGCTACCCTTGTACAGTCCTTATTAAGCTGTCGTCAATGACTGGAAGAGCAGTGAGACGGAATTAAAAATGATAGGTCGCCCCTGCTTCAAGGATCTCAGTCTCCGCATCGAGCTCTTCGATCATGCGATCGAGGGCGTGGTCACAGGTGTCGTGTCCTGAAAGATAGACTTTTTTGGGGCGGGCACTGTTGATGGTGGAAATGGCTCGGCTCAAATCTTTATCGGTAATCCGCTGCCAGGGAGGCTTGCCTGTGCCGATCAGCGTCTGTAACTGGATACCGGCACGGTTGCCTCTGCCCCCCGTCACAGGGAAGTGAAGTCCGCCACCAATGGCATAGATGGGCTCATTGGATAGGCGCCCCACCATCTCCAGAACGACCTCAATCGTCGGGTGGCCGCAGCCGGTGAAGACGACCAGACCCTTGTCTTTGACCCGGGCCAGCAGCGCCTGTTCCTCGGTGAAACCAAACATAAATAGACTCCGGGCTAAAGGTCCGGTTGAAGCGATGCCGGCAGCCAGTAACCAGGGCCTTTTGACCAATTCAGCCTTGAATCCTTTGGCCTCAGCTCTGTCAGGCAGGAAGCAGGGCTTTATTTCCGGTGACATTATTTCATCAGGCACGGTCACTTGGCGCGAACGGTGGGCAGGTATGCCCCCCATGTGGTCAGCATGAAGATGCGAGATGGTCAAGGCATCTACCTTGTCCATGTGAAAGCCAAGCTTTGCTGCGTTGTGGGTGACAGCCGGGCGCGTCGGGCCAAAGCCGATGTCATACAGCATCGATCCTAATTCGGTTTTGAACAAATAAGACACGCCGGCATCGCGCATGAATCCTTCTCTGGCTTTCCATTCCACCAGCACCTTCAGCTCCAGGAAATCAAGTTCGGGCATCTCAATAGGCTCAGCCTGGCTTATGCGCTGCTCGTTTAGTTCAGTTGCCCGGGTGCGGTTTTCCTGGAAGCGGCGGTTTCTGGCAACCAACCAGGGGACGATAAACGGGGAACCCACCGCAAGAACCGGCCACCATAAGGGCGATATACGAATAGACATTTTACACCTCCTTAGTGCAGCTTGGGATCGGGCCGCGCTATCATTTTATCGCGGCCCGATCCCAATTTCACAATTCCTTTACAAGCCGTTTTGCTAAATTGTCGATATGCCGGTCATCCGTTCCGCAGCATCCCCCGAGAATTTTCATGCCCAATTCACCATGAAGGCTGGCCATCGATCTGCCAAAAGTTTCAGGGTCTTCTTCAACCAGTTTTTCACTGTTGTTGAGTTCTTCCGGTTCAAGTGCAGCCGTATTGGCCAAAAGCCCTGCGACTCGTTTTCTGACGGTTGATGACGAATGGGTATCGTGCATGATGGCGGTTTTAAAAATAGAGGCATGCGTGCAATTGGCCAGATATGCGATGGGTTTTGGATGGACACCGACATCGATTGTGGAAATGGCATCTTTTAAAGGTGTGCCATCGAGCAACGTGCCTCCAGAGCGGAGCACAAAACTGATAATGTAGGGTTTGCCGGTAGCGGCAAGGGCGGTTGCCAGGCCGGTTGCTTCACTGAGTGCAGGTAAAGTGGCGGCAAGAAGAAAATCCACGCCTGCTTCTGCGAGTCGATTCGCCTGCCATGCGTGAAACTCACGTGCATCTTCGGATGTAAGGGCTTCTGACGGGTTGTAGGCGTCTCCGCGGCAACTCAACAAACCGCAAATGACAATTTTATCGGCGTATTTGCCATAGCTTTTCCGCATCCTATCAAAAAAGCGGAAATTGTCACCGTTGACATCCGATTTTTCATAACCCGCTTTTTCAATCCGTTGTCGGCTTGCCCGCCAGGTGGGTGTAGAAAGCAACAGGGGAAGATGATATTTGAGGCCGATATCCAGATATTGTCGATAGATTTCTGAAAGCGCAGCACTTTTGCCCTTATCATAAATAAACGCCGAATTAACGATATGGGGATCAAGCTCGAATTCGCTGCTGCGGCGCAGGCGCTCAATAACGGCACCCTCACCAAGGATGCATCGAGATTTCTCAAAAAATTCCGGGAAGGGCAAGTGTTTCATTATGCAACTTTTGAACCTGGGGTTAACACAGATAGATAGTATGTGACCTTTTAGAAGTCAATAATTCTAAGTTCCAAAATAAATGGAACGGACGTCTCTGATTTTTATTTTTCATAAATCGCAAAAAATCAAGACCGTCCCCATAATTTTTTTTATAAAAGAAATGCATATTTTGATGACTGCCCAGGTAAACTTTATACCTCAGCGGATATGATGGATAGGGGAAATGTGGTTTAAAGCCTGGCAGGTGTTTGCACTGCCATCATTTTTTGAAAAAACGATCTGCCAGAGCTGGTTTCGCCGCGCCCGGAAACTACCGGCGCAGGAAAGCAGGTAGTAAACCCACATGCGCTGAAACCGCTGGTCGTAAGCATCCTGGATATAGCGCCAGTTATCAATGAAGTTCCGGTGCCAGGCTAGCAGGGTGGGATCGTAGTGGGGACCGAAGCTGTGCCAGTCTTCTAGAATGAAAATGCCTTCGGCGGCCTCTGTTATCTGCCGGGCCGAGGGCAGCATCGAATTCGGAAAAATATATTTCGCGATCCAGGGATCCACGGTGCGCACCGACGTGCTGCTCCCGATGGTGTGCAGCAAAAACAGCCCATCATCTTTCAGGCATCGGTTGACCACCTGCATATAGGTGCGGTAGCTCGTAAACCCCACATGCTCGAACATTCCGATCGAAACAATGCGGTCAAAAGTTCCTTGAATATCGCGGTAATCCTTTAGCTCGAAGCGCACGGGCAGCCCTGCACGGCAGTTTTGGGCCATTTTGACTTGCTCCTCCGAGACCGTAACGCCCGTCACCTCGACCCCGTATTTCTCAGCGGCGTAGATCGCAAAAGCGCCCCACCCGCAGCCGATATCCAGCACCCGCATGCCCGGCTGCAACCCAAGCTTGCGACAGGTTAACTCGAGTTTGGCTTCCTGGGCCTTATCGAGTGTGTCGGCCTCCTGCCAGTAGGCGCAGGAGTAATTCATGCGCTTGTCCAGCATAACCGTAAAAAGATCGTTGCCGATATCATAATGGCGCCGGCCGATTTCAAACGCCCTTGCCCTGCCATGCATTCCGGTCAGCCTGGCTTTAACCACCGCCCACAGAAGAGCCTTCGATTTGCGGACCTTCTTATCGAGGCGTGCCGCCATGATTCGTTCGAAGAACTGATCCAGTGCTTCGCAGTCCCACCAGCCGTCCATGTAGCTTTCTCCTAAAGCCAGTGAACCACCGGCAATGACCCTCGGGTAAAAATCAGAATTGTGAACCTGGATATCGTGGGGAGCGTGCCCGTCGATCCGCACACCGGCAAGATCCAGAAGTTTTTGAACCAGCTGTTTTTCTCCAGACCCTTTCATGGAAATGTCTCCGTTTCAGGCGAAAGCGAAGATCGGAAAATGGGGCAAACAATCTTTGAAAAATTAAAATTTTGTATTTGCTTATGATAAAATGATAAAACCCCACAGCTCTAATTAAGAAATGGGATCTTAAATTCAATCCATGGCTACCGCTTGCTTTGGGTTTGCGCATTTCTGATTTAAAATTTGACTACCAAAAAATTTTTATTAATGTCAAGAAGGTTGGATGAGACTGGTTTTAAAATGGAGCTGTCAGACACCGAAAATTTTACTAATTTTTTTTAGACAGTCGCGGGTGATGGGAATGCGGCGTTTGCCAGGTGATCAAGCGCGTTTTCATGGTCAAACTCAGCATGATACATAGCTCGTAATATCCGTTACTCAGTTTCTCCATGACGTGTCGTTCTGGAACCATGAGTAGCGAGCCGAGGCGACTTGTCGCGGCGTAGTCTTGACGAAGTCGGAAGCTCGAAAGAGCGAAGACTGGTCGTTTTCCGCCATGACTTGCCCTGCCTGCTCTGTAGCTCCGGAAGATGTTTCTGGGGTTAAATACTTGCCCAATGAAATGCAAAGCCAATTTCATCGGCGGTTCGCAGAATTGGAGTGTAGGGGACTTGCCCGCTTTTTTGTGGAGGGTTTAACCGGGGCTTGCCCAGTTAAATACATCGAAGATGTCGAGCGAAGCGGATTTAACCGTGGGCTGGCAAGAGCTCCTTTTACCGCTTTAATAGTAAAGATTCGGGAGATATTTATATATTTATGGACGTCCCCTTTATGTCCGGGAAGCTATGTCGAAAATGGGGTCGGACTACAATACTTTGCGTCTATTTGCCAATGTGAAGCGATCGTGATTTTCAGATTTCTTTTTCTTAGAAACCCCGTTTTGACCCCGAAATGCGGCTTCTAAGGTCCAATTCGGTTTGATTTTATGGCGATTTTAATATAAATCAAATAGTTAGCGTGGCCCGCTTCCCCAGTGCAGTGCCCGTGCAATGCCAATCAACGATCTGAAAGGAATGGAAATGCACCTGTTCGATCACGATATTCTATTTGAGCCGGGCGAGCTGTTATCTTTCTCCGGGCATATTACAGGCAACTGGTCAATAAAGGGGATACCCGATGGGGGTTATCTAATGGCCATATTGGCCAAAGCCATGATGCAACACAGCGAAATGAAAGCAACGCCCATCATCACCGCAAATTTTTTAAACCGCTGTGAGCCGGGCGATGCCAAAATTTTGATCGAAAAGATGGCGGCTTCAAGACAATTTAACCGTTTTCAAGGCAGCTTAAGACAAAATGGAAAAGAGAAAATCAGGGCATTTGGTACATTTAGTGATGAAAACAGGGAATGTCTTTTAGAAAGCTATGAAGCCTCATGTCCCGAAATTGCAGAACTGGAAAAATGTTTGTCGATACCCGAGTTCCCAGACAACACGCTTTTCAGCCAGCTGGATATTCGTCTGGATCCTGCATGCACAGGCTGGTGGTCGGGAAAATTGTCCGATAAATCAGAGTGCAAGGGATATATCAAATTTAAAAACCAGCGACCCTTTGATATACCATCGATTCTGCTCATTGCCGATGCATTTCCCCCTGCGGTTTTATCCAGCCAGGAAATGGTGGCGTGGGTCCCCACGATAGAATTATCGGTGAATATTCGTAAAATTCCGACAACCGATTGGCTGAAATGCAGTTTTCGAACACGATTTATCACCTGTGGGCTTTTAGAAGAAGATGGTGAAATCTGGGACCAAAATGATGAGCTCATTGCAATTTCAAGGCAAATCGCGCAATACAGGGCACCTGCAAGATAGCCATCGTTGAGGCTGGGAGGCACTCTTAGCTCACAGGCTAGAGCTCATAGCTGCTAGGCTTATCGCTGGCAACTCAGAGGGGTCAGTTTCAGAGAATCATCTGATGGCTTATATTTATCCTCAGATTACTCAGATTTGGCGGATTGGAGATTGGGGATTTCGGATCTCTGCAATTGGCCACCGATACTCACGGACACACAAAAACAGGGTAAAAAATAAGGGGAATACGGACCCATCGGGTTAACTGTTCAGGCAGGTTCGGTTTCATACGGGGGGAATACATGGCAATAAATCAGATTCCACATTGAAACCGCTTCTTTGAGGCTGGCACACACCGGTGTCTGGTTGTCACAGACGGAGCACCCGATCACAAATTCACTGTGATCATTAATTTCATAGGTGACCTGCGCGATACAGCCACAGCTGCAATCCTTTAGTTTCATGGGAAACCCATATCCTTATACCATCATCTGCCTATAATATAAGACATTTGTTGCTGATGACAATGGTAGCGGATGGGACGTTCATATAGCTCATGGGCTTGAGCTCATAGCGTAACCGATTGACGGGTTGGAGGTCGGTTTGAAAGGCGATTGAGCACTGATCTTACTCAATCCATTATTTTTGTGTATTTGCCTGATTCCCATTCGGGAAATCGCTTTTGATAATCATCCGGACATTTTCCGCTGCCGTCTTGAACAACGATGGTGATGGTGGACTTTATGTCTCCGGTTACCCAGGCGATATTTTGGCCTTCTCTGGCATTTAAAACGTATCCCAGATACACTGAATCACCTTTGATGGTCGGCAATTTGCTGTGTTCTGGATAAGAAAAATAATCGGCTATCGCTGCGGCAATATTGTTGGCATCCTGTTCAGCCCTTCGACAGTCAGTTTCAATCAGGTAATCAATATGTGCCTTGATATGGGCACGAAACCAAACCATGCCGCATATCACGACGATCCCCATGAATACGGCTATAGCCCATTTCATGGGTTTATCGGTTTTATTGACATTATTTTCCGTCATTTTGGGTTCAAGGTTCATGGTTCGGTGTAAGGCGCCTTTGGCGCGAGTTCGTAGCTGAAAGCTCGTCGTTATCCACAGACTCCCGCAGATTATTAGCGCTCAAAGCCGGGGTGAAAAAGCGAGACGGGGTTGAATTGAACCCGGTGATATCAGTTTGCAGCGCGCTGCTGCGGGGTCTGGCAGGCATCTTTGACCGGCGCCGGGCCGTAGGTGTTATCGCCAAGGCCCGGTTCGAAAATTTTAACGGAATCCGCCGACTGCGCCGCGAATATCAGGCGTTTGACTTCTTCCAGGTACCCTTCGTAGCGGGATAGATAGAAAGACAGGGGGCGCTGGAAGTTGTAGCCCAGGATGCCGTCGATGAAAAGCTGGCTGACTTCGCGGTGGCGCTGCAACGTAAACTGGCTGCTGACCAGGATATGGAGTTCGTCTTCGCTCAGGGTGACCAGAAACTGGCGCAGGGCCGTGCGGGAGCGCGGCTGGTACATCCAGAAGTAAAGCAGATCCAGCGCGTGGACCATGATGACCTTTTCCATATCGCGGGCTTCCGCACTGACCCGATGCCCCGAATTGGCTGAATAATCGAGAATTTTAAATGTTTGCACTTCCGGATAAAGCAGCTCAAGCTGGGCATAGATATCAAACAGCTGGGCAAATTTGATCGTGTATTCCCTCAGCCTGGCCTGGATGTTTTTATGACGGTCAGCCAGCCCTTCGATGATGCCGGCCACGACATCCGAGGCGGCTTTGGAGATGATGGCGGCCCAATTCTGCAGAATCCGGTTGACGGCGACGACCCCGGCGATCCCCAGGAGGGAGCCGATAACCATGTTGAATCCGATGGCAATGGGGATAGACAAAATGCTGCGGAAGAAGTTGCCGTAAACCGCACCTCGGGGCAGGCCCCGCAGGATGTTGTGGCTGGACAGATATATGCCGTTGGCCAGCGCCATGAACGTGTAGAGCAGCACCGGCTGGCTTCCGGCATTGATTCCGAAGACCCGGTCGAGGATGAGGGTTTTAACAATGTAATCCAGCAGGGGAACCGAAAAGCCGGTAAACAGCAGCGAGTCGGTGATGCGGGTCCAGCTGACGTAATCGTTCCAATTGAGCAGGGGTGAACGCTTGAATCCGCCGCCGCCCAGAACCGACTGCACGATGTTGCGCAGCCCGGTGATGCCGAACCAGATAAAGGCCCCGAAATAGGCCAGCAGCCACCAGTCTTTTGTCAGGGCGAAGGTCAAAAAGGCCGGTATAAACCCGATGATCACTTTGAGCGCGTTCTGTAAATGGGAGTTCAGATAGCGCCAGCGCAATCGACTGTGCCTGGCATCGGCTTCGGGCGGATGCAGCCTCAGATCGTTGTCGATGGTCTTCTGAGCGCCTCCCAGGGTAACGATGTTCCCCGCATTTGACGTGCGGGTGGCGGAGGATTCTACCTCCCAGGCCTGCTGGCAGGTCAATCCCAGCCAGCCGTTGGTCGACAGCATGGTCGTCAGCCAGTACCTTAACGGACTGCCGGGCATGCTGCTTTTTTTGGAAACGAATTTCATTGTTTTATAGGCGATCATCTGGATGGGTATGATTTCGCGCACATCCTGCCGCCTGTCACGCGCAATCGCCCGCTGAGCCCTTTTGGGCAGGGTTTCCCTGATGGCCAGTCCCATGCCGTGAACCCGGGGGGAGCGCCCGGTGGAATCACTGCCGATGCGCGCCTTGATAGGTTTTCCGCTGTAAAAGGATTTGAGCGTATCGATGTCATGCAGAATCGATGTGAGTTTGTCGGCCTGGGCCTGCCTTTTGCCGGTGGTGTCATGGTTGAGCCGACCGATGATCTCGCGGATGACCTGTTTGAGATGAATGGGGCTGCCTTCGTTGATCGCCTGCATCAGCCGGCTGATATCGGCGACGTGCGCGGTCTTGCCGGCGGCATAATCCTTGAGATTGAAAATTTCCAGGCGCGTAATCATGCCCTGGCAGTCATATACCAGCTCCAGCACCTCCTCGACCTGCAGGTTGGTCAGGTTCAGCGTCACCCGATATCCCGAGTGCAGCTGCACCAGGCGGCTCAGCAATTCAAAGGGGCTCAGCTGCAACAGCTCCGGAACGCCCGGCCCTTCGGCCGGAATGTCCGGGTTTTCGATCTCCGGATTGTTTTGCGGCTCCAGATATTCATCGACCAGTGATTCCAGATCCATCCCGTTGGTGTGCTGAATCCACTGCGCGATTTCCTCGCGTCGTCCGGCATCCGCCTTAGTATACTCGCTGCGCATCAGGGCCAGCCGGCTCTGGAGCGCATTGAGCAGCTTGGTATGGATAAATTTGGCCAGGTGCAGTTTTGATTTCTGCCCGATTCCAACAAATGATAGAAAATCCTCGGGCCTGATCGGCGCAAGATCAACGCCCAGTTGCTCGTTGAGCGCCGGTCGATGCACATCGTTGAATCTGTCCAGCAGGTCCATGACATACTGCTGCTGGTAAAGGGAGGCGCTGCGTCCGGCCTCCATGAGCTCGATCACGGGCGGCTCGGCCAGAAAACACAAAAAGGACTGGGCATCGGTGAAACCCCGCGGCACCCAGATCAACTGAGCGTATTTGTTGCGATAACGGCTGGAGAATTCGATCCCGATTCGAATGTCGATTTCCAGTATTCGCGCTGCTTCGAGCAACTCCGCGGCAAAACGCGGTTCGATGTAGTTGTAATGGATCACGCGCAGCCGTCTGATCCCCTTGATCCACGCGTCCATGATCAAATGGGTCGAAGACTTGCGCCCTTTGGTGTTGGCATCATGAACATGGTCATCAAAGGTGATCTGATTCCACTCCTCGGGCATTTCCAGCAGATGATAATGCCGCAGCTGCTGACGCACGATGCGCGGCTTGCCTGAAGCCGTCCGGCGAAATTCGTGCGCCAGTTCCAGCTGTTTGCGGTAATTACCGTGGGCCCGCACCAGGTCTTTCATGATCTGCAGCAGCACTCTGGCGGTGTTTTTGGACAGGGGGCCCTCGGCGGTGTCGATAACTTCATGTCTCAGCGAACGCAGCGCATTGATGCGGTCATCGACGCCGCCGACCTCCAGAGAACTGAGCAGCTGGGCCACGGCGTAGCCCGCGCGCAGCCCCTTGGTTTCAACCATCTCCTTGATGCCGTGAGGATGCAGGTAGGGGAAATAGACTTTGCGGGCAAACCTTCCCATGCGATCGGCACTCAGCGCATCGTTGACGATCCGAATCAGTGCATGATCCCGTTTGTCGAACAGCAATTTAGAGAGTTTGACGCCCATGACATTCATTCATAAAATGTGATCATCAGATCGTGAATTCCGGCAGCTTCCCCTCGCCCGCCGGTTCGTTAGAAATGATCCTCGCCGGGATGCGCTTTCCCGCTCTAACGTCTATAATTCTATAAGAATAACACGATTCAGCCCTGAAAAACAATACCTCCGGTCAGGGGGCCTGAAGGAGCGTTGCGCTATTCAGAGGTTCAAGGTTCAACGGTTCCGGGCAGGGCGCCTTTGGCGCGAGCTCACAGCTCATAGCTGATAGCCCATAGTTCTCCGCAGATTACGCAGATTTCTTAAAATCTTGAGGTTAAATGGTTAAGCTGTTGAGTGGTCAAATAGCTAAAAGCAAGGGCTGAGAGGCTAAATTAGCTCATAGCGGACAGGTCATAGCGCATAGGCAGTTTTCTGCAGATTTTCCAGGTTACCCCGTTTGAATCCAGGAGGCCGGGCCAAGAAACACAGTTACAGCAAGAGAAATACGTAATGATCATTATCCAATTTCATAAGGAAAATATAAGTGTATCGAACGATTATCTTCTTTGAGACGAAATGGGGGACATCCTCANATTACTGCAGGATATCCCCTGTTGCTCGAGACCTGACACAGCTCACGAAGACAGCGGTTATCCCTCCGCCTTTTTTTCGAGCTCATCCAGTTTGGCTGGCT
>JGI2160J19893_10000588_pt1 | contig 12194 bp, 9 predicted proteins | sample DeeMarSeWOR28_12_FD_19893 | JGI IMG/M metagenome (IMG submission 19893)
CGAAGCCAGATAAACCTGCACGGAATCAACCCCAGGCAGATCGGCGATCGCATGCTGGACATGCCGNGTGCAGTCCGCGCAATCCATGCCCTGGATGGGCACTTCTGTCGTTTGGAGATCCATTATTCAAAAAGTATACACTATCTATCGGAAATGTTCTCAGGTTGGTAAATGGCTAATACTTGAATGACTATAAACTGGGAGAAATGATTTCATTTGTTTTATTTTCTATTCAGGCTATAGTTCTGCAAAAAGAGGGTGCGTCGCTTTTTCATAAAGCGACGCACCTTGTAACTTTCGATACTCTATACGGACAAATTTCTACTCTTTTTCGTAAGGTATCCCATCCGCGGCTGGCATCCTAGAGCGCCCGACAAAACCAGCCAGGACGATCATGGTGGCAATAAATGGGGCCATACCCAGAAGGTCAACCGGAATACCAATCTGGAGCAAAGAAAGTTTTTCCTGCCAGGAGTCGAAGAAGCCAAAGATCAGAGAGCCTGCAAAGGCACCGAAAGGATTCCAGTTGCCGAAGATCATAGCCGCCAGACCGAGGAAACCTTTTCCGGCAGTCATACCTTCATTGAACCTTCCAGCTGCGCCGATGCTCATGTAAGTACCGGCTAAACCTGCAATGGCTCCACTAAGTAAAACACTGATGTATCGTATACGGAAGACATTGATTCCCAATGTATCCGCTGCCTTTGGATGCTCTCCTACTGAGCGAACTCGGAGCCCCCAGCGGGTGTTGTTCATCAGGATTTGGGTGACAATTATTAGTACAAACAGGAAATAGATGATTGGGCTGAGGTTGAAAAACACTGGTCCCAAAACGGGAATCTGCCAAAGCCCTGGGATAGCGAAAGCGGGAATGGCCGGTCCCGGCTGATTTAATTGGGGGTAAACATTCAGGAAAGCTCTTTGTAAAAAACTGGTTAGGCCTAAGGATAGGATAATGATCCCCGTGCCGCTGATGATCTGGTTGACCTTGTATTTAATTGAGAGTACTGCATGTACCCATCCCAGAAGTGTACCTGCCAGGATGCCAGTGAGCACACCAATGAACATATTTCCGGTTAGGCTGGCAAAGACCACGGAAACGAATGCTCCCAACAGCATCATGCCCTCGATACCGATGTTGACCACCCCAGAACGTTCACTGTAGATGCCGCTCAGAGCCGCAAAGGCGATTGGTGTGGCGCGTACCAGGCTGCTAACCAGCATTCCAGTCAGGTTGAGTGACTTGCCGCGAGTGGCCCAGACGAGGAAAGCCATGATGGCAACAGCGGCAACCAATATGACTACCCAATCGCCTTTTTTAAATCCACGGAAAACTTGCCAGAAGCCAGCTGTTCCGGCTAACACAGCCAGAAAGAGCAAGGAGTAGTAAGTTGGGAGGACCAGGTCGGGAGCAGCAATGGTAACGCCACCGCGCTGGCTGGTCAGGACGAAGGTTGACTGTTGGCCACCCGTGCCGAGGGCTAGGTATATTATTCCAGCTGTGGCGAGTAAGGCAATAATACCGATCGCAATATCGCGACGGCTACGGGAACTCTCTTGAACCAAAGTGGCTTCTGCTTGAGCCATGCACGCCTCCTATTTGTTATTCTATGAACCCCATCCACGTGAAAGTACGACTTCTTCTTCTTCCCGAGGTGGTTTCAGGCGATATATGCCACGGATGATAGCGGGAGCGGCGACAAACAGGATCACCAAGCCCTGGATTATGCGGATAATCTCGACTGGAACGCCTGCAATGGACTGCATGCGCCCTGCACCATTACGCATGAAACCGAACAGCAACGAGGCTAACACGACTCCCAGGGGATGGCTGTTACCTAACAGCGCCAATGCGATCGAATCAAATCCGAAACCTGTTGAAAATGCCCGTACCATCTGGTGATCCACCGCCAAGATTTGAACTGTGCCTGCCATGCCGGCCAACGCACCGCTTAGCGTCATAGTGAGAACGATGATAAATGCAATGCGTATACCTGCATAACGCGCCGCGTTAGGATTGGCGCCGGTCATACGGATCTCCATGCCGCGTGGGGTTTTCCACAATAACCAATAAACCAGAACGGCGGCGCCCAAGGCTAGAAAGAAGCCCCAGTGCAGGCGCACCGGTGGGGGAAATAAGGTTGGAATATAAGATGAAGGCTTGATTTGAGGAGTGATCGGCAAGCCGTCCGGACGAGCCATCGGCCCGGTTAAAAGGTAATCCGTCAAGCGAAAGGCGATCCAGTTCATCATGATTGTGTTGATCACTTCATGGGCGCCAGTGCGCGCTTTTAGGATACCTGGAATAGCACCCCAAATACCCCCGGCTGATAAGCCTGCCAGGATCGCCAACGGCAGGTGGATGATCATCGGCCATCCACTCAAAGAATAACCTACGAAAGCAGAAGCCAGACCTCCGACGAATAACTGACCTTCGGCGCCGATGTTGAACAGGCCACCGCGAAAGCCCAGGGCGACCGCCAGTCCGGCGAATATGAATGGTGTGGTGACCACCAAACTCTCACTGAATGGTCGCAGCGCGAGCCAGAACGCTTGTGGATCACCTGTGGTACGCCAGATTTGAAAGCCTTCAATGATCATTCTAGGGTTTCCAAATGCACCTTCGAATAGAGCCAAATAGGCAACCGTTATCGTTTGCCAGGTGACTCTGAGCGCTTCGATTGGTTCCTGAAATATATTTGCCCAAGCTTCCCTTACCTCGGGTGATGAAGCAGCAATTAGGAAGCTCCCGATCAGAAACGCAGTAAAAATTGCCAGAAGCGGTACCACCAATGCAGAGAAGGTGCCTCGTCTGACAAATATTCGTTGGAGAAAGGGTCGCTCTTCTTCGGGAGGAAGTTCTTCAGTGATATCGTCCGGTTTGATTTGGTCTAATTCTTCGCTCAAGTGGACCTCCATTCAACAATGGTGTCATTATCAATTGAACTATATTGACTTATCAGTTGGTTGAACATTCTCATGTCGTGTGATGAACAGGACCAGAAGAGCAATTGGATGTTGGTGTTATATAAGTTGTTCATTTAAGTTAAGTGTGGTAGATCTAAATGATACCTGCCATCAACATACCACATCTCTCTCTGGTAACCTCCTCACCTGATAGAGTTGCGATGAATTTACCTTCGAACATGACTGCCACCCGATCTGATAAACTCATGACTTCGTCTAACTCTGGGGAGACCAGCAGAACTGCACAGCCATCATTGCGTTTTTTTATGATTTGACTATGGATATATTCGATCGAGCCGACATCCAGGCCGCGGGTAGGCTGAGAGGCGATCAAGAGTTTGATGGGACGTGAAAATTCGCGCGCCACGATCACTTTCTGCTGATTACCTCCCGACAAATTAGAGACGGGGATATGTATGCTGGGTGTGCGGATGTCAAATGCCTTGACGCGTTCGGCAGCTGCATTATCGATCTCATCCTGTCGTAAATTCATGCCTCGGGCAAATGGAGACTGATAGTAGGTATTCATGACCAGATTGTCTGCCACAGAGAAGGAAAGCACCAAGCCATCCCTTTGACGATCCTCAGGCACGTGTGCTGAGCCAAGCTCAGTGACCTCTCTGGGGGAGAAATGCGTTGTCTCGGTGTTGTGAATATGTACTTTACCACTATCAACTTCTCGTAGACCGGTTAGTGCTTCGACGAGCTCAGTTTGGCCATTACCTTGAACACCCGCGATTCCCAGAATTTCGCCAGCTCTTAGCTCAAAGGAGATACCATCGACGGCGATTAGATAACGATCGTTTCGGACATGTAGATCTTGCACTTCCAGGACGACTTCACCGAGATGAGGGTCTTCCTTTTCCACCTCAAGCAAGACCTCGCGTCCGACCATCATGTTGGCTAACGAAGCTCGGGTTGCTTCTCCAGGGGTTGTGCTGCCGACAACAGCTCCATTGCGCAGCACCATGATCCGATCAGCGACCTCGAGCACCTCATTCAGTTTGTGAGTGATGAAGATCAATGATTTGCCCTGATCGACCAGCGAGTTAAAGACCTTGAATAGATCCTCCACTTCCTGAGGTGTTAACACCGCGGTCGGTTCGTCGAAGATCAGAATTTCTGCCTCCCGATATAAGACTTTGATTATTTCCACCCGCTGTTGGACCCCAACAGAAAGATCCTCGACCATCACTTGCGGTTCAACCTCCAGGCCGAAGCGGGAAGAGATATCTTCGATGCGTCGAGAAGCATCATCCCGGTCTAAGAAAACGCCGTTCTTGAGCGATTCGACCCCAAGCATTACGTTTTCGGTGACTGTGAATACAGGCACCAACATGAAATGCTGGTGAACCATACCGATTCCCATATCAATCGCATCATGGGGGTCGTCGATATCGACCTTTTCACCGCGAACCAGGATTTCACCTTCATCCGGGGTGTAAAGACCATACAAGATATTCATAAGGGTAGTTTTCCCGGCTCCATTTTCCCCCAATAAGGCCAGGATCTCGCCTTTATTCAGTGTTAGATCGATGCTATCATTCGCCAACACACCAGGGAATCTCTTGGTGATCCCGCGCAGTTCAAGCAGTGGAGGCATAAACGTCTCCTAGAGTGTCTGATGAATGTTATGTTTATGATATATAAGATAATAATTCACCCAGGCGGTGCCGAAGGATTAATTCGGCACCGCCTGGTCTTTAATAAATCATGCTATGGATTGATCTTACAGATGTAAGTTGATTAGTATAAACCACCAGGGCAGTGTTCCGGGTGGGAAATACAACCTGTGTCGGAGATCTCGCCAGAGATGATCATAGCCTTGAGTTCGTCGACCTCAGCCTTGAGTTCGTCCGGAACGGCATCATCGAGATCATGATAAGGAGCAATGCCAACACCATCGTTGGCCAAATCGCCAACGTAGACGCCGCAGCCATCGAAATTGCCAGTCATGGCAGCCTCGATCACATCGAAGACCGAGTTATCCATGTTCTTCATCACGCTAGTCAACATGACATCGCTTGATTCGGGCAACAGATTGAAACCATCGACATCCACCCAGATACCGTAGCCACCGCGCTCGCGGGCGACATCAAACCCAGGTGATCCAATCAGACCACCAACCGGGATGAAGATGTCGGCACCCTCGTCGAACAAAGATTCAGTGGCTTCTTTGCCCTTGGTTAGATCTAAGAAGTCGCCAGTGAAGAGTCCTTCGCCGGTCTCATTGTCCCATCCGAGCAACTCGACATTGGTGCCGTGGACCTCGTTGTAGTATTCCATGCCAGACTGGAAACCGACGCCAAAGATGGTCACGGTGGGGATCTTGGCTCCACCGAAATAACCGATCTTGCCGGTTTCGGTCATGCCAGCAGCCAGATAACCAGCCAAGAAAGCAGCTTGGTCGGTCTTGAAGATCTGCCCCTGGACGTTAGGAATGCACTCAGCGTTGCCGACCACACCCTCTGGCACCCCGAAGGGGTCGGGATAAGTGTAGTCAACGATGGAGAAAGAGAGATCAGGGAATTGGGCGGCTACATTAGCGAGTGCACCTCCCAGGAAGAAACCAGAAGCGATGGTCATGTCATATCCCTGGCTGGCGAACTCGGTCAGATTTGGCTCGTATTGGGTGGCTTCATCAGATTGAATGAACTGGGCTTCGACGCCAAGTTCATCTTGGGCGCGCAAGATCCCGGCCCATTGAGTGGTGTTGAAGCTCTTATCATCGATACCACCCGTATCGGTCACGAATCCAACCCGGTATTCCATAGGTTCTTCAGTTGGAGCGGCGGCGGTGAATTCTTCAGCAGGCCAGTAGCCTGAGTCGATGATCGCTTCCTGGACGTTGCTCTGGTCAACTGTGATCACCTCGGATGGCTTGGCGGGTACATCGATCACCCCGTTGTTGTAAGTATTGGTTTCAGGGGGGGTGTCCCCTGCGAGGAAGGCAGCCGCGGCGGCGATGGCGTCAGCCGACAGAGTGCGAGTGTCTTTCAATACGGTCATTGACTGCTTACCGTCGATGATGTACTGCACGGAGGCGATTTCAGCATCTTGCCCGGTGACCACGTAGCTGGTCACATCGGTATCAGCGGCGAAAACATCGGCAATATTGCGCGCGGTGCCGTCATTGGGGGCCAGGATGAACACATCACCCTTGTCTTCTGCAGTAGCAACCGTCAGGTGGGCTTCTGCCAGGCTCTTGGCGGTTTCGAAATCCCATTCGGTGTTGACCTGGCCAATAATGTCGGCCATCTCGTCGCGGGTCAGCTCGGCCTTATCCTGCAACGCTTCGGCTTCGCTGGAGTTCTTGATCACGAAAGTGCCGTCGGCGATCTTGGGCTGTAAGACGTTCCAAGCGCCCTCAAAGAACAGGAAGGCATTGTTGTCGGTCGCCGCGCCGGCATACAGGTAGAGCGGGTTGCCGGTACCGGAGGCGTTGTCGACCAGGTATTGCCCCTGCGCTTCACCAACAGCGATGCTGTCGAAGGTCACGTAGTAGTCCACGGCATCCGTATCTGTGATCAGACGGTCATAAGAGACCACCTTGACTCCAGCATCCCGGGCAGATTCAGCAGCTGCCGCGGCCGCAGTGCTGTCATGCGGGGTGTAGATGATGACCTGGACACCCTTGGTGATCAGGTCTTCGACGTTGGATCGCTCTGTGGCAACGTCACCCTCGCTGAAGAGGATCTCCACATCGATGCCCAGCTCATCAAAAGCCGCCTGGAAGCGGGCCTCATCCTGGAGCCAGCGCGGTTCCGTTGTGGTTGGCAAAACGATGCCAACCAAGTCCCCCGTAACCTCTGGTGGGGCTTCGGTCTCCTCAGGGGGAGCCTCAGTCTCCATGGGTTCTTCGGTGGGGGCTTCGGTAGCAGCAGGTTGGCAGGCTGCCAACACCATTGCCGCTAACACGAAAATTGACAATATTGCATACAGTTTCTTGTTCATACTATTTCTCCTCCAAAGAGAGATAAAATGGGGTATAGGGGGTTGATATAAACTGCTTAAAAGGGAAAGGGAAAATGTGCAATCAGCGTTCCTCCTTTTCTAAAAATGATTTGGTTGACTAGACATCCCTGCACCAACCAAATAACAAGCCTGCTGTTAAAAGTATATCTCCGAATCACCAACTTGGCAAGTTTATGTTGATTCTTTTAAGATGCCTGATCTGATCCAAATGATATCAAGGAGAGTCTTGAGAATCGCCCACACCAATATCGATAAATCCGGATTCTAATTCTAATATCATGTTTTCGACCAGGCGTTGACGCCCAGGACTGAACATCTGCGAGTTGATATCGGTCAGAGTTAAGCTCGCCGGTATGAATAACCCTCCCTGACCTGCGATCAGGTCCGGCCAGGCCTTGCGCAACGCAGAATTGATATCCCCGGTGATGGTCGCGATCCAATTGCTTTGTAATCCTGGTGGTGGGGGATTGGTGCCGATCAAATTAAGCTCAGCCCCCGCCAGGTATTCCAGCAGGCTTTCATCACCAACGCCTGGCGGGATATAAGCCGTGCGGACCGCCTGATCGATCAGGATGCCAGCCGCGCTCTGCCATTCCTGGGCAATGCTTCCCGCTGACGCTTCGACATACATTGGATAGGTATTGAAGGGGGGATAAGTTTGCCGGCAGAGCCCGCAGAAGAAGACCGCCCCATTGAGAAAGCTATCGCGGTGGATCACGCCCTCAGAAGTGTCGCTGATGGTGATCGCCCCCACGCGCCACTCTGGAGTGATCACCGCAGCGAGGTAACCAGCCAGGAAACCGATATTCTCGGGGTTGATTCCCTGGGTATCGATCAAAGATAGATTAGCATCTGGTTCTAGCCCTGGGATCCCGATCCCTAAGAACTGGGTGCGAGGCGCCGCTTGCGCCATTTCGGTTAAACCCGGATCGGGCGGCACCGCGACTACCAATCTCTGGGAGAGAGATAGATCATTCACACTTAAAGAGGAGCGCAGCTCAAATTCCAGCCCATCGTTCGCGGCTAACTCAGAGAGCGTGGCGGTAAGTTCGTCGAACTGCGCCGGGTCTGCTTCGGGGGGGATCACTAAGATGACTGTGGATTGTGGTGGGGTGCTCGGTGTATCTGTGCTCTCGGGAGTCTCTGACGGTTGAGTTTCGATGCTGACTACAGCTGCCGTCGAGGTACTTGTGGGACTAGATGGTGAAACCGTCTCCTGAGAGGTACAGGCATACAGGAGCAATCCGCTAATGAGGAACGCTAGTAATCTTATGGTCAAAGAATGGGGTTTAGTCGCCATTAAACCGGGTACAGAATTTCAAATTATGAAAGCAACCAAAATCCACTGGTTGATGGATCAGGTGATCAGTTGGCGGCAATTGTACTATAACCTGGTAAGGGCAATTGATCAGAAATTTTTAATATTCCTGTATAATAACGGCATGATCGAGCTCAACATCCCGGGACGGGGTCTCATCGAACTTGAACACCTGGTGTGTGATGTCAATGGCACCCTGGCGGTGGATGGAACCCTTCATGATGGAATAGTTCGCATGCTGTCGGTCCTGAAAGATCGCCTTACCATTCATTTATTGACTGCGGATACGCATGGCAGACAGGATACCATCGATCGCCAGTTGAATCTCACGGCAGTGCGTGTCCAACCAGGAGAAGAAGGGCTGCAAAAAGCCGAATTTGTGCGCCGCTTGGGAGCCGACAAAGTCGTCGCTATCGGTCAAGGTGCCAATGACGCCGGGATGCTCAGAGAAGCCCAATTAGGGATTTGTGTGTTCTCAGCTGAAGGTTTGGCTGTGGAGACTCTCCAGGCTGCGGACCTGGTGATGCCGGATATCTTCTCTGCCCTGGAATGCCTGGAAAAACCATTACGCATTGTAGCTAGCTTACGGAAATGACTCAATTCAACTCCAAGATCACCCCAGACGATCCTGACAATTTGCCCCCTGCGAGGAGACGACGAGCGCGCCGGCTCCTGGCTCCAATGGAGTCGGATGATCGGACCGATTTTCTGGATAAAGTCGCCCACCGGGCATCACCCTCCTTTGATTTCTTCCTCTTCTCCCTCCTGGGAGGCGCGGTAATTGCAGTTGGATTCTTACTGAACTCCCAGCCATTGTTGATTTTAGGTGCCATATTGTCGCCTCTCATGGCGCCGATGATCGGGATAGCACTGGGCACTGTCACCGGCTCAGCGCGTTTCTTCATCAGAAGCTCAACCGGGTTATTCATCGGCAGCCTGTTGGTGTTCGGCGTTGGTGTATTGGCTGGAATTGCAGCCCGGGTTTGGTTTCCCATCGACCTTACCCAGGCCCATCTCACCACGCAGTTATCCTGGGCAAGTTTTCTGCTGGTCGCTTTCGGTGCGGTGATGACATCCGCAGCTATGGTTCGTGCGGAAAGATCCGCTGCTCTGCCGAGTGTGGCGCTGGCATATGGTTTGTATTTACCTCTTTCAGCAGCAGGTATCGGTCTGGGGAGTGGAGAAGCATTCCTTTTCCCGGATGGTGTCGTGGTTTACGCGCAGTATTTATCCTGGGGAGTGGTGCTTGCTGCGATCACCTTCTTGATCCTCGGTTTCCGCCCATTGACCCTGTTTGGTTACACTGTGGGTGCGGTGGTCATCTTGCTTGGCATCGTCGTGATGATCGGCATCAGCGGAGTTGGGGCGGCATTTGGAGGGCAAATCGCGCTGCCCACACCTGTACCAACTTCCACTCCTACTCAAACCCAAACGATGACCCCGACGAGTACCCCGATCCCTCCAACTTCAACCTCTACCCAAACTTTAACCCCCGTGCCTCCCACAGCCACCTTGACACCGACTTACACCCCCACGCCGACAGCTACACCTGTCATCGCTATTGTGAACGCGGGTGAAGGGGGTGGTGCATTTCTGCGCGAAGAACCGAGCATCCAGGCACCCAGCGTCAGGGTCGTACCCAATGGTACTCTTTTGCAGGTTCTCCCAGATGATCCTGTTCAAGAAGGGGGTGGAGTATGGATCCATGTGCGCACTCTGCAAGACGAGGAGGGATGGATCCTGCAGATCTTATTAGTGACTGCCACTCCGGCACCAAATTGGGAAGGATGAATTTATTCTTTCGTTTCAGGTTCTGGTAGATCTTCTGGACCAAAGGCGCCTGGGAGCAATTCAGCAACGGTCGTTTCGCGCTCGATATTACCTTCCCCGTTAACCACCAGGACAATTGTATCTAACCCGAATTCTGATAAAACCTGCCGGCAGGCGCCGCAAGGCGTACCGCCATTGCTCGAGGCGACGGCGATGGCGGTAAACTTTTTCTCCCCCTCGGAAACAGCTTTGAATACAGCTGTTCGCTCCGCACACATGCTGGTTGGGTAGGCTGCATTTTCAACATTTACCCCATCGTATATCTTCCCGGAAGAGGTAAGCAGAGCAGCACCGACGTGGTACTTGGAATAAGGTGCATACGCCCAGCGACGTACTCCAAGTGATGTTTCGATTAGTTTTTGCTTAAGCTCATCGGTCAGCATTGCGTTCGTTGTTCCCATTCTCGGATTCGGATGACAATTTTTGGGCACGCACTTTGCGAATTCTCTGCCCGCTAACTTTTTCAACAGTTAATTGTAAGTCTTCAATCTGGACGTTATCTCCATTGGTTGGTACACGGCCGATGCGACTATATATCAATCCACTTAACGTATCGGCTTCACTGTTCGGAAGGGAGGTGCCCATAATGTCGTTGAAATCATCCAGGTCAATTCGCCCTTGGAACAGGTACTCGTCATCATTGATGGCCTGGTAGAGCATCTCTTCCGCCTGATCGTATTCATCCCGGATTTCGCCGACGATCTCCTCAACAATATCCTCCAAAGTAACGATGCCTGCAACACCGCCATATTCATCGACGACGATCGCCATATGAACCCGTTCAGCCTGTAATTCTGCCAGCAATTCATCAACTTTTTTCGCTTCAGGGACAAAGTATGCCGGGCGGAGATGTTCAATGAGCGAGACATTTTGTTTGCCTTCTCGCCAGATCCCCAAAAGGTCTTTGGCGTACAGCAATCCCTGGACATTATCTACAGTATCTTTGTATACCGGGACGCGGGAATGCCCAAATTGCTTTAGAGCATCCATGGCTTGATCGATCGGTGTATCCGCTTCAAAAGCCAGGATGTCGATGCGGGGAACCATGATCTCCCTGGCAAGGGTATCCCCTAAGCGAAAAATGGAGACGATCATTTTTTGTTCTTCTTGCTCCAGGAGACCTTCTTCCTGTCCTACTTCAACCATGCTGATCAATTCGGTCTCGGTAACACTGCCTTCCTGATTAATCTCAGGTGGACCGATGAAACGGTTCGGCAATAACAAGATCGGTGTCATTAGGATATGCAGGCCTTTGACATAAGAGCTTAACCGCATTGCCCAGGTCTCGGGGTGTTTGGAAACGCCCATTTCAACAACCCATTCCAGGAAGAAGACGACGATCGCAACAATTATCATCGTGCCGATCGATATTGCCACCAGATATGTATTGGTTCCCCAGGGGACAAACAGCAAGAGAGCAAGGCCTGCAATGAGGAAACGCAGGAATGACTGGAATAGGTTTAGACTGGCTTGCGTGCGCGGAATATTGGAGAGAAGCGCAGTTGTGCGATGCACCTGGTAAACCATTTCGTCACGTTGGGAGAGCAAGCGGGCTAAATTGGTGTTGATGAGTGCTGAACGAGCAGCTGAGGTCAGTAAATCAAGGGACAGGAAAATTATTAATGCGATCAAATAAAATATGTCAGGGTCCATCGTCTTTTTCTTTCTTGCGAATCGCCCGGGCGGGCATTCCAACAGCTAAGGTATTAGGGGGTACATCTTTCGTTACAACAGCGCCCGCACCGGTTTGAGCGTCTTCCCCTACCTTTAATGGTGCTACTAATATGGTATCACTTCCAATGAATGCTCGCGCGCCGATCTCAGTTTGATGTTTGCGTTTTCCATCATAATTAGCTACGACGACACCAGCCCCGATATTTACCTGCGTTCCAACATCCGTGTCCCCAACGTATGAGAAATGACCCATCTTCGTGCCGGAACCCAGATAGGCGTTCTTAATCTCGCCAAAATTGCCCATATGAACGCCTTCAGCCAGGTGTGCACCCTTTCGCAGGCGGGCAAATGGGCCAATATCCACTTTATCCTCAATTATCGCGCCATCTGATACAGAGAAAAGGACTATGCAGTGATCCCCAACCTGCGT
>JGI2160J19893_10000590_pt1 | contig 12189 bp, 8 predicted proteins | sample DeeMarSeWOR28_12_FD_19893 | JGI IMG/M metagenome (IMG submission 19893)
TCAGCTGGAATTTGTCAATCTGGATGAAATGGAGCCAACGCCAGCCGCTTTAGCATCTATGCCTATGCATCTTGTTTCGCAAATGCAGATACTGCCTTTAGCTGACAAGGGAGACCATTTGCTGGTTGCCACCTCAAAACCTGCTGAAAATGCAGAACTAGGGGATACCCTCCGCTTTATTACCAACCGGCGAATAAAATTTGTAGTGGCCTCTTCCTCGCAAATAGCTGCAGCCATAGACAAGTATTACACCAGAGATGAAGAAAAGGTGGAAGATATCATTGGCGAAATGACCGATGAAGTAATTGGCATAGAAGAGATAAGAGAATCGACAGATGTTGATGAAACAGACTCAAAGATCATTAAGCTGATCAATAAAATTCTTATAGATGCCTACAACAAAGATGCTTCTGATATTCATCTTGAACCGGGAGCGGGGAGAGACCCCCTTATCGTACGTTACAGGGTGGATGGTCTTTGCCACATAAGCCATGAGATACCCCCGTCATATAAAAGAGCCATGTTGTCTCGGGTAAAGATCATGTCTAACCTGGACATAACCGAACGCCGTAAACCACAAAGCGGTAAAATAATTATACGCTACAGAGACAAAAAAGTGGAGTATCGGGTGGAGACGACTCCAACTGTTGGCGGAAACGAGGATGCGGTCCTGCGTGTCCTGGCGAAATCCAAACCCATTCCGATTGAAAATATAGGTTTTTCACCCCGTGACCAGAAAATTTTCAAGGACATGGTTTCCAGGCCTGCCGGTATTATTCTCTGTGTTGGCCCAACAGGATCGGGCAAAACCACAACGCTTCATTCAGCTTTAAGCTTTATCAATACACCTGAACGTAAAATCTGGACCGCAGAAGACCCGGTGGAGATTACCCAGAAAGGTTTGCGGCAGGTCCAGGTCAACCCAAAGATAGGTTTTACCTTCCAGGAGGCTCTCCGCTCATTTCTCCGCTCTGACCCTGATGTCATTATGATTGGTGAGATGCGGGACAAGGAGACCGCCAAGACAGCAATTGAAGCCTCTCTTACTGGTCATGTTGTTTTTTCAACACTCCATACCAACAATACCCCGGAAACCCTGGTTCGTATTGTTGAGATGGGCATGGACCCTATCAGTTTTTCAGAGGCCCTTAATGCTGTTATTGCCCAGCGACTGGTGCGCATGCTTTGCAATAAATGCAAAAAAAGCTTCAAGCCAAACAAAGATGAATACGAACAACTTAAGGCTTCCTATGGGCCGGAATGGTTTGAAAAACACGAAATGGCTAAAGTTTATGAAAAAGCAGCCTTGAAACAAAAAGTTGGATGCAAGAACTGTGACCAGGTTGGCTACCGGGGCCGTACAGCTATTTATGAAATGCTGCAAAACACAGAAGAGATCAGACAGGGCATAAAAGAAAAAGCATCAACGGAAGAATTAAGACTGATGGCCCAGGAAAACGGTTTGCGCACTTTGCGTATGGATGGTATTGATAAAGTTTTTCAGGGAGTAACGGAACTCCATGAGATTTTAAGGGTTTGTTAGGATTATCGGCATCATAAAAAGCACGATACCGTCAGGTGTTGCCCATGTACTATATTGATATTGGGGGCCCGTTGATACCTGCTTACATTTTTACCTTTGCCTAAAGATTCTTGCCTGAAACATTTATACCGTAAAGACACGTCATATCAGGCCCTTATCTGTTCTTCCTGCACTAATTTATCCACGAACCGCAGGACAAAATCGCGCTGTGCTGGTGAAGCATACGCTATACAGGAGCAGTGCAGGTTTGTCTGGCTGCGGACCAGGAATTCAAAACTCACTGCTTCTGCTTCAAGTTCAACAGCAAAAAAGAATGGACTGCAGTCCTCGTGGCCATTTTGTTCTGCGCTGAATAAATCCTGTGGGAGTTCAAGCCAGTATACACCCTCCACAGGACCGGGCTGCAGTGTCCTGTTCAAATAGCTCTCAACATTTGCCTTTTCTTCCCTGCTGAGCTGATCGATCTTATAAAGACGCATACCCTTCTTCCCCTTTACAGATATTCTGCTGCGATCCCGGCCAAGGTACTTCGCTCACTTTTCATCAGGGTCACATGGCCGTGAATCTGCTGGACTTTAAGTCGTTCTAACAGTATAAGCCAGACCATTGCTTCTTGCATCGAGGTAAGGATTGTCAATCTGAAATGGATCTCCCGTAAGTACTATTTTAGTACCTTCACCGGCCCGGCTGATAATGGTTTTCACCTCGTGTGGGGTAAGGTTCTGTGCTTCGTCTACCACTATATACTGCCGCGGAATGGAGCGTCCCCGGATGTAGCTGAGAGCCTCCAGCTCAACGGTGTTGTCCTTGAGCAGTTTTTCCACTTTCTGCCGAACAGACTCCCCATTATCATTGTGCCGTTTAGAGCCACCCATCAAATAAGTCAAGTTATCGAAAATTGGCTGCATCCAGAGCGTCAGTTTCTCGTCCTTGGTGCCGGGCATATACCCGAGATCCTTGCCAAGAGGAATAATGGGGCGCGAAACCAGAAGCCGTTCATACTGTTTCTGGTGCATAACCATTTCCAGACCTGCAGCGAGTGCCAGCAATGTTTTTCCGGTTCCTGCCTGGCCCACAAGGGTCACCAGTTCAATATTAGGGTCTAAAAGCAATTCATACGCCATGCGCTGTTCCTTGCTGCGCGATCTAGTGTTCCAGGCCGAGTCGAAATTTGAATTCAGATGGCCGATTGTTTTTTGGTCAAAAGCCCTGCCTATGCCGGTATGCTTATCATTACTCTCATCAATCATTAGGATAAACTCGTTGGGGAAAAAGTCATATCCTTCAAGCACGTACAGGTCTTTTCTGAAAAATTCATCTANGNTAGTNGCNGTAACCATGATCTCCCGATAACCGCAAAAAAGCTCATCAAAATTGACCGTCTGCTGTTCAAAATCCATAACCTCAATACCCAGGGCATCTGCTTTTAACCTGGCATTTATGTCCTTTGAGACAAAAATAACTTTCTCGCCCTGGGTCTGGAAAAAATGGGCAGCTGCAAGGATACGGTTATCCGGGACTGACATATCCATGCCTTCAACCGCTGCATCGTCTTTTTCAATAAATATTTTCACCAGGCCGTCTTTTCCCATGGGTACNCCGTCCCCGAGATGCCCTTTAGATCNCAATTTATCCAGGCTGCGTATAACCTGCCGGGCATTTCTGGCCAGCTCATCGTTGCGCGATTTGAACTTGTCAAGTTCTTCAATCACTGTCATGGGCAGCACCACAACATTATCGGAAAAGGATGAAATTGCATCGGCATTATGCAGCAGAACGTTTGTATCCAGCACAAAGACTTTTTTCATTTTTTTATCAGAATGCTAAGTGGTTAATCATATATCAAGAAATGTAGTATCACGGTTGAGAATGGTACAGCCATCCTCATTTACTACAACCATGTTTTCCAAACGTACTCCACCCCAACCGGGAAGATAAATACCAGGTTCCACTGTCACCACCATACCGGAGTGGATTTTATTGCGGGCCCTTCTGTTTAAAGAGGGGGACTCATGCACAGCGAGACCAACTCCATGCCCGAGGCCGTGCCCAAAATTTTTCCCATATCCCGCCCTGCTAATTAATTCCCTGGCAGCCCGGTCTGCATCTCTGGCGAGGATGCCTGCTTTTATGGTTTTAAGGGCAGCGCGCTGAGCCTTGCGCACCAAACGTATAATCTTTAGTGTCTGCTTGTCCGGTTTACCCAAAACAACAGTACGGGTCATATCAGAGCAATACCCGTCCAGCTTCAACCCCATATCAATTATTACGGTCTCTCCATGGTTAAGAACCCTGTCGGTTGGCACCGCATGGGGTAAGGCCGCATTTGGTCCGGATGCAACAATGGTAGGAAATGCCGGCTCTTCTGCGCCTTTACGCATCATGGCTGCCTCTATTTTCAAGGCAACTTCTTTTTCGGTTTGACCCGGTTCTAAGTTTGCATATACCTCCTGAAAAACCTTTTCATTCAAAAAAACCGCCTGCCGGATCTTTTGAATTTCTTCTGCGGATTTTCTGGTCCTCTGTTTTTCAATCATGCGGCTGGCCGGTATTATTTCAATACCATGCTTTTGTCCCAAACCCATGAGCTTGTTTGCTGTATCATAGAGCAGGTAATGGCTTTCAAATGCCAGCTTTCGAATACCAAGCCGACGCAAAATCCTTACCATTTCTCCCAGGATACTGCTTTGTATGAGCACAACCTCACAACCGGTTGCCTCCTCTTCTGCCTGGAGCTGATAGCGGGAATCGGTCAATAAAAGTGGTTTCCCCCGGGCGGGGACGAGCAGGGCGCCTGAACTTTCTGCAATGGAGAGATCGGTGGCTGTATAACCGCTGAGATATCTTCTGTTTTCTGGCTGGGTAACCAAAAGAGCATCCGCTCCTTTACGTCTTATCGCAGCCTTAATTTTCTCAAGTGATTTCAAAGGTTCAAAATTGACGTATTCGTAAAAAATCTTGCTGTCAGCAGCAGAGCCCAAAATATTTTTACATTACATGCGCAATACCTGTCAGCATTGTCTTTTTTTCGATGCCGACAAAATTATATGGTATTATAAAGGTACAAAGTAAATGTACGCCTTAGCCCCCAGGCGATAGATCCTGGCATGCAGGTCCCGAATTGCTTCAATAGCGTCCACATTACCCAGGTCAACCCTATAGCTGAACGGTTTCTCCAATTCTATCATCTGGCCGAAACAGTTTTTATCATAACGTATTTCAGCTCCCTCGGCATACCACTCAGCCACCCGTTTTTTAATCTTTCCATGATCTTCAGGTGCTGCCTGCCCTAAATCCAAGCTTATTTCTATTTCCATTTATTTCGCTGCCCCAACTCAACCAAAACCCTATAAGGTATAATCCTCTTACTGAGTAATTGAAAATCTCTCTGCCACCAGCTCCTTATGCTGCTGCAAAACCTTATTATACTGGGCGTCCAGATCAGACTTTACCCTGGACCACTCCTCCTGAAACTTGGGATGCAGAGCGGGATCAACCTTCAAGCCCAATCCCTTTTGGCCGGTCTGTTGGCTCAAGGCCTGCTCCATCTGCTGCCTGAAAGCTTCTTCCACCTGCTGACGGATTTCCTTCAGGTGCTGCTGATAATGATCCAGAATTCCTTTCATGTCCCTGAAAACTGAAACCAGATCGCCACTACCCCTTGCCAACTCCAAAAGGCCCTGCATGGCCCTTTCCGCTCTTTGCAGGTCATCATAACGCGGCAGGGCAATATTCCTTAAAAAAACCTGCACCAGACCCTTTTTAACAAGGCCGGCAGCTTCAGTTGCATCCATAACCTGCGACAAGTCCATCTCCTTTCCCTGAAGATAGTCTGCGGCCATGCGCATGCCTTCCTTTACCTGTTCATCGGCCTGTATTTCTTCCTGGCTTGCACGCCCCATGGCGGCAGCCCTTTCAAGTACTTTTTCCAGTGTGCTTTTTATCTCTGCCATAATAAACTAACTTTTTTATAAACTTATGAAGCCAAGGGTTTGCCCGGATTCAGGGCCTTAATATATTTTGGTGTGTCGAGCTTTATACGCTATATTTTCAAAAGAGACAAGATTACACCGTGAAAATTTTCTTGTCTGAACATCCCTTCGTCTTTTCCCAGTCAGAAGAACAAATTGAACTTTTCAGAATTATTGGAGCAGGGCTTTGGGGCTTAGCATCGTTAGCGTGAAACCATTTTGAAAAAATTTTTTTTTGCAGTACAGTTCATGCTGCGCAACTTTCCCGTGCTATAAAAAATTTTACTCCCTCTCAGTTTGAAGGGTTTGAGGTGAATAGAAACATGATAAAAGTAATTGTTCTTGCCACTAAAAACGCCGGCAAAGTAAAAGAATTTCAACAACTCTTGAAAGATTTTCCTGTGGAAATAAAAAATCTCAATGACTTCGGCCCAATCCCTGAAGTGGAGGAAGATGGCGCAACTTTTGATGACAACGCCTATAAAAAGGCTTCCTTTACAGCGAAAGTTCTTGGTTTACCGGCCATTGCCGATGATTCAGGGCTTGTGGTTGAGGCACTTGGCGGCGCTCCTGGCGTAAGGTCAGCCCGTTATGCCGGAGAAAATGCAACCGATAGTGAAAACATTAAAAAGCTTTTGCAGGAAATGAGAGGCAAAAGTGATCGGCGTGCAGCATTTGAATGTGTCATCTCCATTGCCGTTCCTTCAGGACCCGCCTTGACCTACGAGGGGCGCTGTGAAGGAGAAATAACCACCAAACCCCAAGGAGTTGCAGGTTTTGGTTATGATCCGGTCTTCTATTATCCTGCATACGGCAAAACTTTTGCCGAAATATCACGTCAGGAAAAAAACAGCGTGAGTCATCGTGGAAGGGCTCTGCATGAGATGATTGCCGAATTCGACAAGGTTCTGGCTTGGCTAGAGGCCCGTCTTGCAGAAGTTAAACCTCCAAAGCCCGACCATACACAGTTTGAACACAATGACTGGTCTAAAGACAAAATGGTTTAAATTTTTATTTAAAAGGAATTTAAAAGGTCACCAGGATCCCAATGCTTTTATTCAGTAAGCAATTATTACTATTTATCGTAGAATCGATAAAAAGGCTTCAGATACAAGGCATGCAAAAATTTAGATAATAAATCTGGTTTTGCAAAAAGTTCGGGATACTAGGCGTGCAAATTTTGAGGAACGAGGCGTACAGATGGTACGCCCCAGTGACGAAAAATGAAGCTCAACAACGTAGACGGGCCTTTTGCAAAACCAGATTACCATTGTTCTTCTTTAAGACTCCGGGCTAACAGGTCCCGCACGGCGTCCTTGCATGGTTTATCCTGGTACAGGACCTGGTAGACCTGTTCCAGGATCGGCATCTCAACCCCCACCTTTTTGGCAAGATTCCAGGCAGATCGCGTTGTTTTAACCCCTTCGGCAACCATATTCATTTCAGACAGTATGGTCTCTAATTTTTTGCCCTGGCCCAGCTTCAAGCCAACCATGCGGTTTCGGCTTAAGTCTCCTGTACAGGTCAGGACNAGGTCTCCCAATCCTCCCAGGCCCGAAAAGGTCAGAGGGTCAGCGCCCATTGACACTCCCAGCCGGCTGATTTCTGCCAGACCCCTCGTGATAAGGGCTGCCCTTGTATTTGTACCGTATCCGAGCCCGTCACAGATGCCTGCCCCAATGGCAACAATATTTTTTAANGCTCCACCAAGNTCCAAACCGATAACATCAGTTGCGGCATAAACNCNGAAAAGATGAGAGGAAAGAGCTCNTTGTATATGGATAGCAGNATCNTTACTCTGCGAGGCAACTGTAACAGCCGTGGGAATACCAGCGGCAACTTCCTTGGCAAAGCTGGGNCCGGANAACACCGCTGTTCTGATGTTTCTCTCGCCAAAATTTGCAGAGGANGCCAGAATTTCCTCCATAACCTGGGTCATGGTCAGCAGAGAGTCATTTTCAATTCCCTTGGACGCCGAAACCACATACGCGTCATTNTCCAGACATGGCTCCAGCCCTGTAAATACTTCACGAAAAACATGGGAAGGCACAACCATGATAACAATTGTATGACCTTCAACCGCCTCTTTGAGGTCAGAAACAGGCGTAACTGTTTCCGGAAGTGTATAATCCGGGAGATACGCTTTATTCTGACGAGTCGCCTTGAGCTCTTCAACGTGTTCTTTCCGGTGGCCCCAGAGAGAAATCATCTGGCCCAGGTCACCAATGGGTTTTGTCAGAGCGGTTCCCCAGCTGCCGGCACCTATGACAGCTATCTTTTCAGCTGCCATCAGCTCGTCTCCTGGTTTTCCTCCTGGTCAAACGCGTCACCATTTTCCTCCTCATCAGTTGCCAACATATCCATGGCAACTACTTTTTCGCCAGGCTCCAGGTTAATAAGTCGGACACCCTGAGTGTTTCTGCCAATGACGCGCACATTCTGCATATTAATGCGGATAATCTTGCCGCTGCTGGCAATGAGCATGACCTCATCATCCTCGACCACCTGCATGGCACCTATGATCTTGCCGTTGCGATCACTGGCCTTAATGGCAATAATTCCCTTGCCGCCGCGTCTCTGCAGCCGGTATTCATCTACGGAGCTTCGCTTACCGTAACCGTTTTCAGTCACCGCCAGAATAGAATAATTTGTGGCAAGCACTTCAACACCCACCACGCTGTCACCGCGCTTCAGGGTAATACCTTTAACACCTGCGGCTACTCGTCCCATGGGACGCACATCTCGCTCATCAAAACGAATGGACATGCCGTTTTGTGAAACCAATAGAATTTCATTTTTGCCGTTGGTGATCACCGCTGATATAATCTCGTCTCCCTCGTTTATACGCAGAGCTATCTTGCCCTTGCGAAGCGGCCGCCTGAACTCATTCAGGCTTGTCTTTTTGACCCTCCCGAGCTTGGTTACCATGAAGATATAGTGTTCATCATCGGTTTCAAAACTTGCCACCGGCAGAATAGCTGCGACCTTTTCTCCTTCTGAAAGCTCCAGAAGGTTGACAATTGCCTTACCGCGAGCCGTCCTGCCCACCATGGGAATTTGGTAAACCTTGCGCCAGAACACTTTCCCCTGATTTGTAAAAAACAGGAACATATCATGGGTGGAAGCAAGGTAAAGGTCGTTGACAAAGTCCTCCTCAATGGTGGTGATACCGCGCACTCCCTTGCCGCCCCTTTTTTGTGAGCGATACAGACTTACCGGGTTTCTTTTGATATAACCGGAGTGGGTGACGGTCACTACCATTTCCTCCACCGGGATAAGGTCCTCCGGCAATATTTCATCTGGTGCTTCAATTATTTCTGTGAACCGTTCATCACCATACTGTTCCCTTATCTCCAAAAACTCGTCCCTGATGATCTTCATGACAATTGCTTCGTCATGCAAAACCTGTTTATACCAGGCAATCTGTTTGGACAGCTCTTCAAACTCGCTGATTATTTTTTCCCTCTCCAAACCGGTCAAACGATGCAGCCTCATATCAAGAATGGACTGGGCCTGGATTTCTGATAGCTCAAATCGCTCCATCAAACCTGTTTTTGCTTCCCTGGGACTTTCAGATGCCTTGATGAGAGCGACCACCTCATCAAGATTGCTGATTGCCACTTTCAAACCTTCAAGAATATGGGCCCTTTCTTCCGCCTTGCGCAGGTCGTACACCGTGCGGCGATAGACAACTGTGCGGCGATGCAGAAGAAAATGCTCGAGGATCTGCTTGAGGTTGAGGACCTCCGGCCTGTTGTTAACAATGGACAAAAGAATTATGCCGTAGCTTCTCTGAAGCGGTGTCAGCTTATAAAGCTGGTTGAGTACGACTTCAGACATCTCCCCCTTCTTGAGATCAAGAACTACGCGCATACCCTGGCGGTCTGACTCGTCCCTGATCTCGGAGATGGCCTCGATTTTTTTGTCCTTGATAAGCAGNGCTATTTTTTCCACCAGAGTTGCCTTGTTCTGCTGATAGGGGATTTCCGTAATGACGATTGACTCCTTGCCCCCGTCTCGCTCTTCAACATGGGTTTTGGCCCGCAATATTATGGATCCACGGCCGGTTTCATAAGCTTCCCGAATACCTGCCCTGCCGCAGATAAAAGCGCCGGTTGGAAAATCCGGTCCGGAAATAATTTCGGTCAACTGGTGGGCTGTGATATGGGGATTGTCAATCATGGCAACAAGACCATTTAACACCTCGGTAATGTTATGGGGCGGAATGTTGGTGGCCATGCCAACAGCAATACCCGAGGAGCCGTTGATCAACAGATTGGGAATTTTCGTAGGAAAAACAACCGGTTCTGTCAGGCTGTTGTCGTAGTTTGGAACAAAATCAACGGTTTCTTTATCAAGGTCAGCGATTAACTCCTGATCTATTTTGGTCATCCGGGCCTCGGTATAACGCATGGCCGCAGGCGAGTCACCATCAACAGAGCCAAAATTACCCTGGCCGTCCACCAGGGGGTAGCGCAGAGAAAAGCTTTGCGCCATCCTTACGATGGTGTCATAGGCTGCCGTGTCTCCGTGGGGGTGATATTTACCAATGACGTCACCAACTATACGGGCAGACTTGAGGTGAGGTCGATTATGGAAATTTCCCAGCTCCCGCATGGCAAAAAGTGCCCTCCGGTGAACGGGTTTCAAGCCGTCGCGTACATCGGGTAAAGCCCGGCCGATAATTACGCTCATGGCATAATCGAGGTAGGACTTCTTAAGTTCTTTCTCGATGGAGATTTTGTTGGGGCTGGTGTTTTCTTTTTCAACGGTCATGGAACAATAAACCTTTTGTATTATTTAAAATGTAATGGGTATGGGCAGGAAAGAAGAAAAGAGAGCCCACTTTGGCACAGCCTCATATCATCCTTTTAAACCCTCTATATGTCCAGCTCTTTCACTTCCAGGGCATGATTCTGGATAAATTCCCTGCGTGGCTCAACTTTTTCGCCCATGAGGGTGATAAAGATGTCATCAGCTTGTTCAGCGTCTTCAATATTGACCTGCAGCAATGTTCTTTTATCCGGGTGCATGGTCGTTTCCCACAACTGGTCCGGATTCATTTCACCTAAACCTTTATAGCGCTGGAGCGAACTGCCTTTAAACGACTCACTTTTTACTGTGGTCAAAAGTTCCCTCCAGTTTGCAACCTGGATCTGTTTTTTACCTGTATCAACAACAAAGGTTTTGTCCAGGTATTTACTGATCTCCGGGAAAAGAAGCAGCGCTGAACGATATTCATGGATCAGGGGAATCTGCGGTCCTATGGTCATAACTATGTGAGCCTTGTCCTTCAGGGCGGCATCAAATTCGTAGCAGCTCGGTTTCCACCTGCAGGGCCGTATGTTGCCTAGATTCATTTTGCTGCCTTTGAGCCTGTTTTTAAGGTCTGCAACAAAGTCCTGTTCACCAAACTGGTCCGCAGATTTTACCTCGTTTTCCAATAGAAAATAGACCATATCCTCCCAGAAATTCATGCGCTCAAGATATTCAATAATCTGCAAGTGATTGGAAAGTTTCCTCATAAGGGTCACAAGGTTTTTTACCCTGGTGCTCTTTCCCTCTTCTTCGACATGCACCGTTAACGTCTCTTCCGCCTGTTGAAAAAGGTGCTGGTTCAGGGCTTCATCGTCGGTGAAAAACTGCTCGCTTTTGCCGCGTCCCAGGCGGTAGAGGGGTGGTTGGCCAATATATACATAGCCGCCATCAATAAGCTCGGGCATCTGCCGGTAAAAAAAGGTCAGAAGCAGGGTACGGATATGTGCCCCATCCACATCGGCATCTGTCATGATGATTATTTTGTGGTACCTTAGCTTTTCGATCTCAAAATCTTCGTCGTTGCCAAAGCCTGTGCCAAGAGCCGAAATAATCTGTTTTATCTCTTCACTGCCCAATATCTTATCAAGGCGGGCTTTTTCAACATTCATGATCTTGCCCCGCAAGGGCAGGATTGCCTGAAAGGCTCGATCCCTTCCCTGCTTGGCGCTGCCGCCGGCCGAATCGCCCTCAACAAGAAAAATCTCCCGCTCTTCGGGTTTTTTGGACTGGCATTCCGCCAGTTTCCCTGCCATTAACAGATCAAGGCTTGATCCCTTCTTGCGGGTCAACTCCTTTGCTCTTCTGGCTGCTTCCCTGGCCCTGGCCGCCTCCACAACCTTGGTAAGGATCTTTTTGGCTTCCTGGGGGTTCTGTTCAAGAAAAATCGAAAGTTTTTCGTTGCAAACACTTTCAACTATTGACCGGACCTCGCTGTTACCAAGCTTAGTTTTAGTCTGACCCTCAAATTGCGGATTCGGCACCCGCACTGAGATGACACAGGTAATCCCTTCCCGAACATCATCCCCCCCCATTTTCTCCTTCATGTTTTTGGGAACAATATCATCACTGGCATAGCGGTTAATGCACTTTGTAAGTGCTGCCCTGAACCCTGCCACATGGGTGCCGCCCTCCCTGGTGTTAATATTGTTAACAAAAGAAAAAAGCCGTTCGGAGTATCCGTCAAAGTACTGAAAGGCGACCTCTACCTGCACCTGGTCTTTTTCACCTATCATCACGATTGGGCGCGTATTTATAGCATTCCGTTTCCGGTTTAGATATTCTACATATTCTTCAATACCGCCCTTATAATGAAACTCATCCTCTGCGCCGGACCTTTCGTCCTTTAAAATAATTTTT
>JGI2160J19893_10000591_pt1 | contig 12184 bp, 12 predicted proteins | sample DeeMarSeWOR28_12_FD_19893 | JGI IMG/M metagenome (IMG submission 19893)
ACATTCCGCGATGACCTTTTCGGGGAGACAGGTGTCACCTTAGATGATATGAGTTTCTTCAACCATCAAGTCGCAGCCGAAGAATCCAGTGTCCCAATTTTCAGCTGGGGAAGCTGGCTGGATGGAAACACGGCCAACGCNGTCTTGCACCGCTTTATNAATCTCAGCAATCCCCAGGTAGCGGTCATCGGTGCCTGGAGCCATAACATGAAAACCCACGCCAGTCCCTTCAATGAACCGAAAGCCAAACCAGCGCCAACTCAGGATGGGCAATGGCGAGAGGTGCTCAGCTTTTTCGACCACTACCTGCTCGACCAGGTAGATGAACGATTCAACGAGAAGGCCTTGTATTACTACACTTTGGGTGCGGAGAAATGGCAGAAAACGAACGTATGGCCCCCGAAAGGCACGGGTGCTCAACGCTGGTACCTAGGAGAAAATGGGCTGTTAACCCCCAATGCACCCACCAGCGAAACCGGCATGGATAGCTACAAAGTTGATTTCGAAGCCACCACCGGTACACACAATCGCTGGCATACACCCGATGGAGTCACTCCAGTCATTTACAAAGATCGCGCCAGAGCCGATCGACACCTGCTCACCTACACCAGCGAACCGTTGGTAGCGGACATGGAGATCACCGGCCATCCCGTGGTGACCCTTTACCTCACCTCCACCGCCACAGATGGCGCATTTTTCGTGTATTTAGAGCAGGTAGATGAGAGAGGCAAGGTTACATACCTGACCGAAGGCGCATTACGAGGCATCCATCGCAAAGTGTCAACCACACTCCTATACCGCATCTTTGGACCCTATCATTCTTTCAAAAAAGAAGACGCCCAACCTTTGATTCCTGGTGAGGTCTTCGAACTCACTTTTGCTTTGATACCCACATCGGTGGTCATCCAAAAAGGCCAGCGGTTACGGGTGGCCATCGCCGGACACGACAAGGACACCTTTGCCCGTATCCCCAAAACGGAAGTCCCCACTATTAACGTCCAGCGTAATTCCAGATATGCTTCTTATATCGACTTACCCATCATAGAAAAGTAATCTAAAATCAGATCTCGTTTCCCCCAATTTATAGCAAGTTCATGGCTAGCAAGTGTACAGTTCGATCCTTGGAGGAGAGTTCTGGTTTTATCTGGCCGATATCTTGGAAACCCGCTGAATGGTAAAACATCAGCCCAGTGGGATTATCATCGAATACGCCAACTTTCAGCTTTCTGGCACCTTGCGACACAGACCAGACACGGGCATATTCGACCAGCTGAGTGCCAACTCCTTTGCGCCGGTAGCTTGGATCAACCCAGACAGCGAACATCTCAGCCTCACTCCCATCGATCACGCAGGCAGATATGCCGCAGGGAACCTCATCCTCAAATGCAAAATAAGTGACGCTGTTGGGATCTCTGGCATATTGACGGGTGAGCTGCTGCCAATCTTCATCGCTGCGTTTCAAGGCGTCATCCAGCGTGCTGCTGTATGCATATGGCGCTTCCGCTAATGCCCCACAGCGCATGGTTTTGTACAACTGCCATTGGTCAGGCGACATTGTCTTGATCTCAATCATCCTGATCGCCTTGCCGCTCTCTACCAAGTACAAATGCGCTGAGGCCCAGCACTACCAGCAGTATGACCATCATCGGGCTGCTCACGACCCTGGGATAAATAAAACCTGACCCGATTACCAGAAAAATTAACAGGCCGGAAACTACCAGGAGTAGACGCTTCATTAGTCGATCTGTCCTCAGGACCGGATTATATCCTGATCTTATCAGCGAAGAATAAACCAACCAGAGGGAACGCCCAAATTCATCCCCTTAATGCTATACTTCTTCATTAAATAGCAATGAGAGGCCACAAAACAACACTCTATTTCGTCCCCCAAAGTTGATTCTAAATTTGGAATAAAATGCACTCATACTTTACAACGATTAGCATCATAGCCGGCATTTGTCTAGGATTTGGCATTCTCTACTTGTTTATCGGCCTGCGCCGGAAAGATAATAAACCATTAAATCTCACCTTTGCCTTATTTGCATTGTGTTATGCCGTCACGTTGATTAATGGCATCCGCTGGTATTCATCCACCATTGTTACTGATTTTATATCGATCAACCGTTTTGACTCGATTTTTGTTACTGGAGCATTTGTTGCCCTCATTTGGTACATTTCCTTTTATACGGATTTCCAACCGCGGATTTTCTTATGGCTGTTGTCCGCTGCCTTTATAGTGCCAAGCCTTGTTTTCATTCTCTCTCCGACGACATTCACTGGAGAGGTTTCAGGCTTGATCTACATCATCTTACCCTGGGGAGAAGAGCTGGCCGAGCTGGACTCGGCTGGAAGTGTTTGGCTTGATGTCCATCTTCTCGCCAGATTAGTGTCACTTGGTTACATCATCGTTGCCCTGATCCGGCAATACCGGCTTGGGCAGCGCCAGCTGGCCATTATCATGGGGCTGGGGATACTCCCTTTCGTTGCTGGAATCTTATATGAAATATTAGGTGAAAGCGGTCTTGTACCCTACATCCCCTTTGGCGAATTGGGATTTTTAGGGATTGCGATTGCTGCCAGTTTGCAGATGGCGAATTCGGTCATAAAAACCGAGGAAGCGCTGGAAGGACATCGCCATAACTTAGAGGGATTGGTCAAGGAGCGCACAGCTGAGTTGGAGGCCGCTCAAGATCAACTACTGACCCAGGCTCAAGAAGAGGCTATTATTACCGAACGGGGCCGCCTGGCGCGAGACCTGCACGACGCCGTCACACAGACCATCTACTCGGCCAGTTTAATCGCCGAGGTGCTGCCGACCGTATGGGAACGAAGTCCGGAAGAGGGCCAACGCAACCTGGTCAAGCTGCGCCAGCTGGTGCGCGGCGCTCTGGCAGAGATGCGCACTCTGCTGTTCGAATTAAGACCAGCATCACTCAAAGCTGCAGACCTGACCACCCTGCTGAGACAGCTGGGAGATGCTCTCACTGTTCGAACACGTATTCCGGTGACCTATGAGTTGAGAGAAACACGCCCCCCGCCAGCAGAAGTGAAAGTCGTGCTGTACCGCATTGCCCAGGAGGCGTTTAACAACATCGCTAAGCATTCCGAGGCCACCCAGGTGATGGTCGAACTGCAAGCGGACTCAAATCAGGTAACACTCACTGTACAGGATAATGGATGTGGCTTCGATCAACAGGATGTGACCGATGATAAGCTAGGCATTCAAATCATGACCGAACGGGCGAATGAGATTAGCGCCAGGTTGGATTTGAACAGCACCCCAGACGAGGGAGCCCGAGTTTCCATTACCTGGCCCGGTGAAGAGTATAATGTTGCCCAGATTGATGATTGAATCAACAACTAGCAAGAAGGTCAATTTGTATGGAGAATAGGGGTCCAATTCGCGTTATGCTCGTGGATGACCACTTGATGGTCAGAGATGGCCTGAGGGTATTCCTATCCGTTTATGAAGACATCCTGGTCGTGGGAGAGGCGGATAATGGAGAGCAGGCTGTATCTCTATGTGACGAAGTGGAGCCGGACGTAATCCTGATGGACCTGCTCATGCCGGGCATGGATGGTTTCGAGGCAACAGAGCTCATCCGGTCAAAGGACAGTTCTATCCAGGTGATCGCTTTAACCAGCTTTGCCGACCAGGAGCTGGTCGAGGGTGCCTTCAAGGCTGGGGCGATTAGCTACCTGCTCAAAGACGTGCATGCAGATAAAATGGCCCAATCCATCCGTGAGGCCCATCAGGGGCGGGCCACCATCGATTCGGCAGCTGCGCAGGTCCTGGTGGAGTTAGCCAACCCAGCACCGGCACCGGGATACGATCTGACGGAACGTGAACGGGAGATATTGGGCATGTTGGTGGAGGGGAAAACCAATGGCGAGATCGCTGCCGAATTAACCCTCAGCCCGGGGACAATTCGCTTTCACGTCAGTAATATCCTCTCCAAGCTGCGGGCGAGCAACCGCACCGAGGCGGTCAGCAAGGCCTTGCAAGAAGGACTCATATAGAACTGAATTCATATTCCATGGAGGTCAGGATTCGCTTCCCAATTAGGACGGGATTACATCTCGCCTTGCCTTCCACATCCTTTGGGATAATATCCCTTCTCAAACCAATGGAACTATGATTAATTGTGCCAAACTCGGGTCAGGTTTCATAATCATGTTTAATCAGATTCCAAATGGATGTAACCGAAATGAGCAGCCAAATCGCCTTCATTTAGAACAATATAGTCCAAAAATCAATTTTTGCCAAAGGGAATGGGATTTTTAATATCGGTCAGCTTTTCATAATTCACCGTATAATTTCACTTAACGCTGTGAATCACTTTGGAGAAATTTCCCTCCGCATCTTCAGCGCACAATGGCCAATAGAAATTATCGATTAGGATCACTTATGCCAAGAGTCGAAAGTGATGAATTTCTTTTTCACGGTATGATATTTCCCAGAACAATTCGATATCTTCATCTGATTGCAGGCACGAATCATGTTTGCGGGTTCCAGTGGTGATAAAAACGATCGCATTTAGTATATAGTAGCGATGGATATTGAGCATAGTCGAATATTTCTGCTATCCATAATTGTTGGAATCTAATGATAATTTCACTGGGCATAATCGCGGTCGCAGGGAGTATAAGATCGATCGGCTTCGGATTATTAAAAATAGGAGTAATAATGTTTGAGAATCAAGAGATAACACCTAGCGCAAAAGAATTAGCCATGCAGCGAACAGAATGGGCGTTCAAGAGGACACGACTGGCTAATGAGCGAACCTTGATCGCCTGGTTACGGACCGGTCTTGCGATGACCGGTTTCGGAGCGGTCGTTCCCCGGTTACTGATAAACATTGACCCTGAGTGGCTGGTTGACCTGATAGCGGCTTTATTCGTCATCGTGGGTGGAGTGACGGTAATCGTGGGCATACGCGTGTATCGTCAAACAACGGGCACTATCCCAGATGTGGAGGAAAGTGTCCCCTGGTGGGTAATGGCATCGCTTGCGGGAGTGATCCAGATTGGCGCTGTTGCCATGCTGATCCTATTCATCTTAGATTGAGACATCAGGGATTAACTTTTCCCAAGCATAGGTGAAATGGCGAATTATGATGCTAATATCATAGGTCAGAGTATCATCATAGTGCTCATTATCGGGTATGTCCACCTCCGATGGTACAGCTCAATCGTCGGGTTTGGAAAACAACAAGCTGTAAGGGTGAAGCATCACATAAGGAGGAATTTATACTTCAAGATCTCAGCGTGTGATGCTTCACCCCTACCAGGAAAATTTTCCAATTTGCTAATTTGTAATCCAAACCCATAAAGCGACACGATAAAAAAAGCCTGGCCAGGTGTCCAGGTAAAAAACACGCGTCTTGGCAGTTGTCTACGGGGGAAATCCTTTGTAATATATATCTAGTGAATAATCTCACATGTCCTTGCATTTAAGAGAAGATCTTAAAAACATGAAATAGATATTCCTCAAGATAGGAGAGGAGCGTTGCATGCGCATCTTGCTGGCAACCTGTGAAACTGATCTGAGGCTTTCCATGGAGCTGCTGCTCAGCGAGCAGCCCGGCATAAAAATCCTCGGCAGCGCGAGTGATACGGAAGGTTTTATCGCCTTAGTTAAGAGCACCTGCCCCGACCTGGCCTTGCTGGATTGGGATCTCCCTGGCCGCCCGGTGGAAGAAGTTCTCAGTCTTATCAAATTGTTTGAAGTCCCACCGAAATTAATCGTACTGGGTAAGCACCCAGACTCGAAAAAAACGGCCCTGCAAGCAGGCGCTGATGCCTATGTGGACAAGGGCGACCCGCCGGAAAATTTGCTGGCTGTTTTTAAGCATTTAATTCCAAATTGACTGCCCAATTAATATCATTAGCATGAGAGGAGAATAAATTATGGCCAATCAGACCACTGATCAAAAGGGTAGAGAGAATGGATCCGCCTTTGAATGGTGGATGCTTAGCTACTTTGGTTTGGGAGCGGGTTTCTCTGCGTTTGTACGCCTGCTCATCCCGCCTTATGTTACGGAAGCGACAGGTAGTGCTGCCCAAGCAGGGGTTGTGATGGCAACTATGAGCTTAGCGGCAGTGTCGGCCCCGGCGCTGGGCGGCTTTGCCGATAGATATCGCGCCCACCGGCTGATCCTTAACATGGGCATGTTTGGGATTGCTCTGGCTTTTGCCGCCTATGCAATTTCTGCCGGGGACTCGTTGGTTACCGCCCTAGACGCGATTCTTTTAGGCGTTTCAGTGGCCGCGATCAATGCCGTGGCTCCGGTTTTTATCGTCAGTGCAGGGTTGTCGCAGAAGCTGCAGGCCAAGCGTCTGACCACGCTTAACGTTTTGGGCCCAGTCGGGCAGACGGTAGGCGGCGCAATTTTGGGATGGGCAGCCACTGCCGGTATGAGTTATGATCAGCGCTTCTGGATAGCGGCCGTTTTTATGTTAGGCGCTGCATTAATCGTATTTTTTTCCACCGCCAAACCAGCCTCACGCATTCAGGTGGCTGGAGCACCGGCTGAGGATGGTGCTGAGGTTGAAGCCAAAAAAACGTTTAGTCTCAAACAGGTGCTTTTTTCCACCTTTGGACTCTATTTGCTGATCCTGATCTTCAGTTCGATCGCCTTCAATGGCTTCAACGCTCAGGTGGCGAATATCTTTCCCAATGTGTTTGGCTTCAGCGAAGCGCTTACATCCACTGTCATCTCATTGGCCGGGATTCTGGGCATCATTGGCTTTTTTGTTGCCGGTGCCTGGATGGCTCGCTCTGGTCCTACCACTGTCTACACGGGCGGGACCATATTACGAATAGTGGGTATTGCAGCATTGGCAGTGCTGGGAGTCATCGGGTCGATGCCGGTCTTGATCGTGGTTGTTGCCGCACAGATCCTATACTTTAGCAGGCCCTTTGGGCGCTTACCGCAGCCTTCGATAGGGGTACGTTTCGCTACCATCTCAGCCGGGCAAGCGACCGGATGGATCGGTGGTTCGGGAGCAATTGGTTCTTTTGTTGGGGCTCTGTTGGGTGGTTGGCTGGCCGATAAGGTTGGTTTCAACTCAATTCTCTGGATGGGTACGATCAGCGGCGGGATTGCCCTCCTGCTGGTTGTGTTCGGCCTGTGGCCTGCGGAGCGCAAGAAGCGCGCTGCAGAAAGCGCGGCATAAGACTTGTCAAGTGAATATGAACTTGGGCTGCTTGCTGACTGGAATAATTGCACTTGCCCCACGCCTAGTATTGCTCTTCATGTGGCTGTTTACCAACCGGGTGAGCGCTGCTTTTGAGGGATTCTTGATCCCCTTTCTAGGATTTCTGTTTCTACCCTTTACCGCGCTGGCATACATCTTGGTTTGGGATGCACAAAGTGGTGTCTCAGGAGCAAACTGGCTGCTGGTATTGGGCGGACTGCTCTTTGACCTGTGTACATACGCGCTGAGCGGGTATGCCAATCGCCTACGGATATCTACCAGTGAGGGAGTTGCATAAGTGACTCCATCTGGAGATGAAGATTGTTCTGAGACTCAAAATTAGATACAGAAAGGAGTAATGACCTTGTGTTGTTTCTTTACTACCCTGTTTTTCTTTGGACCCCGCCTGGCATTTCTGATCTACTGGTTGATCCCGGCTGGTCAGCTAAAGATCGCGGCCACATTCAATACCTTCATCTGGCCGTTGTTGGGTCTGATCTTTCTGCCCTGGACGACTTTGATATATGTAATCGTCTTCCCGGTTGTGAGCTTCGACTGGATATGGCTGGGGTTAGCTGTGCTGGCGGACATCGCTAGCTACGGAGCTGGAATCGCGCGCCGCAGGGATGCCTCCTGGTATGCCGGGCCTTAAATGATATCCACGTTCGTGGTTTGTTAGGATCGTAATGGATATATACAAACCAAATCTAAACTTTTCAGGAGATTAATATGGCAACTTTAACCGCTCTCAAGTTCGAGACCTCAGATGGGGCTGGGCAGATGCTCAGCAAAATCGAGGCAATGCAGAAAATGCAGTTGATCACCTTGCAGGACGCCGCCATTGTCAGCTGGCNGGAGGGCAAGAAAAGCCCCAAGACCAAGCAACTGGCCAATTTGGCCGGCATTGGCGCGCTGCAAGGTGCCTTCTGGGGGATGCTGTTTGGCTTGATCTTCTTTGTACCCTTTTTCGGACTGGCAGTCGGCGCAGCCATGGGAGCCTTAGGCGGCAAGATGGCCGATTACGGCATCGATGATGATTTCATCAAACAGGTGCGCGAGCAGGTCACCGAGGGCACATCGGCACTGTTCTTGCTGACCAGCGATGCGGTGCGCGATAAGGTCGCAGAAGAACTAAAAGGCGAGAAATTCGAATTGATCGCCTCTAACCTGAGCAAGGAACAGGAAGAGGAGCTCATGGCCACATTCTCGGCCGAATAGTCCAAACCTCAGGCTTAGGTTGATTTAACGAATGCCTAAGCGCGGGACAATCATTAAAGGTAAAGCTCACGCAAATGAATATCATCTCACCCCTTGAAATCTTCCTCGCCTTATTCATCGGCATGGGTCCGATCAAGGTGCTCTTGATCTACATCGCTACGACAGAGAATATGGATAAAAGTGTACGCCGCAGGGTGGCTCGCCGCACCGTGCTGGTTGCCGGGATGGTGAGCCTGGGATTGTTCCTGCTGGGGGCGATCCTCCAGGCCATGCTGCATTTTTCGATCGGTTCGCTGACCATCTTCGGTGGTTTGATCCTGCTCATCCTGGCTCTGGGGATGGTCTCCGGAGGCGGAAGTTCGACTCAACGTGAGCATGGCGATACCGACCCGATGAGTCTGGCCGTCTCACCTTTGGCGATTCCATTAACGCTAAATCCGGTAGGGATTGTGGTCCTGGTCGTCGCCTCGGTCGAAGTCCAGGATTTAGCCACCACGGTGCTGATCATCGCCATGATCGTGGTGATCGCCTTGATCGACCTCGGCGTGCTGTATTCAGCCGACCGGGTCGCCAAGTACCTCTCGCACGCCACCGTGGAACTGCTCGAGCGCGTGCTGGGCATCTTGCTGGGCGCGCTAGCGGTCGAACTGGTGGTGACCGGAATGGCCACCCTGGGTATTATTAACCTTTCGACCGGACATTAGGTAGGTGTAAGTGGAAGGAGGTGCAAATCGTACATATACCTAACATACTCTAGAAGTATTTAGTGAGGGCGAATATAAAATCGCCTTTCACCCACAGTAATAAACACGAAATATTGAGACCAATTTGGATATATACGAAGGAGAAAAACCATGTCAAACGAAACAAATCAAGCCTTGGAAAATATGGCTTACGCTCTAGGCATTCAAGCCTACGTCTGGGGATATCCCGTGGTTATCAGCGAGAAGCGTAGCCGCCTGGGAATGGCCAGCTCTGAGGAAATTGTCCCCCATAAATTGCGAGGACCGCTGAATACTCTGGTGTCGGCTAAGGAACTGCTGACGCCAGATTTTGAGAATGTTCAATCGCCCAACAACGATACGCTGTACACCACAGCCTGGCTTGATCTCAGTGACGGGCCGCTGGTCTATCACATTCCAGATATGGCCGGTCGCTTTTACACTTACCAGTTTATTGATGCCTACACCAACAACTTCTACTACGTCAGCCAGCGCACCTACGGTTTTCAGGAGATGGACTTTGCCATTTGCGGCCCCGGCTGGGCGGGTCAGTTACCCCAGGGCGTCACCCGTATTGACTGCCCCACGCCGACTGTCTTCGTCATCGGTCGTCTGGGGGTTTCCGGGCCAAACGATGTACCTGCTGTTCACGCGCTGCAAGAGCGCATGTCTCTGGTTCCATTGACGCACTATGGTCAGGGTGAATACAAACCAGAGACAGTGAAGCTGGCCAAACCGGCCCGCAATTACGACGGTCCGCTGGGCTTTTTTGAAGAACTGGGCGATAGGATTGTGCAGAATCCACCGCCGCCCCAGGATTACGGTTTGATGGGGCTATTCAAAGAAATCGGTCTGACCGTTGACCACGGTTTTGATGCCGGCTCTTTGTCTGAACCAATCAAACGCGGCCTGGAACGCGCCCTACATGATGGCGAAGCCGTGATCGCGGCCAAAGCCCAAAGCATGGGGTATGAGGTCAATGGCTGGCAGTTGGCTCCGGTGGCCCCAGAATATTTCGGCAACGATTATCTCTACCGCGCCGCCGTTGGCTGGCAATCCATGTATGTCAATGACCCTATCGAAGCCTACTACCCCGGCGTGTACGCGGACGGCGATGGCCAAACGCTGGACGGCTCGAAACATAACTATGTGCTGCGCTTTGAAGCTGGTCAAATGCCGCCGGTGAACGCATTCTGGTCAACCACCATGTATGACCTGGAGAAACGCCTGATGGTGGCTAACCCCATCAACCGCTATAGCATCGGTGATCGCACCGCCGGCTTGCAATATGGTGATGATGGCTCGCTGGAAATCTATATCCAGTATCAGTCACCCGGCCCGGACAAAGAGTCGAACTGGCTGCCTGCGCCCAACGCGCCTTTCTATATGCTGATGCGCGTGTACCTGCCGCAAATTGAAATTCTCAATGGGCAATATGAAATCCCCGCTGTAAAACGTGTTGATTGAGGAAACAAAATCCTCGAAAGGAACCAACCATGGAAAATAAATATTGGAACGAACTACGATCTTTGCCCTTCCCTGAGAATTATCCCACTGAGGAAGCTGCCCAGCGGCTCCATGATGAGATGCTCTTCCAACGGGCCTGCCAATTAGTGCTTTGGTCGATTCCGGCGATCAGCGTTTATGCTATGAAGGTTGGCTCCGAAGCGGTCTTTGGCGCGGGGGGTAACGTGCTCGTGGTCTGGAAAGACCGGCTGAACCCCAAAACTTTGATAAGTACGCCTAACAGCGATGTGATCTACGCCTTGGGCTATATCGACCTGCAAAAAGATGGTCCCACAGTGGTCGAAGTACCGCCAAAACAGCAAGGCATCCTGGATGATTTCTGGCAGCGGCCGATTACCGATGTCGGTTACGTCGGCCCAGATAAAGGCGAAGGAGGCAAGTATCTGCTGCTGCCGCCCGATTACGAAGGTGATGTACCAGAAGGTTATTACACCTTCACTTCTCCGACCTACAATGTTTTCGTGTTCTGGCGCGCTTTTATCGAAGATGGCGATACCAGCGAACCGGTCAGCCTGATCGAGCAAACCCGCATCTACCCGCTGGATCAAAAAGACAATCCCCCTAAGATGGTATTCCCAAATGGGACGGGTGTTTCTGCGAATATGGTCTACCCCCGAGATTACGGCTACTTCGAACTGCTGGCTGAATTTGTGGCCAATGAATATGTCGGACCGGAAGATTGGGCCATGCGCGGTATGATGGCCTCATTGGGCATTGTTAAAGACCAATCGTTTGCGCCGGACGAGCGGATGCGCGAAATTCTCAGCGCCGCTGGCGAAGTGGGCATAAAAATGGCCTCATCACTCCGGTTTGGCGACCACCTGCCAGGAACCTTGTATTACGAAGACCGGCAGTGGCACAACGTCCTCAACGTTCTCGATGTGGAATTCAAAGAGGACAGTTTCCTCAACATTGACGCGCGGGTGGGGATGTTCCACATTGGCTATTCGATCAGCCCCGCCATGGTGATGGAAATGGTTGGAAAAGGCTCAAAGTACCCCTTTGCCTATCGCGATATGGACGGTAATTATCTTTCCGGGACCAAGGCTTATAAGCTGCATATCCCCGCCAATGTGCCGGCGGCGAACTTCTGGTCGGTCACGCTGTATGATGCATCCAATGCTTCGGGTCTGGATAACGGCCAACCCTATCCATCGATTGGTTCGCTGGATGATTTGGAATACAACCAAGATGGATCTTTATATTTATACTTTGGGCCAAAACTTCCCGAAGGCGCCCCTGATTCAAACTGGCTCAGAACAGTGCCTGGAAAAGGCTGGTTTACGCTCTTTCGTCTTTACAGCCCAACTGAGGCTTTTTTCGACCAGAGCTGGAAGCCAGGCGATTTCAAAAAAATATAATGAAAGAATATTCTGTTGAATAAACCAATTCCACCCCGCATCCACGTGCTGGCCAAGCCCAGCGGCGCGACCTGCAACCTGGCCTGCTCGTACTGCTTCTTCCTGGATAAGGAGCTGCTCTACCCAGACAGCAAGTTCCGCATGAGCGAGGCAATG
>JGI2160J19893_10000599_pt1 | contig 12113 bp, 7 predicted proteins | sample DeeMarSeWOR28_12_FD_19893 | JGI IMG/M metagenome (IMG submission 19893)
ACGTCGGCAGTATCGAAAACGTTCAGATCGGTGACGAAGCTGTCATTTTCGGTCAGCAGGGCAACGAAACCCTGACCGTCGATGAGATGGCCTCGTCACTTAATACCATCAATTATGAAATTGTTTCCACCATAACCGCTCGGGTCCCCAGAGTTTATTTAAGATAATGATGCTGGGAAGCTGGCAAGCCTGAAGGGATGATTTATTTTACGCCTCCGGACTTTCAAGCCTCCTGCTTTTTTTCGTGCTTTGCTGATTAATTTTATCGTTTCGGGTTCCCGACAAATCTGCTTTTTCACTTCGCTCCAGCCGGTTCAATTTGATTCCTAAAGGTTGCGGCACGGCATGCGTATGCTTATATTCAAGCCTTTCGTTTGCGGGCTTAAATATCGCTGCGCGCTTCAGGATCATGTACAATGAAAGAAATCATACTTGTCAATGTCACCGGTAAAGATAAACCCGGGCTGACAGCCAGCTTGACCGGCATTCTGGCCAGATACCAGGTGGCCATTCTGGATATTGGTCAGGCGGTCATCCATGACTATTTATCTCTGGGGATTCTGGTTGAAATACCGGCCCGGTTTAAATCTGCATCCATCCTGAAAGATCTCTTATTTGAAGCGCATAAATTGGGCATTCAAATTCAGTTTTCTCCGATTGAAGAAGCCCTTTATGATAAGTGGGCAGCCCAGCGAGGTGAAGAGCGTCGGATTATTACGCTGATGGGACGGCGCTTGACGGCCGATCAGCTTTCCAAAGTATCGCAGGTGATTGCTAAAAATAACCTGAATATTGACGTCATTAACCGTCTTTCAGGGCGTGTACCATTAAACAACACCGATGCCAGCCAAATCGCCTGCGTGCAGATTACGGTTTCCGGCAAAATAGATAATCCCGGCTTGTTAAGAGCGGAGCTTCTTAAAATCCACACCGAAACCGGCGTCGATATCTCCTTTTATGTCGACGATATTTACCGCCATGCCCGCCGCCTGGTCGTATTCGACATGGATTCGACTTTGATTCAAGGTGAGGCAATTGATGAACTCGCTGAGGTGGCCGGCATCGGCGAACAGGTGGCCCAAATTACCGAAGCCGGCATGCAGGGCAAAATAGATTTTAAAGAAAGCCTGACACAGCGGGTGGCACTTCTTAAGGGCCTTGAAGAAAATGTGCTGACCTCTGTCGCTCATAACCTGGTGATGGCTGAAGGTGCAGAGCATGTCGTTGGCAAACTGAAACAGCTGGGTTACAAAATCGGTATCATCTCCGGCGGTTTCGAATATTTTGGGAAGTATNTACAAAAGAAGCTNGGGCTGGATTATGTTTTCACCAATCGCCTTGAAATTGCNGATGGAAAGCTCACCGGAAAGATTAAAGGGGATATTATTGACGGCCAGAAAAAGGCTGANATTTTGCGAACCATCGCCCAGGTNGAGAACATCAGCCTCCAGCAGATTATCGCGGTCGGTGATGGCGCGAATGATTTGCCNATGATCAGTATCGCCGGCCTGGGTGTGGCNTTTAACGCCAAATCCATTGTNAAGCAAAATACCCAGCGCAGTATATCCAGTGTGGGNNTGGACGGTTTGCTGTATCTGATGGGACTCAGCGAAAGAGAGATTCGACAATGAAGCTCANCGCAATATGCTGTGNGGNANTCCNTCGGANGCGNATAAACCGGGTAATCGACCNTGTGAGGCCTGCCGGCCTATTTTTTGATGCCTTCACCCTTGCTGCAAAAATGCGATCAGGTTGTCATTGAAAGTTTGAGCCTGTTCAATATTGGAAAGATGGGCCGCATCCGGAATCACCACCAGCTGCGAGTCTTTAATTTGCGCATGCATGGCTTCAGAGGCCGCCACCGGTGTTCCGGGATCATCGGCCCCGACCATAATCAGGGTGGCGGCTTGAATCGCAGACAGCCGGTTTAAATAATTCAGGCGGCGTATGGCTTCACTGCAACCGATATAGCCGGCTGCCGGGGTGGACAGGATCTGTCGACGGATTTGATCGATCACGGGGGGGTTTTGTTTAAGATAATTGGGCGTAAACCATCGTTCCAGCGTGGATTCGGCCACGACCTGGATGCCCGCTTTATGCACCGCATCGATGCGCTCCTGCCAGATGGGTTGAGCTTCATCGGGAATAATCGCGGCCGTGTCAGCTAAAACCAGACGTTCAATGCGGTCGGGATAGCTTAAAGCCAGGCCCTGCCCGATCATGCCACCCATGGAAAGACCGACCCAATGGACCTTGTCGAAGCCCAGTTCATCCATAATACCGATGGCATCCTCAACCAGCTGTTGCAGGGTGTAAGCTCCCCCGGGGGTATCACTGCCGCCGTGACCGCGCGTATCATATCGCACAACGCGGAAATGGGGCTCCAGCAAGTCCAGCTGCGGGTGCCACATGACCATGCTGCAGGCCAGGGAGTGGCTCAACATCACGACCGGCGCCTGCTTTTTTCCGGACAGTTCACAATTAACCTTTATACCGTTGGCTTCGATCAACATAATTTCAATCCTTCTTTTGTTATCAAACCTAAAAGAACGTGCGCCGGCATCTGGGTGAGACCATTATCAAGGACGCGTAAGCGGTTGGGCAGCATTCCCCTTCTGCCTCGTACGCCTCGTCGCCCTCTTCCGAACAATTTAACGGCAAATGGTTCTCATTCGGTGGTTGGCTTCTTTAAATAAAATGACAGTACCATCCCGACCAGGGAGATAACCCCTGCGATCAGAAACGGCAGTGTAAATGAGCCACTGGCATCTGCCAGATAGCCGCCGAGTGCCGGCCCAAGAGCCTGCCCGATGCCGAAAAACAGCGTTATAAATCCCAGACCAGCAGGCGCCAATCGCGGGCCTACAAAGTCACCGGCGGCGGCGGCCATAATCGTGGGTATGCTCCAGGCCGTCAGCCCGAATAGAATCGCAGACAGATAAAATCCGACTGGCACCTTAATCAGCGCATAGAAAATATAAGAAAGTCCCAGTACAAGGTACGCCAGAGCGGCACCGCGGCTTCTTCCGAGCAAGTCCGATATCCTGCCCCAAATCACCCCGCAAAAAATGCTTAGCCCACCCACCAACGCCCACAAACCGCCGGCCCATTCCTGGCTGAGGCCCAGCTCTTTGACCAGATAAGCGGCAAAAAAAACCATATAAATAATGTAGGAAAGACCATAGAAAAAATAGACCACTCCCAGATACCAGACGGATCTCATTTTTATGACCGTTTTAACGGTGCTCGTCCACTTGGGTGCTGATTCTTTTTCAATTGGGGAAGAATCGCGATGTGCCCCCTCACTTTTATCGAATCCGACCTGCTCGAGCCCCATCTCCTGCGGGTTGCTGCGCACAAACCGATAGACAACACCCGATACCAATAACACGGCGGCGCCCAGTATGTACCACGAAACCCGCCAACCATTGGCGCCAAAAGCCGATAAAATCGGCGGAACCGCCAGGCCGGAGATGAGTGTGCCGGCTCCGATTCCACCTGAAACGATGCCGGTGGCAAAACCTCTCTTTTTCATGACAAACCAGGCCGAGCCCAGCGCCATGGCGGGAACATAAGCCGCACCATTGCCCAGTCCCGTCAGCAGCCGCATCGCAAAGGCAAACCCGAATGATTGTGCCAGTCCTGTTAAAATCATCGTAATTCCCATCAGTACTAGCGCAGCCGTGATAACGATCCGGGTTCCAAAATGGGCAGCCAAAAAACCACCAATGATGGCCATGGTCAGATAGCCGACGAAATTGCCGGTCCCCAGCAACCCCAGCTGGGTGTAGCTAAACTCCAGCCCGTCTTTCATGGCAGGCAGAATAATAGTGTAGGACATCCGGCCGAATCCGTGGGCCGCAATCGTGGTCAACAGCCCGACAAAGACAACCACCCAGCCGTAATGCAATTTTCCTTCTTTCATGTTCTTTCTCTCCTATTCGTCAATGGCGTGCCTGTAAAATCTTTTATTGCATTTCCGGATATGAAGTCAAAAGAAATCAGAATTTTTGTTTTTTTTTGACAACCGGACCGATTTCATTTTATTCTTAATAGTTAAGCGCTTAAAAAGCCAATTCTCTTCAATAGAGCATGATGCCTTTAAAAAACAAAAAGCGGTTTTCAACCTATCTAATGACGGCGTTTGTCGTTTTGGCCAGCTTGCTCGTCGTTGTTATCCTGGGGACCATTTACCGGCATTTCGGGAAAAAGGTCGAGGCTGAGTTTTACGAGAAATTGCGGGCCCAAAAAGGCCAGGTTGAAATTATTTTAAATAACCGTATATCAAGTATTATCAGCATATTAAATGATATGGCCTCCGATAATATCATTCGGGTTACCGTCATGCTCAACGTCCTGTCAAATCTTGAGGAGCGCATTACGCAATATTATCCATCAGATAACGGGGTGTATCATTTTGTCAAAAGGGTGGGAGAAAAGTCCATCGTCCCGCCGAAATTCCCGGGACTAACTGAAGAAATCATCGAATTTGTCATGACCGAATACCCCAATGGCCAGATCGTGCAAGATGACGGTAACCTGAGATTACTCTGGTTGTTTTCAGCTCCTGTCATGCATGAAAACGGTCGTATGGGAACCGCCTACGTTTTGTATGACATGATTCAGGATCTAAAACTGATGAATACGATTGAGAAGACCGTCGGGATCAACCTTGCGGCGGCCCAATCGGATCGATTATTCAACCTGATCTCCCATCAGACCCTGCCACTTGACCCGCAAACCCGGGAAAAAATGGCTGACCTGACCCGATTTGTTTCGTTTGGCCAAAATCAAATACTTTCTAAGATTAGCGGGTTCAACAATCTGTATTTTCAATCTTCACTGGAGAGCCTTATTCAAGAACAAAAGCGAGTCACCCTCTGGATTGGTCTTTTCTCGGTTGTTATTCTCGCCATTTCGACTTTAATGGCAATTTTTCTGGCAAGAAAAATGGTGACGCCGCTGCAAAATATGACAGACAAGGCCATCCAGATATCGGAAGGCCAAACCAATCTGCTTTTTGATAATAGCCGGCAAAATTATTGGGAATTTAATCAACTATCGGAGGCCTTCAACTATATGATAACCAATTTGAAGGACGCCGAAGAGCAAACCCGTTATAAAGAATTGTTGGAAAACGTGGATGATGCCGTTTACATCATGGATCTGGGAGGAAAAATTCTAGGAAGCCAATGAAGCCGCTTATTCACAGCTGGGCTACACGCCTGAGAGCTTTTTCGAACTCAATCTGAACAAAATTATTCCTGAAAATGATGCCTGTTTAATTCTTTACGAGCTTGTTGAGAAGGCCCAGGTGCAAACCCAACCCAAAATAAATCTTGAAACCTTTCATCTTAGAGAAAATGGCACACGCGTCCCTGTTGAAATTCATTCGAGAGCAATTTCCTACAGGGGCAAGAAAGTCATCTTAAACGTCGCCCGGGATATCAGCAAACGCATCGAGGCCGAAAAAGCACTGAGAGAAAGTGAAGAGCGATACCGATCTGTCGTTGAAAATTCCCAGGACGGGATCGTCATACTCAACGATGCGTTGAAAATCCTTTACGCCAATGAGCGGTTTTCTGAAATATCGGGCCATCCGCGAGAGATCGAAGGAAGTGATTTTGCAAAATTCCTGGAGCCAACCGAACGCGACAATATCGAGGCGCATTTTCAAAAAATACAAAAAGGGGAAAAACTGGATTCTGCACCGACCTGCATCATTTTACGCGACACCGGCGAGGGTCGTTCGGTAAAAATCAGTGCAAGCCGCTTTAAGGACTCCAGTGAAAACGAAAAAATCGTAAGCCAGATCTCGGACATCACCGATCAATTGCGCGCCCAAAGCGAAAAGCAACACCTTGAAGCTCAGCTAATGCATGCACAAAAGATGGAGGCCATCGGTACCCTGGCAGGCGGTATCGCCCATGATTTCAACAATATTCTGATGGGTATCCAGGGATATTTGTCATTAATGCGCCTGGGCAATGAATCAGAAGATTCGCAAGATGATCAGTATGGCAAATATATAAAGGGTATTGAAGATAATGTCATGAGCGCAGCAAACCTGACCGAGCAACTGCTGGGATTTGCCAGAAAAGGAAAATACACGTTGCGGCTCACATGCCTCAACGACATTATCGAAAAGAGCACCCGGATGTTTATGCGCACGAAAAAAGAAATTACCTTACACAAAAGATACCAGGAAGATATCTGGAATGTTGAAGTGGATCAAGGGCAGATTGAACAGGTGCTGATCAATCTTTATTTAAACGCCTGGCATGCTATGCCGGACGGTGGCGACCTTTATCTTCAGACGGAAAATGTGGTTCTCAGTGATACGCACTGCGAACCATTTGAGGTCAGCGGCGGCAATTACGTAAAGCTTTCCGTGACAGACAGCGGCATCGGAATGGACAAAGATACGATCGGTAGAATTTTCGAACCCTTTTTCACAACCAAAGAAATCGGTAAAGGAACCGGTTTAGGGCTGGCCTCGGCATACGGGATCATCAAAAACCACAAAGGAATCATCCGGGTCTACAGTGAACAGGGTCATGGCACCACATTTGTTATCTACCTCCCGGCATCTGAGGCCAAAGAAACAGACGAATGTCAAACCGATGTTTCTCTATTGAAAGGCACAGAAAATATATTGCTTGTCGATGATGAAGAAGGGCCGATTCAGGTTGAAAAACTCATGCTGAAAGAATTGGGGTACAAGGTGATGACGGCCGGTAGCGGCAGAGAGGCGATCGATATTTATACCGAGAATATCGATACGGTGGATTTAGTTGCGCTGGATATGATTATGCCGGAAATGAACGGCAGGGCCACTTATGAAGAACTGAAAAATATAAATCCCGATGTCAGAGTCTTACTGGTTAGCGGCTACAGCCTGAACAGACAGGTGGAAGAGTTGCTTGATTTGGGTTGCAAGGGTTTTATTCAAAAACCGTTTGATATTATTGAACTGTCACGGATCCTGAGGAGTGTCCTTGAGGGCGAGTGACCCGATTTGATTTTGCATTTACTTTGAGGAAGGCCCGAGAATAATTTCAATGCGTCGGTTCTGGCGGCGCCCTTCCCTATTCTTGTTTGAAGCCACCGGCCGATAGAAGCTGTATCCATGAGCCGAAAGATTTTCCGGTGGCAGCCGACCTTCTTTTTGAAGAAATCTGACCACCGCCGCCGCCCTGGCGACCGATAATTCCCAGTTACTCGCAAATCTCTCCTTTAACGTTGGGCCCAAAGGCATATTATCCGTATGGCCTTCGACCAGCACGCTGGCATCCTTGTTGGCTCTGACGGATTCGGCCACAACCAGAAGCAGTTGCTTGCCTTTTTCTTTAATCTCAACACTGCCTGAATCAAAAAGTATTTTATCGATGAACACGACTTTGAGGGTGTCTTCCGTTTCTACGATTTCGATATCCTGGGCGGCAATCTCATCTTTTAGGCTAGTTGAAATGGTCTTTTTGGTGTCATCCAGCAGGCGGATGACTTTATCCTGAAGCTCGATGACCGATTTCTTTTTTGCAAGATCGTTGTTGAGGCGCTCGACGTTTTGCGAAAGCTTTAAATTGATATTTTTGAGGTAGGTGTTCTTTGATTTCAGATCCGTCAGATTTTCGTTACATTGCGCTTGGGTTTGCGCAAGTTGACCCAGCTGGGCATCGAGACTTTTGATTTTTTCTTCAGCCTCGTGAAGTTCAATTCGCGCATGCTTCAGTTCCTTATTCAACAACACATTTTGGTCTTTAACCTCCGGATCGGATAGGCAGGCCGTCAGCAGGAGCGCAGCCAGGCTCAAAACTCTGAGAAAACACTTGTTGCCCATATGTTGTTTTCCGTTTTCGTAATTGGTGTTTGGTGTTTTGTGTTGGATGTTGGGTGTTGGGCGCTTGGTGTTGGGTATGAGATATTGAAAGTTATATCAGTTTGTCAGAATTCTAGACACTAAACACCAAATACGAAACACCCATATGAAACATTTATATCAAAATTTTCCCGGTTTTCATAATTTTATTTCCGCGGGTCTACATCGGGGCATTGAACGGTTTCGCATACCCGGTAAGCTCTGCGTAGCCCGCCCCTTTCAGCGGATATTTGCCGACCGACCCTTCTATGGAAATACTGCCCTCCCAGTATATTACACCGGTGGTTGCCTGAGTCTGCATTTCCTGGTCGAATATATTGGCCCGGGCGTTTAATTGAATTGCCAGGGGGGAAAAGGTTAATCGCCAGCGCACCGGATACACGGCCTGGGAGCGGGGGCTTTTCCAGTAATCCAAAACTTCCACCCTGAAATCATTTTTTGTCAAATGGACCGGTTTCCCGGAAACATCGATGAAGGTTCCGCTGGAGGCCGGATTGAAGCCGCCCTGCTCATTTCGCAATAAGAAAAGCATGATCTCAGTTTGATCAGAAAGCTGCAGACTGAACCAATCCCATCCGATGATGCCCGGTTCCAGTGGGGCCGTACTGAATTCGTGATCCATCCAGCTCAGCCCTCGAACCGGAATCGTTTTCCCGTCAATCGTCAACGCGCCCGCCGTTTCCAGTCGAGAAAGCGAATAATAGCAGCTGGCCCGTTCAGGAGCTGAACCTTTGCGGCTATAACCGGCCTGGCCGTGTAAGGCGGGCGGCTTAACGGGCTTCAACGTCAGCTCATAGGCGAAGTCATCGGTCGCCATCCTGAGCTCATGCCGGTCCGCTCCTATTTCGGCCGATGCGTTTCTGATATAAACCAGCGTAAACGTCGCTTCTTGCTTTACGCCCGCCATTGCCATCGCACCCCGGGCCAGCAATTCGGATTGCAGGTGTCTTTTCCCGGCAATATCGGTTAGGGCCGCATGAGCGGCATATACTTGCTGGGTTCGCCACGCCGAGTGCGGACGGGGCCATTTTTGAGCATAACCGGGTGCGCTGATTTGGCTTCTAAAAAATGTCAGCTGAAATCCGTAACGTTTTCCCGAATCGGCTTCAAGGTTGCCTGTATAGTACCACCACTCGGTACGATAACCTGGATGGGATCCGTGATCTACCGGAAAAACCAGATTGCAGGGTCCGGTCACAGACAAATAATCCGTCTCATCCTCGGCAACCGCATTGCCGGCAGCAGCGGCACGCATCAGAAATAGCCAAAGAAGCACAAATGCAGCTTTTTTAGATCTTTGTTTCATAAAAACTCCGCGAACTCCGCGTCTTTGCAGTGAAAAAAATCATCTTTCCCGCAACAGCGTTGCCGGCGGCCGGCGGAAAACCATTTTTACGGCCGGCAGGGCTGCAGCAAGAGCCGTTATGATAATCAATGGAATCGACAAGCCCAGCGACCCCCAATCGATAGCATACAAAAAGGTCCAGCCGAATGACTGACGATTAATTACGTAGACCAGCAGATACGATAGAATAAAACCGCAGACCACACCGGCCAACTCCCCGATAACCACCATAACCGCGGCCTCCCAGAATATCATCGAACGAATCTGCCTGAAACTTGCACCCACAGCAAAAAGGGTGTTGAGTTGACGGGATCGTTCAAGAACCAGGACTGCCAGCGTGGTGGCAATGCCCAAGGCCGCGATCACCAGGGCAATCAGAAGCAAAACGGTTGTGATTGCAAATGTTTCATCAAAAATTCGCAAAACTGCACTTCGTAGTCTTTTCCCGCTGAGCATATCCACCTTATCCCCCATGCGTGCAATGATATCGCCGCGAAGCCTTTCAACCGCCTGGTCGAGATCCTGTTGTCGATCTTTAAAAAAAATCCGCAATGCGCCCCAATGCGGATCGTAATAGCGCGCCTTAAAATGAGACAGTGAATAGAAGACCACCCCCCCGTGGGTCCGATAATCGCGGACGACACCCAGGATCGGAAGTTCGACCGCCGATTCTCCCACCTGGGCCCGGAACCGATCGCCAACGGTCAGGCCCGTACGATTTGAAAAAACCTCCGAGACAACAACGCCCTCACCGCGCAAGAGCAGCGGACGGATTTTTTCGGGATCCCCTTTCAGCCAGAAGAAAGACCCGTATTGTAAAAATCCCTGCATATCCAACAGTTCGAACTCATAGGGAAGTTGGGCATAGGTCAGAAAAAAGCGCCGGTTCGGTACGACATCTACCCGGGTTTTAAATGATTCCAGGCCTTTGATAACTTCTTCAGAAATGGGATAGCGAAATTGATTGATCTCGCCCATTCTGATGGTCAAAAACAGATCTCCCCTAATGGTCTGATCGGTCCAGAATTCTACAGTCCGACGAAAGCTGTGGATCATGATCACCAGAGAAACGAACAGCGCCACGGCTGTAATAAGGGCACCGACCGGCACAGCAGTGCGCGTTCCGCTATCGCGCAGATATCGGCTGGCAAGGTAGGCCGGTGTGCCCGCCAGTTTCTGTAACAAATTTGACAGCGCAGGGCCGATATGTTCGAGCGTCCATGGTACCAGCAAGGAGAAACCGATAAAAAGCAACAAAATAGCTAAATATCCGGGCAGCGGTATCTCAAGAACGGCTGGAAGCCGCGATAGCGGCCAGACCAGCAAAATGCACAGGACGCCAATCCATGCCAGTTTTTGGGGAGATTTTTGGGACCGCATGCCCCGCTGCGAGATTTCCAGGGCTTCCTTGGGGGAGACCCGCATAGATTCCCGGGCGGGTTGATAGGCCGCCAAGATGGAGATGAAAACGGTAACACCAAAGCTTAAGACAATCTCCCAGACGTCCAGGGTAACCGTATATAGATGCACGCGTACAAAAAGAGTGGAGATGGTCTGGCTGACGCCGTCGAGCAGGTATCGCACCAGAAAATTGCTAATCGGTATTGCCACCAGCCAGCCGACGATGCCTAAAATTGCCCCTTCANACAGGAAAATAAATANGAGATGATAGCTCGAAGCTCCGGTGGATCTTAAAATAGCCAGTTCCGGGCGGCGCGATGCGGCATTGAGGGCAACCAAACTGTAGACCAAAAACATGCCCACAAATAGCGAAGCGAAGCTGAGGATAGAAAGATTGAGCTTGTAAGCGCTGATCATCGCCTGGCCGCTCTGGCGGGTGCCGGACGGTGGATTCAGTGTAATGCCTTCAGGCAGCCATTGGCGAATATGATCCAGATCCTCCCCGGTCGCAGAGGGTTTTAGCTTTAGATCGATGCGATCCACTTTGCCGAGCAGACCGCTGAATTCCTGAAATGTGGCGATATCCGTTAGCGCAACCCTTCCGCCTTCAGCCAGCGCCAGGCCTTCCCGCTCCAGGATCCCGATGACTTTAAAGTCGGCCCTCTGGCGGACATGTTCCAGATCCAGTCGGTCACCCGGCTTCCGGTTGAGAAGGCGTGCAAGGGTTTCGCTCAAAATAATGGTGTAGGGCTCTTTTAAGAGATTCAGCCACACAGCGGACCCCGGTTCAACGTCAGGGGCAATCCGCCAGTTGCGCAAAGGACGATCCAGAATGGGGTCAAATCCGATAAGAAGAAACGGCTCCGATCCGCTTTGGGCAAGGCGCGTATAAGTGGACAAAAACGCAGATGCATTTTGAACTGCCGGGTGGGCCCACAGATAGGTGATCAGTTTTTCCGGAACATAGCCACCGGGTCGGGTCAATACGTAATCGGCCCGGCCGGCAATGAGATCCATGCTGCGATTAAATGAATCCAGCGAAGCGTTAATTGACAGACGCACGCTGGTGAAAACGGCCGCACCCAGTGCAATGCCGAATAAAACCGCCAGGACCCTTCCGGGATGTTTGCGCATATCCCTCAGGCTAAACCAGGCAAAAAGCCGCAGGAAAAATATAACGCTTCTCATAAAGAATCTGTAATCATGCCGTCTTTTAGAAAAATCTTAACGCTGGCCTGGGCGTCCGCCAGGGAACTATGGGTGGCGATCATAACGGTACGGCCCCATTTTTGATTCAATTCGGTCAGCAGTTCAATAACCATTTGTCCGTTGGTGGAGTCCAGGTTACCGGTGGGTTCATCGGCTAAAATGATGGACGGATCATTGATGAGGGCTCTGGCGACGGCCGTGCGCTGCATCTCCCCGCCGGCCAGCTGTGCCGGCAGGTGGTTTAAACGCCTTTCCAGGCCGAGCCATTTGAGCAGGTCC
>JGI2160J19893_10000603_pt1 | contig 12068 bp, 11 predicted proteins | sample DeeMarSeWOR28_12_FD_19893 | JGI IMG/M metagenome (IMG submission 19893)
CAATCTTTTAATCACAAATATATTAATGAATAACAAGCACCGGACAGGCAGCATATCCAATGGTTCTTTCGGTGACACTGCCCATGAGCAAACGTTGAATACTTTTCTTGCCATGTGAACCCATAACGATCAGGTCAACATTATTATTCTGTGCCATGGTGGTTATTGCTTCATATGCTTCACCTTCCTTTACAATGGCATTAATCTCTAAACCGGCCTCCCGGCCTTTCTCCGTAATTATGGCAAGTTTTTCTTTCGCCTTGCCAATAAGGTCCTCGACTATACCCGGCGCAAGGGCAAGATATTCGTCATTGGTATAGACCACGGAAATTGCTGTCAGTTTAGCAGATTGCTCTTTGGCAATCTCAATCGCTCTGTCGACTGCCGCCTCACAGCTTGGTGACCCGTCAGTCGCCAGGAGAATGTTTTTCCTGGTCAGCCTGGTACCGTCAGGTACTACAAGGACATCTTTCGGGGTGTAACCGATAACCCTTGCCGTAACCGAACCCACAAGTTCTCTTTCCAGTTGATGCGTGCCCCTGCGCCCCATAATTATAAGGTCGCAGTTTTCATCTTCAGCCACATGGACAATTTTGTCATACGGCTCCCCCTGGGTCATATTTGTCAGGATATGCACATCCTCATGATCGGCAATTTCCTGGGCCTCTGCCAGCAGCTTTTTCCCCGGTCCCTCAATGGTTTCTCCAATATTGGAAACACCAACAAGTTCAAGATCCCCGCTATATGTCGGCAAAACGCTAAGCACCTTGATCCAGCTTTTATCCTCTTTAGCCAGATGGCTTGCAACGGCCAGGGCATTCTTGGCCGTTGCAGAGCCATCATAGGCAACAAGTATTTTTCTATAGCTAGCCATGGGAAACAATCTTCTCCGTTTGAGCTTCCGCTTTTGCCTGCATCATTCCCTTGATCATGGCAACTGTAATGATCAATCCTGCTGAACCAAGTGCTGTTACTAAAGCCCAATAACTAACCTGACTGAGCGTGTGGGCGAGCTCTGGCTCAAGAGCCGGACGCAGGTTCAGGTCGGCCAGGTAACCGGGAATCTTTGCCCCGCGGCTGACCGCTACGATCAGCATGGTGGAGGCCATAACGAGTTTGATCATGTAATCTTTAACATAGGTGGTACCCAGGGCTCCAAGCTGTACGCCGATGAGGGAGCCGGCCAGGATGAGCAGGGTCAACCGGATGTCGATCAAGCCGCTCAGACCCCACTGGACTGAGCCCCATGCCCCCATAATAAAAGCAATAATCAGCTCGGTGGCAGATGCAACGACTGCCGAAGCACCGACGACATAAATCATGCCAGGAACACCGATAAAACCGCCTACCGCAATGGTTGCTGCCAGCATACCGGTAAAGAGCCCAACCGGGATGGTAATCCAGGCGGAAATTCTCACCTTTGCCACCTTGAAGTACATCATGGGCGGGATGTTGATTTTCTGCATGCGAATAGCCAATCGGGAAACCTTGTTTTCATCCCCGCCCTTGGAGAGCTTGTATGCGTCGTAAAGAACATAGCCGCCGACAAACACCAGGACAATCATGAAAATAAAGCTTACATAAAGATTGGAACCNGCATTACCGAAATGATTGAGGATGTATTTCTGGATCTTGATGCCGATCTGGACACCGATGATTGCAGTAGTGGCCATTACCAACCCCAGCTTAATATCCGCCTGGCCGTATTTATACCGCTTGTAAGCGCCAACCATGGCCTTGGGGAACTTGTGGCACATATTGCTGGCCACCGCAATCGCACCGGGAACCCCCAGGGACATCATGGCCGGTGTTAGAACAAAGGCACCGCCGGACCCGATAAAACCGCTCAGCAAGCCGCCGATGAGACCAATGACCAGGAGGGATATTATCCTTTTGACTGTCATGTCCAGGAACATGATGTCAATGCTCTTGATGACATTTTCTCCGGCATGTTTGTCCAGGCTTACCATCACTTTTTTGTTAACCCGCACATCGCTGGGATTCATCTCCGCGCCAAGGATGAGCTGCACCGTTTCTTCTTTGCCGACCTTCCGGAAGGTGGCTGTACGGGCATTATCGTCAACGCTTAGAAATTCACCCTTCATAACATCTTTCGGTGGAGGCCCGCCTGCAATAGCAGATGAAACCAAGGGCAGGATTATGGCAAATCCCAGTATGATAATTAATAGTAACTTTTTCATTTCCAATTGCTCCTTAATATTTGCATTCAATTTATGTTTTTATTTTTTAGCTTCAATACCGAGAACGCTTAGCAGATTACTGGCAAAAGCGCCGTGGACAAAAGAAAAGGCAAGCGCAGTTACAACCGGATAGACTGCATGCCAGCCGCCCGTGGTAAAATTATCACTTACCCAGCCCTGGTGCGTCATCAGGACTGCATATCCGGAAAGTGAAACAGCACCGAAAATTATCATGCCGGTATAGGGCTTTTTATTGGCTGCAGGGGCAGAAATTTTTTCCGGTTCTTTGCCCCCCTCTTTTTTTCCCTGGATGAATTGGGTTGCTGTATCAAATTCCCCTGCCTCTGCAAAGGTCGCAGCCAACATGTGACGGTCGAAATCATTTACTTCTGTTTTCATTTTATTATTCCTCCAATTTAATTAAAGCGCCTGTGGGACCACGACAGGACACCTGAGATTTGTAAGAAGAGAGTCAAAATATGTCCCTCTCTTTTGTTTTTTCCCTGCATCTTTATTAAGAACGACAAAAAGGATATCTCCCCGGTTAACAGCAAACCGTGCGACTTCAACTTCTAATGGGTCTTTGCTGAACACCGGGTGGTAAAGAATTCCAATGTTTTTAAAATTCAATTTTTTGGAAAACAGGTTCTCCTTGTTTTTCTTTGCCATGTTTTTTTGATTTTCAGCCAATTCTGTCTGCCGAATGAGATGTAGCACCTCCAGGCTGGTTCCCATACGGAGACAGGCATTGAAGCTGTATTGGGCCGCTTTGGTTAAAGATGTATTTCCCTCCGTCCCCAGAAGTATCTTCTTGTTGGCGTTCTTATTGCTCGTCACCATCAGAAGGGCTGATTCAAACTCACCTGCCTCAGCAAAAGCTGCGGCCGTCATTGTTTCCTGGAAACTCTCAAAAAAGTTTTTTAGTGTTTTCATAGGGCCGGCTTTATTTAAACAACATTACTGAAGCATCTGTGGAAGCCAGTGCCTCTAAGTGAAAACTTTTTCTGGAAGGGAATGTGGACGCCACCAGGTCATAATCCTGCAGCAATACCGCTAATTTATCGGCTGGACCATTCATAAGCCTCGTCTCGTTGACTTTAATCTTGTCAAGGGCCGCAATGGTTTCCGAATCAGAAAAGGTTGGACGTGCCGCTTCGTTTTTCTGAGATGGATTTTCCTTCTGAAAAACTTCTCTTGCCGTTTCAAATTCCCCCGCCTCGGCAAAAGCCGCTGCTGCCATGTGACGGTCCCAATCCGTGATTTTAGGGGCTTTAAAATAAATAAGATCGACAGAAAGTTTACTGGTTTTCATGAGACTGCCGAACTGTTCCGCCAAACGCCGAATATTTGTTCCTTCTTCAGCCAGCAGCACACTGCGGTTTCTTTTGATTTGATTTCTGGCTATCAATATCGGGCACGGCGCCTTTGCATACAGTCTGGAGTTGATGAGCTTGCGGAAATCCTTCACGCTGGAAATGTCGTGATCCCCTTCAATAAAAAGGTCATAGGCATTATTCGTAAGTTCGGCCAGAGTCTCTTGATCTCTGTCCCCCATCATCACCTTCGGTGGCCCGCTTACCGGAAAGTGAACATTTTCCGTTTTCAGCATCCTGCTTATCATCGACATGCCTTCTTCCAGCACGCCTTTTTCCCATGTGCGCCGCACCCAGCCATAACCAACAGACTGGGGTTTTATGTCAGGTCGCATTACATGAATCATCTGGAGGCGCAGATCATAAATTAACTGCCGCATGTGATCTACAAATTTGAGAGCAATACTCGAGGCCAGGTCTTCATCCAAATACAAAGCTCCATTAATCATACTATTCACCTATTTGCTAAAAGATTTCTTTGGGCCTCCAAGGCTTAAAGTCAGAACACCTTAAGGCCGGTTTTTTTTACATTGGTCCAGCGTGGCAATGCCAATTATGGTTTGTCATTTTCAAGGGCAAATAGAGGATTGCTGTTGCTCTATTCATAAACTGCCCGCTGTGCGCCATCACAGTACTTCTGTGATCGTTATGCCTACATATTTAGCAATGCCCATGCCATCCAGTGATGGGAGCGAATTTTTGATACTGGTTTTATATCAGGAAAAAAATGAGGAATGCCTTAGAGCCCTTATGAATAGAGGGAAAGTGCTTATTTTTCAAATAATAATAAAAAAATTGGGAAGGATTTTTATGAGAAATATTCGCTGGTAATACGCATAAAGCGCAAAAGCACAATGTTCGGACTTAATATATTGGAATCAATAATAAAATTCATATTGAATCCAAATAATCATATCACTATAGAGGGATAAAACAGCGGTGTCCATGTGCCACATTGAAACAGATGGATCATATTATGCCGGGGAAACCAATGGTTAGGGAGAAAGGCGGATTTGGGGCCTGAGCAACGTGTTTCAATCTGAAACAATTCAGATCTCTGTCTCATCATCGTCCTGCAGGCCAAACTTCTTCATGCGCCGCCAGAGAGTTGTCCTGGGAAGATCCAGAATATCGCTGGCCAGATTTTTGTTGAAATTGGTTGCTGCCAGTACCTTTTCAATATGCCTTTTTTCCACCTCTTCCAACGTTAAAAAAGACTTTTGCTCCAGACCGTGCAGTGAAAGCTGCTGGATTTCCGGAGGCAGATCCTGACATTGCAGTTGCGTTTTGTCCGTCAGTGCGACGGCACGCTGAATGATGTTCTCCAGTTCTCTTACATTTCCCGGAAAATCGTAACTGGTTAATAAACCCAGGGCCTGGGGTGAAATCCCGCTGACCTGTTTATTGAAAGCCCGATTAAACTTATTAATAAAAAAAGAAGCAAGGAGGGGAATATCATCTTTACGTTCAGCAAGGCGGGGAAGCTGAATATTGACGACATTCAGCCTATAATAAAGATCTTCACGGAATATACCGGCATTGATGGCTGCTTGCAGTTTTTTATTGGTTGCAGCAATGATGCGGATGTCAAGGTCGATGGGTTCTGTTCCGCCAACTCTCATAACCTGTCTTTCCTGTAAAACATGCAGGAGTTTAACTTGCATGGAAAGCGGCATTTCACCAACTTCATCCATAAGAACTGTGCCGCCGGCCGCGATTTCAAAAAGTCCTTTCTTGCGGGTCGCAGCTCCTGTGAAAGAACCTTTTTCATGACCAAACAATTCGCTGGCTATCAACTCTTCGGAAAAAGCACCGCAGTTAAAATAAACAAAGGGTTTATCCTTTCGCTGACTGAGGGAATGAATGGCACGGGCAACCATCTGTTTCCCGGTGCCTGTTTCTGCTTCCAACAGAACATTACAGTTTACTGTGGCAATTTTTTTTATTGTGGCAATAATCGCCTGCATGGCAGGACTGGTACCGATAAATCCAGCAATTGGGTCATTATTGCTCATAGCCTCGCGGAGTTGCCTGTTTTCATTTTGCAGCTCGATTTTCTGGGCGGCTCTGCGGGCAAATAATTTTATATCGTGGCGCTTGCAGGGCTTAGTAATATAATGAAATGCNCCTTTTTGTATAGCGTCAACAGCTGTTTCGATGGTTCCAAACCCGGTTACGATTATTGCTTCTGTCTCTTCGTTGGCCTGTTTAGTCATTTGCAGGATTTCCAGGCCTCTTATATCAGGAAGATTGAGGTCAATAAAGACAATATCGAAAGGTTCTTCTCTCATACGTAAAAGATAGGGCTGACCGCTTAAAAAGATTTCCACCTGAAAACCNTCCTGTTCCAGAACCCTTTTTACCTGATCGCAGGTTATTTTCTCGTCATCAATTACGGCGACTCTCAACATCTTCATTACCTTTCTGCTGATTTATCCTTCTGTCTGCAACAGGCAGAAAGATTGAAAAGGTTGTCCCCCGGCCAGTTTTGCTCTTAACTTCTATGAATCCATTATGCTTCCATATTATATTATGGACAATGGAAAGACCAAGGCCAGTCCCATCTCCATGCGGTTTGGTGGTAAAAAAAGGATCAAAGATTGTTTCTAGTTTATCAGGGGGTATACCGCTACCCGTATCACTGAAATCAATTCTTACCATACTGTTAGAATCTTGCTGGGCCTCAATGGTTATCAAACCACTTTCAGAAATTGAATATATGGAATTTAAAAATAAATTTAAAAAAACCTGTTGGAGCTGCTGAAAATCTCCCCGAACCGGTGAAAGATTATCAGGGATATCTATATCAAGTTGGATATTTTCCAGTTTAAGTTGGTTGCCAATTAATTTGACTGTACTGTCAATTATCTTCCTGATGTCAATTTCATCTTCCGGTATGGTAGAGGTGTCACGGGAGAAATCCAAAAGATTTCTGACCACATTGCTGGCTCTTTCCGTCTGTATATTTATATTNGCAAGCATTTCCTTTGCTTCACCAGCGGATAGATTATCAAATTCTTCCTGCAGTGTGTCAACGGTTAAAGAAATGTTGTTCAGCGGGTTATTCAATTCGTGGGCAACTCCGGAAGAAAAGACACCGATTGAGGCCAGTTTTTCAGACTGAATCAACTGTTTCTGTTTAAGTTCTGTCTCTTTTACCATTTGATTGAACGCTTCAATCAAGTCGGAAATTTCATCCTCCCTAGACGCATCATCATCTATAGGCTCCCAATGGCCGCTGGTCAACATTTCTGTAGACTTTTGCACAGAGGACAGTCGCTGCAGAATACTTTTGGTCTGCAGGAAGAAAACACCAAGGACAAAAACAAAACCCACCCCCGAGACTATTAAAAAACCAACCAGAGTATTATGGAGAGTGGTGTGGATTTCTTTTCGCTTCAGATCAACGAGGTTGGCGGAAAAATCCACCATGGACTTCCCACTGGCCCGGATTGCCGTAGCATCAGCATCCGTTATTTTAACCTTAACAAGATTTTCCTTGTATTTTTCGATGTCCCGATTGAACTGGAGATATTTCTGCTCCCCAATAGTAAGTCTAATTTTATCAGCAATACGAAGGGAATTTTTTTCAACTGCATCTAAATAGTACAATACCTGGTCGTGGTTGTAGCTGGTTTTCCCCAGATCAAAAATTAAATTCTTTTCAAAACGCCTCAATTCCAGGATATTATTGGCCAGAGTATAATAATCCTCAATAACGGTCAGATCGGATTTCAACTCATATATATTGACTCCATAGCCTGCACCCATCATCGCAATAAAACAGATGATCACCACAAAGAAGATTTTTATCCTTCGCTGTATCGTCTGACTTTTGAATTCTACTCTCATTTAATCTGTCTTGCCAAAATAGAAACTTTTAGCCTATTCTTGCGTTGCCAGATGCAAAGGCAGTGTTGACTATTGTTTTAATACTTGAATCGGGACTTGATTGGAAACATTAATTAACATCCCTGATTTTCACCTCTGCAATACCTTTGTCAATNCTTTCAATTCGTGAAAAAGCAGCTTGTCTAAGATCAATAATCCTGCCTTTAACATAGGGGCCCTTGTCATTTATTGTGACTTTGACCTTTTTGCTATTATTTCTATTTGTAACAATTACCTTTGTTCCAAATGGTAAGGACTTGTGAGCTGCGGTNATTAAGTAATTGCTAAACCTTTCCCCGCTTGCTGTTTTTCTGTTTTGATATTTTGTTGCGTAGTATGAAGCTTCCTCCAGTTCACTCTAATCAAGTAAGTCCACCTGTGGTGTATAATTCCTATTGCTTGAGCAACCGGTAAGGAATTACAGTATTACTGGGGAAATAGCAAGTATGTAGCAGGCCCGTAAGCAACAGCAAAATGTTTTTGAATGAATACGGACCTTCATGCTGATAGAATAAATGGCTTAGCCGGCTGCTATTGCTGTTGTTATCTCCGCCTGATATATTAACTTTTCAGTCCCAATATGCCAAATACAAAAGGCCAGAGAGGGTTCCCCAGCCCTGACTTTATTTTTTCGGATGTACAGGGGCAATCTTGACTATAGACAAACTGTACAAACATTCAAAGTGTATCGTGACAATCTGAACTTTTCAAAAAAAGTCCCTCCGGCCGGAGAGGCTTAATTTAACCACTTGATACTTGGGCATTTTATGAACTATTTGCAACTTGCGAAAGTCAGCAGCAATCGCAGATCATAAAACAAAAAAAGCAGGGCCATTCCTGGCCCTGCCTAGATTTTTACCAATACTGCCCTTAATAAAGGTTTCAGATGCTGCCTTTTCTTTAATAAACTATAGGAATTATTCCACTGCCAGCAGTTCAATGATAAATTGGAGATAGGCATTTGCTGGCACAACGTCCTCAACCGCTTTATCGCCATAGCCCAATTCCGGGGGTATTCGCAACAAACGTGTACCACCTGCTCTCATACCGATAACACCCTCGTTCCATCCCTGCATGACTTTATCAGTGCCGATTACAAAGGATACGGGTTCCCTTTCATCCCGCGAATTGTATATCTCCTTTCCCTGCTGGCCGTTTTCATCCACCCAGCCGGTAAAATGCATTACGGCTGTTAATCCGGCCTTTGCTTCCATGCCATTTCCGACCTGCAGGTCTTTATATTGCAAACCGCTTGGCAGGGTAGTAAATGGTTCAGCCTGTGATATTACACTGAAAGCAAGCAGCAGAATTAGTGTACTCATGCAGATATATAATTTACTCATGATATTCTCCAGTTCGCTACTCTCTATAATATGGACTTATCAATCTTTTCTGCCAATTAGGGTACACAGATAAAATCATCTGTTTTCCATTGCGACCGGCACCATTCTTCTTCAGACAGCAAGGCATGCCCTGCTTCACTTGGATGGAAGCAGTCGCCGTTGTTAATATGACTGTCGTTAAGTATAACATCAAAAATATCGATAAAATATGCCTTGGGCAGTTTACCGTTATCAATGTATTCCTGCAGAACGTCTCTCAGTATGGGGTTGTAGATATCCCGTATCATGGCATGAAAGGTTTTCCTCCGGATGCAATTGGTGCCATCACCGGGATAAATGGTATCCGGGTCGAGTCGTGATACACTGCTTGCACAATCATCGCTTGGATTATCCAGCAGATTCTTACACGGAACAAATGGCCAGGCAAAGAGGCGACACCAGTCGTTTTCACGTTTTGCATTCCAGAGCCAGTAGATAGCCGGAATGCCGGAAACATGGATGTAGGAAGAGCTTGTTGCCGGAGAGTTAGCAAGCACATCCAGACCAGCACGATACTCCTCTTCAAACACAATTGGATCGGTCATATCATTCAGGCTGGGGGCACAGACATCATTATTGCCGAGCAGTATAGTTACCATGCCGGCAGTGCCGCTTGGGGTGTATGAGCTTGCTGCTGTAACAATATCGCGTGCCTGTGCTGCAAAGTCACCCATGATTGAGCCGCTGACAGCATGATTGAAAATATGATCCCGGGTTTCATTATTTTCATAGTAAGTGCCCGCGTCACTGTTTTCAAATCGCTCATTGAGACTGTAAACAGTGTCGTTTGGATTGTAGCCGGTCGACCATACCGTCTCAGGATTAAAAACCAGATCGCTGTCGATAGTACCATCTGCCGCAAATCCTACACCGATCGAATCGCCAATGTTAAACTGATTCAGGGGGACCGCAACATCATTGCCGGTATTACGGGTCGCTGCAGCTAGAATGGCTGGCAGAAAATCGAGGATATCCGTCTCTTGAGCATGGCTGGACTGAGCTGGTATGACAAAAAATAACAGAATAATCAAGATCCATTTGAAAAGTTTATTTTGGCTTAATCGCATACCTATCCTCAATGGCTGGATAATACAAAAATATTGTTAAGCATCTATCGTTATTTTTTGGGTATTATATCCTGGCTTTATATCAGCTTTGATAAAACAATTTTATTAACTTCCAGTCACTCTCGTTAAAACAGATACAAACCGGTTTAAATGGAAACAAATATTGGATTCTAAATCAACTAAAAGAATAAATCTCTGAGGATTATTGTTGAAATAAACCTGAGAATTTTTGAAGTATAGGTAGTGATGATATTTTAAAATCAAGCAGTTACTATAAGTTGATTTTTTGAAAAAGGGAGTTCGGTCAACATTTCCAACAGGCATCTTGAACTTGCGCTAGGGAAATTAATACAACTAGCCATTGTATATACTTATTTTAACACCCAGGCTGCTTAATATTTCAAATAGTATCGTTAACCCAATTTATAAATAATTAATCGCAATTATTATGTTTACGCCACATTACTGGATCATGACCCTTCGGGATATTTATACAGGGATCATCAGATGAGTAGCCTCGCAATTTATTGTATTTTTTTATCTGATTCTCTGTCAGGATACTTGGGGTCTTTAGATGTGCAGACAAATGTGTAAAACGCAATGATTTGTATGTTTCTGATATTTTTCCCAGTAATTCACCTAATATTTTCTCATCAATATTTCTTTCAGCAAACCGATTGTTCAGCTCCCCCTCATACTCAATCAATTTTTCACCTAATCTGACAGCCTCTTCATTCATATCATTGTACAAAGCAAGTACCATTTTTTCTTGCCTGGCTGTCAGCTCTATCTCCTTTTTCATTTCTAAAATATGCTTTGGCCCAGGAAGTCCGTTTAGTTCTGCAACTTTAGCCAGACCCCAACCCGCTCCGGCTCGTAATTCCTCAATATCTTCTTTTGATAGACTTTTTATGTCTCTTTTTTCTTGTCCTATATATTTTGACTTATATTCCGGTTCGGAAGCGGCAAATATCTTTAATGGATTAATTGCGATAACTGTCAGTGCAAAGGCGGCCGCAACACATATTTGCTTCATTCTTTTTGTTTTTTTATTCACCTTCTCCTCCAAATGTATTCTGCCTGCCATAAGTATTAGAAAGCCCGGTTTACGAAATAATATATGACTGAAACATCCTTGCCACTGTTTGCAGTTTTGACCCTGTCTAACGACTTCACACTTCAATATATTTTCTTGAATCAAAAGTCATACTTGAAACATCTGGACATTTTCAGCTCAGGAAATTCATCCGCCCATCGTGCTGGCTATCCTGTTCTGGGATGATTTCCCGGGTTGAGCTGAGCAGTTACTTCGAATTCCAAGAAGAATGCACATCTATAAAAGGCTCAAAGTCTCCCACCAAAATCACGACCATAATCCTGGCAAGCTTTCCTGCCTTCCTCTGATATTATCATGCTCTCCTTAAGGCCGAATGGACCTAAATCGGTCATTCTCATCTTGTAAACATGCTCCATAGTGTCAAAAATTATGCCCGGTGATTCGCCGCTGTGAGTATAAGAACCAAAAGCACCACCCAGTTTGCCGGCGAGGTTGCCCTTTTGGGCTAAAAAAAGAAACGTTTTAAAGTTCTCTGTGATATCCTTATGATAAGTCGGACAACCAAAGATAAAACCGTCATAACGGTCCAGATCCTTTTCACTTTTGATCTCAGATATTTTTTTTAAATCAACGTTATTGCCGCTGATTCGAACACCTTCAGCAAGATATTTTGCCATTTCCCCAGTATTGCCTGTGCGGCTATAGTATCCGATCAGTACTTTTTTCATGGTAGTGTCCTCCTTAGATGTTTTTTCTTATAAGGCAATTTAACACTTTATTAATGCACACAACATTTTTCGGCATAAACACAGTCTAGTTGTTAGCCACAATCCTTACATTTAGAACCCTAATGACAAGTCGACATATACCCTGGACAGTCATACCAGTAAGCCTGTGACATGACCTAGGGAATAGCCTGCGACAATCAGATAAAAACCTGCAGAAACTCGGTTAAGTAAAACCCGGTGGCTGCTAAGGCTTTTTTCAAGTCCGATATGACCTACGAGCAAAGATACGAAACTATACCAGGTGCCATCAACCAACCCTGCAACTGTTGCCATACCCAGTAGAGTACTAACACTTGCTCCTTCGGGGAT
>JGI2160J19893_10000604_pt1 | contig 12046 bp, 15 predicted proteins | sample DeeMarSeWOR28_12_FD_19893 | JGI IMG/M metagenome (IMG submission 19893)
AAAACAGATGTGAGTGAAGAAATTGTCAGGCTTCGCAGCCATGTTGAACAATTTCAAGGCTTTCTTGAACTGGCCGAACCGGTCGGCCGGAGACTTGATTTTCTGTTACAGGAATTCCTCAGGGAAGTGAATACCATTGCTTCAAAGATCAGTGATGCTGAAACAGCCCACATGACTGTCGGCATGAAAAACGATCTTGAAAAAATACGTGAACAGGTCCAGAATCTGGAATAGGAGAAAGAAATTATGGATGGCAGAATGATTAATGTGGGATTCGGCAATTCGATTGTCGCAAGCAGAATAGTGGCTGTCGTGAATCCGCATTCCTCTCCCATGAAAAAATTAAAAGACGAGGCCAAGCGAAACAGTCGTCTCCTGGATGTGACGGAAGGCAGGAGAACCCGTTCCATTATCATTCTTGACAGTAACCATGTTATTCTTTCTTCGGTACAACCTGAAACCATAACACTGCGGTTTGCTCCTGCAACTGCTCAGCAGAATATTTCAGGCGAAGAGTAATAAACGTACCATGGTCAATGGCAACATCTTCATAATCTCTGCTCCTTCCGGGACCGGCAAAACAACGATACTCAAGAAGATTATCGCTGCGATGGATAATGTTGCTTTTTCTGTTTCGCATACAACCAGGGCTCCAAGATCAGTGGAACAGGAAGGAGTAGATTATTTTTTTATAGATAATGATAGGTTTGCAAACATGCGGCANCAGGGTCTTTTTCTTGAATGGGCCGAGGTACATGGTAACATGTACGGCACCAGTAGTAGAGCGGTTCAGGAAGCAACTGAACAGGGATTGGACCTTATCCTCGATATTGATGTCCAGGGTGCCCGGCAGGTCAAGGAGAAACTGGGGGATAAAGGGGTTTTTGTCTTTATTGCACCCCCGTCTCTTCAGGAACTTGCACGTAGGCTGGCAGGCAGATCAACAGAAACGGAAGCGGTTATCGCAATGCGCCTGGAGAATGCCCAAAAGGAAATGAAGAATATTGATCAATACGATTACGTTATAGTCAATGATACAGTAGTTGAGGCTGTTGATATCCTGAAATCAATCATTATTGCTGAAAGAAGCAGAAAAAGACGTAGTCGGTCAGGAGCGCCACTTAAGCTAATTTTTTAAAAATGTGATGCCTAAACCTTCTTCACATAAATACCGCAACAGCACCCGCAAGAAAAAATCACGTGTCATTTCCCNTCCTCAGGCAGAGTTGGTATGGGGAATTCATTCTGTCGTAGAGGCTCTAAAGACTTGTCCGCAAGCAGTTCGGGAAATTATGGTGGAAAAAGACCACGCCGGTCACAGGGTGAAGCAGATTTTAGAAATGGCCAGGGAAAGATCAATTCCTGTAAAAGAAGTTTGGGGCAAGATTAAAATAGACTCGAATTATTCTGACGGATCGTCTGAGTACGAGCGTTCTCAGGGCATCTCGGCCCGGATTAAACTGCCTGTCCTGACCCTTGCTGCCCTGTTGGATAAACTCAAGGCTGTTGCCCGACCACCTCTCATTCTTGCCCTTGACTCTATTCAGGATCCTCACAATCTTGGAGCCATAATCCGTTCAGCGGTTGCTGCCGGAGTGAATAGCATAATTCTTCCCAAAGACCGGAGTGCTTCAATAACAGGAACAGTGATACGGATTTCTGCCGGAGCTGTTTACCATATTGATATCTGCAGGGTAACCAACCTTGTAAGCAGTTTTAAAGAGCTCAAGGATAATGGCATCTGGATATTCGGCACCACAAAGGATGCAGCCCAACCAATATATGATGCCGATTTAACCGTGCCGGCTTGTTTGGTGATAGGCGGCGAAGGAAAGGGGCTGCGGCCTCTTGTTGCCGAACAGTGTGATCTGCATATAACAATTCCGATGCAAAGTTCACTGGATTCGTTGAATGCATCTGTGGCAGCTGGAATCATCCTGTTTGAAATTGTTCGGCAACGAAGGGGTCACCACGAGTAAGCCTATATCATGGGTATTATATATATGCTGCTGGCATCGGGCTGTTTTGCCACCATGTCAGCTTTTATCAAAGCAGTCGGCCAGTCTTTGCCGCTGCCGGAGCTTGTTTTTCTCCGTTGTTTACTTTCCCTGCCAGTGCTGTTTCTTATTGTCCGAATCAGACAAAGACCACTTATTGTTAAGGCTAAAAAACTTTTATTGCTGCGTACCTTTTTCGGTATGATGGCCATGTCCGGTTTCTTTTTTGCCTTGACCCATTTGCCTTTTGCAGAATGTATCTTCCTGGGAAGAACACAGCCCCTGATTATTGCTCTGCTGGCACCTGTGATTCTGAAGGAGAAAACACCTGCAGCCGGCTGGTTTGCTATTTTCACCGGACTTGTGGGTGTGGCATTGATACTGCAACCAGGTGTAACCTGGTCAATCGGGGCCTGGGTTGCCATAGGTGCTGCCTCCGCTTCAGCCCTGGCTCATATATTGGTACGACGCCTTAACGCGACGGAATATCCCCTGGTTATTGTGTTTAATTTTACAGCACTGACCTGTTTTTGTGCCGGTTTGTGGAGTCTGCCTCATTTTGTCCTGCCAACGCACAAACAGTTGATGTTACTATTAGGCGTTGCGTTGTTTGCCAGTCTCGGACAATTGTGCATGACTTTGGCATACCAGCATGACAGGGCGCCGGCGGTAGCCTCGGCAAGTTATACTTCGGTTGTACTGGCAGTTATTTATGGATATTTTATCTGGGGCGAGGTGCCACATCCTTTAACATGGTTCGGCGGCGGTTTAATTGTTGTCGGAGGAATCCTGGTGCTCAAAAGCAGAATGCATGTCAATGAGCCGCCATCGCCTGCGGCAACATAATTAGACGGGTGCGATAGCCTGGGTCAATTGTTCAAGGTTTTTTTTGAATTTTTCGTCTGGTGCCAGATCGATAAACTGATGTATGTATTCCTGCAGGAGTTGTTGTACTTTTACGCCAAGGGTTTGCATACTCTCAGGTTGCCCTTTTGCCCTTTGTCTTTCTTCAACTTCAGAACTGATTATAGCTTCTACCACATTAAAATTATCTGAGTCCTGCAAAAGAATTGCTGCCCAGAGAAGTTGTTTTGCAGGCGGGTTGATTTTTGTGTCCGCAGACCAGAATGAGCAGGGCGTTCTTATGACACCCATTTTTTTAATAAGTGCTGCTTCAAAGCGTTTGCGGAGTAAATTATTATCTGGCAGTTTTCCATGTTTAAGATCAGAAATAATATGTGTAAACATTTTGATTACCAATGGAGCCAGGAAGCTACTTCTTTTCCTTTTCCTTCAGTCTGGCCTGGAGAATTTCACCAAGTGTACCCAATGATTCATTCGTTTCATGTTTGTCTTGTTTTTGCATATACTGTTTGACATCTTCTTTTTCAAGATTACCGGTTTCTTCATCCGCCATTTCTGCGACAAGGGCTAACGACAAACGTTTGTTTTCCTGATCTATTTCCTCAATTTTAACATCTACCGTCTGGCCTTCTTCAACAATCTCCTTGGGATGATTAATTCTTCTGCCACCACCAAGTTTGGAAATATGGATGAGACCATCAATTCCGGCAGCAAGATTCACAAATGCACCAAACTTTGCCAATCGTATGACTGTACCGGAGTGGAAAGAGCCGGCAGGAAATCGCTTTGCAATATCATGCCAGGGATCAGGCAAAGCCTGTTTTAAGCTGAATGAAAAGCGTTCATTCTCCCAGTCAAGCTTAAGAATTACCACTTCCACATCCTGGCCTTCTGAAAGTACCTCGCTGATATCTTCCGTTCTGGACCAGCCAATCTCAGAGATTGGGATGAGTCCCTCTATGCCATCAACATCAACAAAAGCTCCAAATTTTTTAATTGACGTAATCTTTCCTTTAACCGTCAAGCCTTCCTGAATATGTTTTTTCAACTCCTCACGTTTCTGTTCCCTCTCCTCCTCAAGGATAACACGCCGGGACAAGACAATGTTGCGGCCGCCTTCGCTGAACTGGGTGATTTTAAACAGCAGATGCTGACCGGTATATTCCTCCGGATCTGTGATTCTTTTCAGGTCCATCTGGGAGTAGGGGCAGAAAGTCCTGATATTGCCGGCAACGGTTACCTCGAATCCGCCCTTTATCTCTTTGGCAACATACCCTTCCAGGGGAATGGAACTGCGATACGCCTCCTCCAGATGGGTTCGTGAAGTGGCGCCTCCTCCTATTTTGGTGGTAAACAGCATCTCGTTCCGGGCTGACGACAGGAAGTAAACCTCCAGGCTGTCGCCTTTCCTGACCGTCACATTGCCTTCGGCATCCTCAATTTCACTGCGGTCCAGGCAGCCTTCACTCTTGCCGCCCACATCAAGAAAGACGGTATCCTGGGAAATATCAACGACAGTTGCCTTTATTTTCTGGCCGGGGGCAAACATTTTGTGGGAAAGTGTCTCATCCTTGAATAGATCCTCGAAGCTTTCATGGCCGGAAGTTTTGTCCTGCATAAGTTCACCTGTGAAAATTATATTTTTGACTGATTATACGGATCATAGTGTATTAATCCCTGAAATGAACGGCCAGGGCAAGATACTTATTATTTTCGCAAAATAAAATCTTTTTCGTTGTGAGATCAGAGAGGAATGTAAGAATATTTTTGGCGGAAACGTGGGGGAATTTTTCGAATAATTCCTCGTCGGAGACGATATCCATGCAGGACAGATATATCTGCCGTGATGTGCCCTGCAGCCTGTGATTCTGGATGTTTCCATCAGCAAGCTCCTGGCGGATAAGAAGAAAACTGTTGCCGTCCCGATAGGAAAGCAGGGGTTTTTGCAGGGCACTCTCCCTTCTCCGGGCATGATACTGCCGCCAGGTGTTGATCTTCTCGGAAACCGGCTGCCAGAGTTTCCGCTGCAGCGCTTGATCTCCTCTGTATCCTTTGACCAAAAGATCGATTCGGGCGAGGATCTCCTTGGGAAAAAGCTTATGGCTGTTTGGATGACTGACGACTGCCCTGATCCCGAATTTTTGAGGATCCTTGTGAACCGGACTGTCATGCCCCAGAAAAAAATTGGCTGCTGTCAGAGGAGGGTAGTAAAAGACATAATCAAGGGTTTCCAGGGTCTCCTCAACTTCTGCCCCGGTGCTGCCCGGAAACCGCAGGATAAGGTTGCCCTCGAGTTTCAGGTTGTTTTCCAAGGCTGCCCGCATGGTGGCAATATTTTCAATGACACTGACACCTTTCTGCATTTTCTGCAGAAGACTGCTGCTGAATGCTTCAATGCCCACCTGGATGGTGGAAAGGCCGCCCCGGCGGTAGGTGGAAAACATGTCGGCAGGCACCATTTTGCTTTTTGCCGAACGTATCTCAGCAAAAAAATTAAAATCTGAAGCATCTTTCCCGGTCATTTTGAAAAAATGCAGGGCCTCATTGGGGGGCAGCATATTGTCAACGAATGTGAAATCAAGGCATTTGTATCTGGCAGCAAGAGTCTTTACCTCATGCAGCATTTGGGGAGACTTTTTAAAACGGTAGCCGCACCATTGCAGGTTAAGGTTGCAGAAAGCACACTTGTTCCACCAGCAGCCGCGTGAAAACTCTACCGGCAGGACAGGGATGAACGGCGCAGGCTGGAACAGTTTTTTCTGTTCTGCAAAGTAGCCGTCATAGTCTGGTGTGGGTATCCCGGCAAGGGAGCCAAGCTGCTTGTCTTCATGAAAAGCAGCGGATTTCAGCGGATCTTTTGCCCGGCTTTTTCTGGTAATGATATTTTCCGGCAGGGGGCCGGTCTGGGGTCCGGAAATATAGTCACAGAGCTGTAAAAGGGGAGTTTCCCCTTCACCCTGGATGATATAATCAATGAAATGAAAGACGCGCAGCAGGGACTGTCCTGCTGCAGCCGCACATGATGAGCCGCCGAAAACGATGGCGGCCTGTGGATTTTTTTTCTTTATTGCTTCGGCAGCTGCCAGTGAGGCGAAAAGCTGATGAAAACAGACAGAAAATCCTATTAATGAGTATTGAGCCCAGTTCGTGTTGTCTACCCATTCCAGCAGGTTTTTTTTAACTTTCTGCACCAGTTCTTTAAACTGAAAAGTTCTTTTTATTTCAGGTCCAGCCCTGCGGGCGTATTGCATGGCCAGGCTTTCGGCGGCACGGGCCTGATCAGGAAAGAGGAGAGGCGAATACATGGCCTCGCTGACCCAGTGATTCAGACTGATCCAGTGATACATGCTTGGCCCCAGGGAAGCTGCCACTTCCAGATAGGGATGGCTGGTTTCGACAGAGAAAACAGGATTTCTGCTTTCAATATATGCTTTTAAGGTGCCGAGCTGAACCGACGGCCTGTTAAATAAGGCCCAGGGCATGGAAATAAGTTTGATTTTAATTGATTTGATATGTGGGGCTCGGGTATCTGAATTCAAAGTCTGTCGTCTGCTAAACCTGTTAATGCTGTTCAATGATTTCAGTGTTGGCCGGAGGCCTGAAAAAAAACAGATCTTCATCTATTTTGCTGTTACCATAATAATCAGCATCAATTTGGATATCTTTAAAAAACAGATCAGTAACTGTCTCAAAATGATCGACGATCTGCATATGAGTTATCAGGAAAGTATCATGANTNATCCAAACGTGTAACGATGACACGTGAGGATGTACTGATTTCGGGGTCATCTTGATAAGAAAGGAATCTTCTGGTTGAGCGAAAATATCAGGCTTACTCACATCGAAATCTTTCAAAATATCCCCACTGCCTGCAAAGAAAGAATATGTGACATCCGATTGCAGATAGTCTTTGGCGTTGCTGACAATCATCTGTCTGCTTTTTTCAAAATACATGGAGATTGTTTCGCCATCACTTATGAGAACCTGATTGTCAGGGGTTAAATAGTCCCATCGCATACGTCCCGGCTTGCGGAAGACCATGGTGCCGCTGCCCTGACGAACCCGGGAGCTGAATTTCATGGTAGTAGTCTGGTTGAAGCCGGCAACCAGAGTTGTAGCTTTTTCATAAGTATTTTGCAGTTTTTGTGCTACCGTGAGCGCATCCATGTTCTGAGCTTTTGGATGGCCTGGTATCAGTAAAAAGAATCCAAGCAGGAGGAGATATCTGCAGACTTGGATTTTTCGCAGAAATGAAAAATAAATATAAGTATCGAGCATTACGTTTCAAACCTTTTCCAGATCTATAGACCGGCCAAATATTTTTTCTGCAGTATCGACAGCTGCTTTTGTTATATCCGAAACAAAATATTTGTTTTTACTGCCCCGTTGGAGGGTTTTGCTAAAATCACGATTTTCATCGAGGTATTTTTTTAATGTTAATGCAGCCTCTATGGAGGAGTCAATCAGTCTTATCCTGTTTTTACCCATACGGTGCTTAATAAGGTGTTTCAGGAGAGGATAATGGGTGCAGCCCAAGACAAGAGTATCAATTTGTTTTTGTTTCAAAGGAGTGAGATATTTCCGTAATATCATTTTTGTCTCACGTGCATCTACCCAGCCTTCTTCAACAAGAGGTACTAGAAGAGGGCACGCCTTTGAGTAGACACGAAACCCTGGTGCAAGTTGTTTGATTTTTTGATCATAGATACCTGAACGTACTGTAGCTCTGGTTCCAATAATCCCAATACTGCCAGCGATAGTAGAAGTTACTGCACGTTCAACTGCCGGGGATATTACTTCGAAAATTGGTACAGTGAATTTCTGGCGGAGAATATCCGAGGCTACACTTGCGGCAGAGTTGCAGGCAATAATAATGACTTTGGCTCCATGCTCAAGAAGAAATTGGGTGTTTTGAATCGAGTATTCAATAATAGCTTCAGGACTTTTGCTGCCATAAGGCGTTCTTGCCAGATCACCGTAGTATACTATTTGGTAGTCGGGGAGAAGGGTTTCGACTGCACGGGCAACTGTCATACCCCCAACTCCTGAATCAAAAATTCCAATCATGGTTCAAATGAGTTTGAATATATACTTTGTTGAAATTTAAATAATAAAACTTAAGCGTCGCTGGAAATTGCTCTGATGTATCTTATGTAAAAAAATTCAAGTCCCTGATTCTCAGAAAAAGCGAAAGTACTACTTTAAGAAGCAACTGTCCACATAACACTCGAGATAATTAATGAAAGAGAAATTTTTTTGAAAATACTTAGCCTCTTTGTATTTTCACAAAAAATACCTAAGAGGCCAAATATTTAAAGGACTGTAGGATTATTTTTTCTTAGCTGAAGATTTTGTTTTGCGTTTCTTCCTCTGTGCTATAGCTTTTCGTAAATTTTCTGGAAGACCGCGAGCCTTGCCTGCTTTTTTTCTCTTATCAGACAGGGATTTGGCACAAAGTGGCTGGCGCAGTGAAAAACCATGTTTGACGCGATATTCCCTGCTGGTCAAACCATGAGATTTTAAGTGTTTAGGGGAAAGCATCTTGAATTCCTGGCCACATTCAAGACAGATCACTTTGTTTTTCTGCAGAGATTTTTCTGGCGATATGGCAAGGCCCGGTTTTGTTTTCATGCCAGGATCAGTTAGGACATCTTGTGAGGACTGGATTTCAGCAGACTGCAGGTCCTGCAAAGTTTTAAAAGTACTTTGCAGAGAGTTGGCAATTTCCTCTGTGGTCATTGCAGTTGAACCGCATTGTGATTGAATAATATCGGCCGCCATTTCAACGAGTGTTTTCGCCATAAAATAATCCTCCATAAATGAGTTTTACAGTCAATAAAAGAGCAGGACCTTTAAGACTATTATAGTTTGAATATTTATAGATAGTTATTGCATAAAAAGAAAGAAATGCAAGAATTTATTTGTAAAAAAATAATGCTAAGAAAAGTTAAGGCAAATAAATTCTATTAACTACTATGTATTACGGGAAAAAATTCAGATGGCAGCATGTAGTAATGTAATTGAATAATTAATATTCAAATATTTTCTTGTTTAAATCTATATGATTTTACAATTTATAATATATGCCAGTTTCTTGATATAATTCTTTGCTAATCGTTGATTTTTTTTTATTTGTTTAGAAAAAATGCAGCATTGACAATGGCGGACATCGAAATTATATTTTCGCTTCAAAAAATAAAGAAGTGCTGCTGTATGTAAGGAAATATTGACCCAGGAATAAAATTCCCCCCGTCAAGTAGGGGCTTTACATGAATAGGAGAATAGAAGTAATGCCTATCTATGAATATGAATGTACATCATGCTGTACGGTTATTGAAGTTTTTCAACGTATGACCGAAGATCCGCTGAGAACCTGCCCTGATTGCTCAGGCCCAGTCAAAAAACTTTTGTCCATGAGTTCTTTCCAGTTAAAAGGCAGTGGATGGTATGCTGATGGCTATAGCAGTTCATCATGTAATAGTTCCGGTTCCACCACTACTGACACAGCAAAAAAGAGTTCCCCGCAAAAAGCTGAAAAAGCAACAAGCAGTTCCACCGAATCTTCGGCCTCAACTAAAAAGAAAGAGAATTGTCCAGCAACAACCTGATCTGCTTCCGTTAACTAGCAAATATTAGTCTGCTTTGATAGGGGCTGCTGATTTCAGCAAATAATCAGCATGGCGTCGCCATAACTGTAAAAACGGAATCCGAGCTGAATCGCCCTGTCATAGGCTTGCAGTATTCGGGATCTGCCGGTCAATGCAGCAACAAGGAAAAGAAGTGAAGAACCAGGTAAGTGGAAGTTGGTAATAAGACCATTGACCACTTTAAATTTATAACCCGGATAAATATATAGCCCGCACCAGCCCCGTAAAGCTTCTACCTGACCAGTTTCAGTAGCTGCAAACTCCAATGTTCGGACCGTCGTTGTGCCAACTGCCCATACCCTTTTTCCGGATTCACGGGTTTGATTGATCAACCGGGCGGTTTCCGAACTTATTTCGATGTATTCTTCATGGATCTTATGATCCCGTATATCCTTGACCCTTACAGGTGCAAAGGTGCCATATCCTACATGAAGGGTTATAGGAACGATTCGAATACAATTTGCCGCAAGTTTGTCCAGTAAGGATTCTGAGAAATGCAAGCCTGCTGTAGGTGCAGCCACAGCCCCTGACTTCCTGGCAAAAAGAGTTTGATAACGTTCGCGGTCTTCCGGAAGGTCCTTATCATCTCTTTGTATATATGGCGGCAGTGGAATTCTGCCACTGGATATCAGGGTCTCTTCCGGGTTGAGGTTGCTGCTGAGATCAAAACAGAGTTTTATGTGCACTTTACCATCAATGAGATACTGCAGAATTTCTGCTTCAAGATGTGGGTTGAAGATCAGTCGTGAGCCAGGCTTGGGCTTTTTTGAACTTTTAAGAAGACCTGTTACAATAACAGACAGGATATTCCTTGGTTGTGGCTTGCCGGCAGTATCCTCGCAAATATAACCACTTTTGAAATCTGGATATTCCAGTAAAAACAGTTCGACTTTTCCTCCTGTATCCTTCCTGCCCTCAAGTCTTGCCGGGAAAACTTTAGTATCATTGACAACAAGCAGATCACCGGGATTTAAAAAATTAAGGATGTTAGCAAATTTCATATCCTGCATGAGGTTATTGCGACAGTCCAGGACCAGAAGGCGTGACCCTTCACGCTTTTCAGCCGGATGCTGGGCAATCTGGTGTGGCGGCAGTTCATATTCATATGATTTGAGATTGTAATCAGGATGCATAATTTGCTCATGTCTCTGCTGTTAGGAAAAAAAATGATCCAAGCGTATTAAATCTCGCTGTCGTCAACAGGGCCTAATATAATCAAAAATAAAAGGACGCAATACCTGGCAGCATCGTATTAAGCAGGATGCCGACAAAATTAGTTGCTGAGTTGCTGAAAATACCCTAACTTTTCGTATCGTGCCATATAATCACTTGTATAGGTAAGAGGTATATATATGATACTTATAACAGCTGCAACTGAATATGAAATAAAACCATTGGATCAATTCCTAGCTACAGTTGACCACACAGAAGCCCTTATCACTGGCATGGGGCCTGTCGAAACTGCTGCCAGACTTAGCAGTTATTTGACCCTGCATGGCTCAGGAATAGATGCAGTTTGGAATATTGGCGTTGCGGGTGCATATACTGACTCAGGAGTGGCCTTGCTTGATATTTGTCTGGCGCAGCTAGAGGTATTGGGTGATTTTGGTATCTGCCTGCAGGATGAGATCTTTTAAGCTCGTAAATTTTGTCACGGTAAATTGCTGTACCGGTACAATATTACGGGGAGAATTTTTACAGAAAAAGTACGATGCCGGATGTGAAAATATGGAAGGGGCAGCAGTGGCGATGGTCTGCAAAAATTTTAACATTCCATGTGTCGAGTTGCGATGCGTCAGCAACATGGTGGGTGATAGGGATAAATCGAACTGGCTACTTTCTGAAGCAATTGAAAAAACATGTCAAGCGGTTAAAATTCTACTGCAGGCGAATGTCCAAGACGAATCTTTCCCGGTCATGTCTAACATAAAGAGAGAATCTTGACCCAAAAGCAGGTTTATTTATGAAACAACTTTCGATAGGATTTTCCCCCTGCCCGAATGACACGTATATATTTTGTGGATTGGTCAACGGAAAGATACCCCTTTCGGGCTGGCAACTGCAACCTGCTGTTCTTGAGGATGTTGAAACATTGAACGAGTGGGCCATGCAGACCCGCCTGGATATTACAAAACTCTCTTTCCACGCATTGGGTCATGTCCTTAACGATTATGTCCTTCTCCATTCAGGATCGGCACTCGGACGTGGTTGTGGGCCTCTGCTGGTTGCAGGCCGTGAAATTGATCCTGATACATTTGCTGACATGACCGTAGCAATCCCCGGCAAACTAACGACCGCGGCCATGCTTCTGCAACTATATGAGCCTGTCTGGAAAAATATCGTCATACTCCGCTTTGATGAAATAATGGGGGCAATTGAGTCAGGCAGGGTAGATTGCGGCGTTATTATTCATGAGAGCCGCTTCACGTACAGGGGCAGGGGGCTCAAGCTTATTGCAGACCTTGGTGCCTGGTGGGAGACAACTTCAGGATACCCCATACCGCTTGGAGGCATAGTTGCCAGGCGAACGCTCGGCAG
>JGI2160J19893_10000605_pt1 | contig 12040 bp, 8 predicted proteins | sample DeeMarSeWOR28_12_FD_19893 | JGI IMG/M metagenome (IMG submission 19893)
TTCTTCGCCGCATTGCTATCACACTTTTAAAAACGAGTATTCCGAATTTATGGTAAACTTTGAGGTGGTTCATATCTCCCAGTTTTTATTCGAGCTTTTGAAGGAGGGCCGGCTTGAGCTCAGCGGGGAATATGGGAAGAAAGTGACTTATCATGACCCGTGTTACCTGGGGCGACATAATGGCATCTATGAGGAGCCCCGGGAGGTCTTAAAGAAGATACCCGGTTTAGAGCTGAACGAAATGCCAGACTCGCGGCGAGATAGCCTCTGTTGCGGAGGGGGCGGCGGCAGGATCTGGATGGAAACGCTGAAGGGCGAAAGATTTTCCGACCTCAGATTGGAACAGGCCAGCGGGGTCGGAGCTGAGGTGCTGGTTACCTCCTGCCCATACTGCATCACCCATTTCGAGGAAAGCCGGCTGGCCCTGGAGGATAGTGAAAGCAAAGCGGCCGGGGACAGTAACGTCATAGAGATTAAGGATATTACGGAAATTATTTCAGAAGTCATTTCCTGAATCCTGCATGAAATTAAAAAGTATTTTTGCATTCATAACAACAGGTGTTCCTATTAGCTTTAAATCTGATAAAGGCGGATAGAAATGGAAAAAGAGTCAGTAGAAGGAAAATTAGCCGATCGTCTCGCAGACAGAGATTTCGGAGATGTGATGGTTGTCGGTGGAGGGATCAGCGGTATCCAGGCCGCTCTGGATCTGGCCGATTCGGGCTATAAGGTTTATCTGGTTGAGAAATCGCCTGCCATTGGCGGACACATGGCCCAGCTGGACAAGACCTATCCCACCAATGATTGCTCCATGTGAATTCTCTCGCCTAAACTGGTCGAGGTCGGCCGGCATCCCAACATAGAGGTTCTGACCTATACAGAAGTTGACGCTGTAGAAGGAGAAGCAGGAGACTTCAAGGTCACCCTGAACAAAAAGCCCAGATACATTATCGAGGAAAATTGCACGGGCTGTGGGACCTGTGTCGAGTACTGCCCCGTCAAGGTCCCTGATCCTTACAATCAAGACCTGTCGGCGAATAAAGCCATCCACATATACTTTTCTCAAGCCGTTCCCCTGGTCACGTATATCCATGAAGACTGCCTTTACCTTAAAGAGAGAAAATGTGAGATTTGCACAGGCGTCTGCAAGAACGAGGCCATTGATCTGCATCAGGAACCGGAGAAGGTGGAAGTAAAAGTCGGGGCGATCGTTCTGTCCCCGGGCTATGAGACATTTGACGCCAAGCAGCGGGGCGACTATGGCTACGGAAAAATGGAGAACGTGGTCACCAGTCTTGACTTTGAACGGCTGTTATGCGCGACCGGACCTCACGAAGGCGAGATCCTGCGTCCATCCGATAAAAAGCATCCCCATAAAATCGCCTGGATTCAGTGCGTCGGCTCCAGACAGGTTATTCCGGGCGGTAACAGCTATTGCTCCGCCGTATGCTGCACCTATACCCAGAAGCAGGTGATTCTGACCAAAGACCATGATGCCGGTGCAGAGTGTACGATATTTCACAATGATATTCGTTCCTACGGCAAGGATTTCGAAACCTTTTACCATCGAACCGAGCAACTTCCCGGGACTCGCTTTATCCGAAGCTACGTATCGATCGGAAGAGAGATCCCGGGAAGCAAGAATGTAACGATCCGATATTCTACGGCCCAGGACGGCGTAAAGGAAGAGGAATTTGATCTGGTGGTGTTATGCGTCGGGTTGAATCCGCCGGCTGAAGTGGAAAAATTGGCGGATCTTTACGGCATCGAACTCAATTCTCACGGATTCTGCAAAACCAATCCGGGGAATCCGATTGCGACCTCTCGCCCGGGAATTTATGTCAGCGGGGCCTTCCAGGGTCCCATGGATATCCCTGAGTCGGTTTTCTCCGCCAGCGGGGCCGGCGCCCAATGCAGTGAACTCCTTGCCTACCGGCGAGGGAAACTGTCCAGAGAGAGAATATATCCAGCGGAAAAGGATGTCTCGCAGGAAGAGGCCCGGGTCGGTGTTTTTGTGTGTCATTGTGGCGCCAATATCGGAAGGGTGGTCGATGTTCCTTCCGTGGTTGAATATGCCAAGACTCTGGACAATGTGGTCTATGCCACCGAACAGCTGTTTTCTTGTGCGACGGATTCTGCCGAGTCCATAACGGAGACGATCCGGGAAGAGGGGCTCAATCGCGTGGTTGTGGCGGCCTGCTCACCCAGAACCCTTGAACCCTTATTCCGGGACACGCTGCGCGAGGCGGGAATTAACCAGTATTTCTTCGAAATGGCCAATATCAGAGAGCATTGCTCTTGGGTTCATTCCCGCGAAAAAGAGGATGCCACCCAGAAAGCCAAGGATATCACCCGAATGTCGGTGGCACGCGCCTGCCTGCTGCAGCCACTGCAGGAAATTGATCTGCCGGTCAACCGGGCGGCGCTGGTGGTTGGCGGAGGGATCGCCGGCATGACCTCTGCGCTCTCCATCGCCAACCAGGGACATGAGGTTTACCTGCTGGAGAAGGATAGCGACCTGGGGGGGACGGCCAGAAGAATCCATTACACACTGGATGGAATGGATGTTCAGGCCTATTTGCGTGATCTGGTTCGCAAGACCTATCAACATCCCTCCATCCATGTTTATACGGATGCCGTTATCACAGAGGCAACCGGCTATGTCGGGAATTTCGTCACCAAGGTGAAGTCCGACAGAGGGGTTACAGAGATAAAGCATGGCGCCGCCGTCATCGCCACGGGTGCCGATGAATACAAGCCCACCGAATACCTTTACGGGGAAGATGATCGCGTATTGACCCAGCTGGAGCTGGGCGAGCAAATCACCAGAGGAGAAGAAAAGCTGGTCAACGCTCAAAATCTGGTAATGATCCAGTGCGTGGGCTGTCGGCAGGAGGATAGAGATTACTGCGCCCGGGTCTGTTGCAGCCATGCGGTCAAGAACGCCCTGAAACTAAAAGAGATCAACCCCCGGATCGATATCACCATTCTCTTTCGCGATATCAGGACCTATGGGTTCGCAGAGGATTATTACCGCGAAGCGTCCAATAAAGACGTGAAGTTCATTCGCTACGAACCGGAGGATAAACCCCTGGTGGAAGCGGCCGAGGAGGAAGGCCGACCGGTTTTAAGGATTACTTTGCCGGATTATATCTTAGGTAAAAAGCTTGCGATCGATGCCGATATCCTTGTTTTGTCCGCTGCCGTTATTCCCCTCGAGGGAAACCGGAAGATATCTCAATTCTTCAAGGTTTCCCTTGGGCCGGATGGGTTTTTCAAAGAAGCCCATGTCAAATTAAGGCCGGTTGAGTTTGGCACGGAAGGCGTTTATCTCTGTGGATTGGCGCACTATCCCAAGCATATACCCGAAGCGATTAACCAGGCTTATGGCGCTGCCAGCCGGGCCTTGACCCTTCTTTCACATGATACCGTCACTGTCTCGGGTTCGGTTTGCGAGGTGGCTGAGAAGAAGTGCATGGGGTGTGGGGCCTGTATCACGGCCTGCACCTATGGTGCCATAGAGTTTCGCAAGACACGCGAGGGCCAAAAGGCTGTGGTGAATCCGGTTCTCTGTAAAGGAGACGGCCTCTGCAACGCAAAGTGCCCGACAGGGGCGATTTTTCTAAAGCACTTTACCGATGACGATTTGTTGAGCCAGATCGATGCGGCGGTTGGAGCCTGACGAATTACCGATAACCCTAAACCGGACAGGCCGGAACCAAAATGATCAATTAATCACGAAATCACGAAAGGATAAAAACACGAAAAAGAAATAATATAAATTTCGTGCTTTCGTGGTGAGAGAAATTTTTTCATAAAATGCAAAGAAATTACAATTAAGACTCTAAAGCACCAACGGAGGAGCTAGAACTGAATGACTACAGGATTTGATTTCAAACCGAAAATCTTGGGTTTTGTCTGCCACTGGTGAGCGTACGGCGCTGCTGACATGGCTGGAGTTTCCAGACTGCAATATTCAACTGAAATCAGACTTATTCGCGTCATGTGTTCCGGAAGAGTCGACCTGGAGTTCATATTCAGGGCTTTTGCAAATGGAATGGATGGGGTGTTTATTGGCGGCTGCCGTTTGAATGAATGCAATTACATTACCCATGGAAATTACGACGCCCTGAACATCGTGCTTCTGAGTCGAAAAATAATGGAGCACATCGGGCTGAACCCGCAAAGATTGAGTATCCAATTTATGTCTTCCGGCGACGGAATTATTTTTACCGAAGTCGTTGATGAGTTTTCCGCCAAGATCAGGAAGTTAGGCCCGCTGGGCAAAGCCGAAGAAATAGACGAAGATCAGTTAAAGTCCAAACTTGCAGAAGTTAGAAAGCTGATCCCCTATATCAAGATCGAAAAAAGGAAGAAACTGGAGTCACGCCTTAAGAGCGAAAAAGAATATGACGGATTGTTCACCACTGATGAGATCGACCAGTTATTCAGTGAAGCCGTCTCATACTATATTGATCCGGCCAAGTGCCAGGCCTGTATGATTTGCGCCAAGAGATGCCCGGTAGAGGCGATCACCGGCGGCAAGAACCTGATTCATGTCATTGACCAGGACACCTGCATAAAATGCGGAACCTGCTTTGAAGTTTGCCCCCCTCGCTTTGGTGCGGTGGCAAAGCTTTCAGGCGAGCCGGCCCCGCCTCCGATTCCTGAAGAGGAAAGAAAGATCGTCAGAAAGAGCAAAAAAACCGTATCGGATGAAACCTGATGATAGGCGGATACATGCTTCTCAGCGAGCAGCACGCACTGGATGGTGAAGGCAAGGGCACCGAATCTTAAATCCATCAGCGTCGTCAAAGACTTCGTTCCAGGTTAATGGTTTTGGAGGGGCTAAATTTGTTTGTGCTAAAGAAATGGATCAGGCGGGCATCATTCCAGTCGACCAGGGTATGTAATTTTTCAACCCCGAGCTTTTTTAAATGATCCATAAATTCATTGATTAACCGCTCACCGATACCCCGGTGCTGGTGATCGGGATCAACGCCGATGGTATCCAGGGTCGCTTTTTCCTGGAAAATACCATATTCTCCCATATAGAGCTCCCCCATGACAAACCCCACCACCGTTCCATCTTCTTCCTCTGCCACAAGTGACGCGGGCACATAATCTTTGGATCCAAATAGCTTTTCAAACTTCATTTCATAGTAATCCGGCCGGGAAGCCTTGAGCACTTTTTCGTCGATGCCAACCACAGCGTCAAAATCTTCTGCCTTCATGAGTCTGATTTTAATGGCGCTCTCGTTCATGGAACCTCCTTTATCTGCGGGGCTGTATTTAGAGAATAGCCCAAGCCCGCCAGATGTTGCAAGCCTTAATAAACAATGACGGATTTTTTCATGGCAGTTTGCCGGCAAAGAAACCGTCAGATTTTGTCGTTTGCCCTGTCAATCCATTTCATTGTAAAGGCAATAATAAAATTCAGATCATCCCCGGCTGCTTAACCCATGAAATCAGTCCCCGAATGACAATCCCAAAATTGCGTTGTCAGGCCAATTGACACAACGTGGTATATATTGTATGTGACAGTTGAAGATCTTAATTTCCTCGATCTCACATGGAAGGCAGGAATTTTGAAAGCCAGATCATCCCATAAATGGGGTGAAAACCAGGATCTGACGCCTCTGAAAACAAAACTCCGCATCCCTCCGCTCCGCTCGGGGTGGATTCCGCGGCCACGCCTGGACAAAAGGATGGATGAGGGGTTTGAGCGTAAACTGATCCTCGTCTCCGCTCCGGCCGGTTTCGGGAAAACCACCCTGCTGGTCGACTGGATCCACAGGCACAACATACCGACTGTCTGGTTTTCTGTGGACAAAGGCGACAATGACGCGCTGCATTTCCTGACCTATGTTATTCTGGGGCTTGCGAGCCTCGAGGCCGGTACAGGCAAGGCCGCCCTGACCATGCTGCAATCGCCGCAACCGCCGCCGATCGAACCCATTCTGATAAACCTGCTCAATGACATCAACCGTATTTCGACAGACTTTGCGCTGGTTCTCGATGATTACCATCTGGTCGATGACAGGCCCATCCACGACATGATTGCGTTTTTGCTCGAAAACCTGCCGGAGCAGATGCACCTGATCATCGCCACCCGCGCCGACCCTCCCTTGCCGCTGGCCCGGTTGCGCAGTCAGAACCTGCTGACCGAGTTGCGTGCTGCTGATCTGAGCTTCACCGGCGATGAGACCGTTAATCTTTTCAATCAAATCCAGGAGCTGAAACTCTCGGCCCGGGACATTCAGTTGATAGAAAAGCGCACCGAAGGCTGGGTTGCCGGTTTGCAGCTGGCTGCACTGTCGCTGCGGGGACGCAAGGATCCATCCGGTTTCATCAAAGGATTCAAAGGAGATAATCGCTATATTGCGGACTATCTGACCGAAGAGGTGCTGAGCCATCAAGCCGAGGACCTGCGCAATTTTCTGCTGCATACGTCTATCTTAGGGCGTCTTTCCGATCCGCTCTGCGATGCCGTCACCGATCGGGAAAACAGCCGGCAGGTGTTAGACAACCTGGAAAAAACCAATCTGTTTTTAATTCCACTCGACGACAAGCGCCGCTGGTATCGCTACCATCACTTGTTTGCGGATCTTCTCAAGCAGCGAATGCACACCCAACAGGGGGGCCTTTTGCCCCAATTGCATCTGCGCGCCAGCCAATGGCTAGCCGAAAACGGCTTTAAGAACGAAGCAGTGGATCACGCGTTTTTGGCGCAGGATTATGATCGGGCAGTTGAGTTGGTCGAAGAAGTCGCTGAAATCGATTGGGATCGTGCCCGGGAAAGCCGGCTGTTACAGTGGTTCAAACAGCTGCCGGATGAACAAATAGACGCCAATCCGAACCTCTGCATATTTTATGCCCGGGAATTGTTTAAAAGCGGCTACATGGATGATGCCGAAAAGAGATTACAGGCGGCCGAACAAATGCTCGAATCCGCTTCTCTCAGTGATCTGAAAAAAGCGGGCTTGCGGGGAAGGGTCGCGGTTATTCGCGCATACATGGCAACGAGAACAGGCGATCTCTCCAGCACCATTGACTTATCAAGACAGGCACTCAAGTTGCTTCCCCGGAGGGATTTGAACTGGCGTAGCGTGGCCGCCACCCTTTTGGGAATGGGCTATGGCCCGGGCAGGCTGGTTGAACAACAGCAAGCCTATGAAGAGGCAATGGAGATCAGCAAAGCCGCCGGTAATATCTATTATCACATCTTCGCCGGCAGTTGTCTGGCGTCAGCCATGGTGCAACGTGGCAGGCTCGAGCAGGCCAAAGATTTTATCCGGCGGCTGCTGGACATTGCCGTTGAAAACGGCATTGAACAGACTGGAATTGGCGGCTCCCTGTATGGAAATTTAGGCATGATTCTGTGTGAATGGGGAGATTTTGAAGAAGGAATTCGACTGATCCATAAGGGCATCGAGTTGAGTGAGCTGGGGCGTGATCCCGTGATCGTGGCCGTTTGCCAAATTAGTTTACTGAGAGCATTGATCTACCGGATGGATCTTGCCGGTGCGTTAAAACTCATCGAGAAATTAAATGCGCTCGCGGCTAATTTTGCGCTGCCCTCCTGGATTACGAATCTTATTTATGCGTTCAATGTCTTTTGCTGGTTGGGCAGCGGCAACATAACCGCTGCCCTGCAATGGGCCCAGGAACGCGGATTGAGTGTTGATGATGAGCCGGATAGCCTGCATGAGGTGGAATACGTCGCTTTGGCGCACATTCTCATCGCTCAAAATAAGCTGGACGAAGCCGATCAATTGCTGCAACGCCTAATTGCAAAAGCCAAGGCCGATGATCGTGTCTATATGATGATCGAAATGCGGCTGTGGAGAGTTTTGATCTTCACCCTAAAGGAAGAGACGGCCGCCGCGCTGGCCGATTTGAAACTGGCTCTGGCGCTGGCCGAGCCCGGTGGATTTATCATGATTTTCGTCAGCAAGGGAAAGCCCGTGGCTGATTTGCTGGAAGAAATCCTGGCGGTCAAAAAAAGGGATCATGACGCTGCCAAGACGGGTTTTTCTTTATCTTACGCTAAAAAAATACAGTCGGCCTTCAAAACGGTTACACCACCAAAAATCGAAGGCCTGATGGACCCGATTAGCGATCGCGAATTGGAAGTGTTACATCTGATCGCGGCGGGGTTGTCCAACCGGGAAATCGCCGATAAGCTTTTTATCTCCTTGAATACGGTAAAAACCCACACCAAGAACATCAACAGCAAATTGGACGTCAACAGCCGCACCCGGGCCGTCGCCCGCGCCAAAGAACTGGGGATTTTATAATCCGCTCCCCTTCTCTTATTTCATCCTCTTTTATTTATTAGAAGCGATCACCAAAATTGTAAATCACCCTCAAGGGCAAATCGAAACCTGATTCAAAAGCGGAGCATGCACGTTAGTATTCGAGCATTTTGAATCGGTTTTCAACACAGCCATTGGGCGTGAGATGCATTTTGGGGATCGCTTCTAAAATCACCCCCCAAAATCACCCCTTGGTGTGATGACCGATAGCCTCCGGTTTCCTATATTTCCCCCAAACAACGTCAGCAACGTCTGTGTAGAAAAACAGGAGATATTTCCATGACAGGACCGCACAAATATCATGGCTCAGCAGATTACCGGATCAAATTAAAAGGGCGTCTCGATCCTAAATGGTCGGACTGGTTTGAGCAAATGAAAATTTCCACTGAAGGCGGCGAAACCATTCTGACCGGTCCGGTTGCCGATCAGGCCGCATTGCACGGATTGCTGATCCGCATACGGGACTTGAATTTGACGCTGCTGTCAGTGGAACGCTTAGAACCGCTTCAGCAGGAAAAACGATCAATCACATAAAATTCCATCATTCAGGGAGGTAAGATGAAATCATTACAATTAAAACTAGGAGGAAGCAAAATGTCTGCTATCAAAAATTTTAGCAATTTATTCCCGGCCAAATCAGTTTCAATTTTGATTTTTTGTCTGTTCGTCGGCTTTTTTTTATTGGGCTGTTCGGCCGAAGGAGAAATCAATGGGGGAACCAATAATTTTTCCGGAAGCTGGATTCCTGAAGACCCCGCGCTGGAATCGGTTGCCCCGGAAACGGCGGGCTGGTCTTCTGCGGAATTAGAAGCGGCCCATGAGTTTGCCCAACAAAGCGGCTGTTCTGCAGTCATAGCGCTTTATGATGGCAAGATCTTTTTTTTACGGGGAAATGTCCACAAGAATTATGAGGCCCATTCGATGCGAATGCCGTTTTTAAATGCGCTCTATGGCATTCATCTTGCGCGGGGCAATATCAGTCTTAATGCCACTCTGGAGGACTTGCATATTGATGACCTCGCGCCCGGCTTAACCTCTGCGGAAAGGCAGGCCAGAGTAGAACATTTGTTGATGTCGCGTTCGGGTGTTTATCATGAAGCGGCAGATGAGAACCAGACCCAGATTGATGAAAGACCGGCCAGGGGAAGCCATGCCCCGAACACTTTCTTTTATTACAACAATTGGGACTTCAATGCGCTGGGCACCATTTTTGAACAGGAAACCGGTGAGGAAATATTCGACGCTTTTAAGACCGAGATCGCCGATGTCCTGGGAATGGTGGACTTCAGCGTCGACAACGCGTATTATCAATATGAATGGAACAAATCATTTCACCCCGCCTCTCATTTTAAATTGAGTGTTAGAGATATTGCAAAATTCGGTGCGTTATACCAGAAAGATGGTCGTTGGAAGGGCACACAGATTATTAGCAGTGACTGGATCGATGACAGCACCATGGCTTATTCAACCATGTCGGGCACAAATGGTCTGGGCTATGGTTACCTGTGGAAGATTATTGAAGAGGATTCAGAGATCGGGCAGATGATCGGCTATCCGGGCTATTATCATACCGCAGCGGATGGCTACGTGCTGGTTGTCATACCGGATTTAAAACTGGTCATTGTGGAGCGCTACGATACGGATCATGACTGGGAAGACCCCGCAGATGATGCATTTGAGCTGAGCATGCTGATCATTGATGCCTACATCGGTGAATAGAGGTGTTGGATTACCTCGCGACGGTTTGCATATCGGCCGGACCTGAAATATGGCCGGAATTCGGTAGGCATGAACCGTTTGGAAATCACGAAAGGGTTTAGGAAGCACCGGCCGGTTTACTAAAACAAGGTTTATAAAAGGTTTGGAGACACCATGAAAAAGAAATTGCCCATTTATCCCACGCCGGAGGGCCGCGCAAAGTATACGGCCGCCTATAATGCCATGTTTGAACTGTGGAAAGTGCCGTATGATCCCCTTGATGTAGCTACCAGCTACGGTTCTACGCACATCAATGCCAGCGGACCCGCCGATGGGCCCCCGCTGGTACTTTTGCATGCAGCCGGTTTGAGTTCAACCGTCTGGTTCGCCAACATCGCCGCATTAAGCGCCCGTCATCGCGTCTACGCGGTGGATGTGATCGGGGATGCAGGCAAAAGCATGGCGGATCGACTCATGGAGAAGCGGACCGATTATGCTGAGTGGCTAAGAGAGTTATTTGACGGGCTCAATATCGAAAGATGTGACCTGATGGGGCATTCCTACGGAGGGTGGTTGACGCTGAATATGGCGCTGGCTTATCCGGATCGGCTGCGAAAAATCGTTTTGTTGGCTCCGGCCGCATCTTTCCGGCCATTGGGCTTCATAACGAAGCTCATATTGTATCTGGGGGAATTCAGGATCCATCCCCCGGCAAGGTCGATGTTAAAGACGATAGCAGCGAAAGGAACAATTCTTGAAGAGACATTTATTCATCTTATGGAGGTGGTCACGCGATATTGTCGTTCGGCCACCATGTACCCGACGGTGTATACCGAAGAGGAATTGAGGCAGGTTGATCACCCCGCTCTATTGTTAATCGGTTCGGAAGAGAAAATTTATAATCCCCAAAAAGCAATTAAACGTGCGCAAAGTTGGATGCCCGATCTTACAGCCGAAATCATTCCGGACGCAGGGCATCTTTTGATAATGGATCGGCCGGACATCATCAACGCGCGCATCCTGAAATTCTTGAGCAGCACCTAATTCCAGGATTCCCACGTGTGCTTAAAAGAGAGCGAAACCTGTCCGCCTTCGTTAAAATTTCGGCGGGACATGCAATTCATGGCGCAAAACGACAGGTCATGGCCGATGCGGGAAATTCAGAGGCAGCCTTTATGAGGCGTGGACTGCAGCGTTCGCTTGATACAAGTTTGGCTTACGCCTGACCTCCGGGGTGGGAATTGTGCATTTCAGGCGCATCATGTTAAGTAATATTTTGAACAATCGAAAATCAGCCCGTTACCAAAACCTTTTGTTGGCAAAAGCTTTTCTGGAGTGGTATTTTAGCCATTTGGTTCTCACTGAAAATGTTGTGGTTGCAAACGGTTTTTAGCCAATGCGCGGCCGGAAGGGGACTTAAATAGCGGTCGAAGCCAAGCGCCAACAAAGATATGGGCCAAAAGACATTTTTGAGATGGCTTCATACTCCATTGTTCAGGAGGCGATCATGTCTAAAGTCGATTTGTCTGTCATCGGTGCGAAAACGGCGCCGGTTGTTTTTGACTACGCCTGGAAAGATGTGGTGCTGTATCATATCGGCGTCGGCGCTGCTGAGAGCGATCTTGCCCTGGTGTATGAAGGCGCGCCCGGCGGGCTTAAGGTATTGCCCAGTTTTTGTGTTGTGCCGGCCATGCGGGCTTTCCCGTTTCTCGGCGACAACCTGGAGTGGTCACTGATGCTTCATGGTGAACAGGTTATCCGTTTATCTCAACCGCTGGCGCCGGAAGGCAGGATTGTGCAGGTTGGAGAAGTCCTGGATATCTATGACAAAGGCAAAGGTGCGCTTTATCGGGTTCGAATAAAAGGCTGGGCGGAAAACGAAGAAGACCTGTACGAGGCGGAATGGTCGATCTTTTACGTGGGCGCCGGCGGTTTCGGCGGAGACCCCGGACCCAAGACCGAGAAAGTTGAACCGCCGGCGGGGGTCGAACCGGAATTCAGCTTCTCGGAAAATGTCGCCGCCA
>JGI2160J19893_10000606_pt1 | contig 12027 bp, 8 predicted proteins | sample DeeMarSeWOR28_12_FD_19893 | JGI IMG/M metagenome (IMG submission 19893)
CCGCAATGCGCACTTGTTCTGCCGCCTGATTGCGGGCAATTTCCGCATCGAGCCGCATTTTTTCTATTTCCGCTTCGGCATGGCGGCGCGCTTTTTCCGCTTCCACCGCCCGTTCCGCTGCGGTTGTTGCCTGACGAATCAGCTCTTCTTGCTGGGCCTGTTGAACGGCGAGTTGTTCTGCGTGTAATTGCGCCGCCTTGAGTTCTGCCTCCGAGCGTGCGGTATCAGCAGCGATTTTCACCTGCTCTTCCAGTTGGCGGCGTGTAGTATCAGCCTCGGCTTTCAAGCGTTTGATTTCCGCTTCTGCCTGACGCCGGGCTTTTTCCGCTTCCTTTATGCGTCGTTTTTCTTCCACGGAACGTTTTTTTGCAGCTTCACGATAACGCTTGGCTTCCTGTTCCGCAAAAATCTTAAAGGCTTCGCTGGATTTACGGGCCTTTTCCTTGGTACGCTCCAATGCTTCCTGCATTTCTTTCTTTAAGCGGGCATTTTCTTCCTGGGCTTCGCGGTAGGCTGCTTCGGCATAGTGCGCACGCCGCGCTTCCTCTTCCGTCTGGCGAATTGCTTCTTCCACTTCTGCCTGCTTGCAGGCCAGCTCTTTTTCGCGCATGCGTGCCGCTTCCCTGCTGGCATCCAGACGCGCCGCCTGCGCGGAATGACGAACTGCCAGTTCTGCTTCCTTGCGGGCTTTTTCTGCGGCAATTCTCACCTGTTCCGCTTCTTCGCGTAACCGGGCCAGTTCCTTTTCTGCATGCCTTCTAGCTTCGATTGCCGCATGCGACTTTTCTGCTTCCTGAGTCAATCGCTGTTGCGCTCGGGTGAAAATAGCATTCACCCGTGGATCATTCATGAATTCCTCATCCGTTAAGGAATCGCTTTCCGCGACCGGCAGTTCTACTGCTTGCTCATGCTGGATCAGCGCTTCCAGTTCATCGTATTCATCATAAACGTCAAACTGCTCTGCACTCTCATCCTCAGCGGAGGATTTGTTAAAGCTAACCACGTTATCAACGGTGGGGATGTTGTCCAGGTCTGCAACATTGCCGTTGCCACGTAGCACGTCATCCGGCAAGCCGCGCAAGCCGCGTTCCAGCACCACAGCATCGAGACCCTGTTGGCATAATAGAAACGCTGCCGCCGAAGCCCGGCCACCGTCGTTACTGACAATCACGTATTGTTTGTGGCTGTCAAAATAATCAATTTTGGCCCGTAGTTCGGGAAGTGGTGAGTTCTCGCTATTTCTGATGCCATCGCTGACGTGTTCTTCATAGGAACGCACATCGAGAAAAACACTCTTTGGATTTTTGACCACGTCTTTGTAAGTAACGATTTGCACCAAAGGCTCGGCCAGCAAGCGAGTAAAATCCGAGCGCGTTAAGCGCATTAACTGGCCGCTTTCGATCATCGTCACGGTGGCACCACGCGCATCATGCATGATCAAGGCTTCTTCGCCAAAACCAGCGCCAACGGATAGTACGGCAACTTCAATTTCAGGAGAATTCGGTGTAGGCTTGCGGGTAACGCGGCATTTACCGCGCTTCACAATGTAATAGTAGCCATCATCATCACCCTGCCTGACAATCACATGACCGGCTTTAATGGGGATCTCTTCCAGCCGCATCATTAAGGCCTGAATATTCTGCGCACGCAGTTTCAGGAAAGCTTTCGACTGCAGGAACATGGTCATCCAGTCATTGTCATCCTCTCCTTCCAGTTCAGCGATTTCATAGTTGGAGCCGTCACTCCAATGCAGTATTTGATCGAGGACATCGGTATCGATAACTAACAGGCTGACAGCAGTCTTGGCCGTGGCACTGGCCAGGCGCGGTTGTTCGGGTACCAGAGCATTACGCGCCTGGTTGGTTTCGGCAGTAATAATACGCTGGGTACCGCTGCGGAATGTTAGCGTAACCTGTCCCGACATCAGGTAGATGGTACGGTTATCACGGTCACCAATCTGAAATAACTGCGTCCCTGCGTCGTACTGCTCTACCTTGCAGTTGCGCGCAATTTTATTGAAACGCTCTGCGTCGAGGTCTCCCAAGGGCGCAAAGTTTTTCAGAAATTTGTCATCTAGTATTTGCTTCGCTGCGGTCATTTTTATTCCCCAGAAACATCTCCAAGTGTCCTGACTGTATTTACCCCGGTCTATTTCAACCGACTTTCTTAACGGGCGTTTTACGTCAGTCCTTGATAAGGAAGTCCCTGTTCTGTGAAGTCTAGTGGCTTGTATTTACGAGAGTTGTGAAGGTATTCACATTAGCGGAGGACGGTTGACCTAATGCGTCATAAAACGAGCAATCCGGGTCAATTGACCGGCCTTGTGGCGACATCAAAGATTCCGAACTTGACTGATAATTCGCTGTATTTAAAGGGAAAATAGAACTAAATAGCAGGAGAAAAGGCGAAACCTTGAGGGGTAATTTGCAGAACTGTGACTAACTCTTCACTTTCAACATGATCGGCTCAATGTTTTCCGACCGCAGACGGTTACGAATCCTATTCATTTCTCGCTCACTGGCCAGGGGACCAATGCGCACGCGATGCCATACTTCCGACTGGTTCAGGGTAACCTTCTCGATGTTAGCCTGTACGCCAATGAGTGCCAACCTGGCTTTCAGGCGATCGGCTTCCTGGAAATCCTTAAATGATCCAGCCTGTAAAATATAACTGAAAGGCGCAACCGACTCGGAGTGATCGTCAGCGGGAGAAGTTATGGATTTTTGTGCCGGAGTTTGTGTGGATTCCGGTTTATCAACATCCACACTCAGCTTGGGTAGCAGCTTGTAAAAATCGAAGCGAGATTTGCTTTCAGCGGCTGGTGGTGTTGGCGTTTCTGCGCCTGCTGCTGGCTTACCACCAGTCGTATCCACATGTTGCCCGATTGCCTTGGCGCGCTCGTATTGATCCAGGTAATAAATCAGACCGACAAACGCACTAATCGCCACCGCGGCAAACAACCACATCCACAGCGGCATCGGCCGTGTACCAGAACTAAAGACTTCTGCATGTTTGTAGTCGCGAGACATTCGGTTGTCATTCCCTGTGCATGGATTCCGGCGCGGACACTCCAAGTATAGTTAATCCGTTGTGAATTACCTGTCGGGTTGCCAGGATCAGGCACAAGCGCGCATTACGCAGCGCATCGTTTTCTACTATAAACTGGTGTGCGTTGTAATAAGTATGAAATTCATTGGCCAGATCCCGTAAATAATGTGCGATCTGGTGTGGCTCATGGTTGCGCGCACCTGACTCAACAATTTCCGGATATTTTGACAGACTGGTTATCAAATCAAGTTCATGTTGCTCTGTGAGCAATGCTAGATTCGCCAGGCCTTCACTTTGTTCATATGTGAGTGACTTCTCATTGAGCTGCTTCAGCACACTGCAAATCCGCGCATGTGCATACTGGATGTAATACACCGGATTATCGCTGCTCTCGGATTTGGCCAGTTCCAGATCAAAATCCATGTGTTGTTCGCACTTGCGCATCACATAAAAGAAGCGTGCCGCATCCGAACCCACTTCCTCGCGCAGTTGACGCAAGGTGACAAACTGCCCGGAACGCGTGGACATCTGCACGCGCTCGGAACCGCGATACAAAATGGCAAATTGCACCAGTAATATTTCCAGCGTGGCCGGATCAAAATTCAATGCTTGTAAGGACGCCTTCACCCGCGCCACATAACCGTGATGATCCGCTCCCCAGATATCGATGATCTGGTCATAGCCGCGACGAATTTTATTGAGATGATAGGCAATGTCCGAGGCAAAATAAGTCGGACTGCCGTTCTCGCGCATTAATACCCGGTCTTTTTCATCACCAAACTTGGACGATTCAAACCACAGGTTACCGCCTTTGTCATAAGTATGGCCCGCTTCTCGCAACGACGTTACCGCATCGAGCACAGCACCGGTGTCAGTCAAGAGCGCTCGGAAAACCACTCATCATATACCACGCCGAATTCATTCAAGTCGCGCTTGATATCATCCAGGATGGCGTCCAGCGCGTTATTCAGCATGACGCTAAATCCCGAGTTACCTAGTATCTCGCGCGCACGATCGATAATGCCGTCAATATGCGCTTCCTTGTCACCGAGTCCATCGGGGGTGGCATCCGGTGGCAACCCGTCAAAAATCATGGTCGGTGCACAGCGAAACTGTTCACTGTGGTCACGATGTACGGTCGCGGCAATATCAAAAACGTAATCGCCTTTATAACCATTGGATGGAAAATCAATGGCCTCACCACACAGTTCCAGGTAGCGCAACCACACACTGGCGGCGAGAATATTCATTTGCCGCCCGGCGTCGTTCACATAATATTCCCGGTGTACAGCGAACCCGGCGGCCGCCAGCAAGTTTGATAGCGCAGCACCATAGGCCGCTCCCCTGCCATGCCCAACATGGAGTGGGCCAGTAGGATTGGCGGAAACAAATTCGATTAATACCCGGCGGTTCTTGCCGAGGTCGGAACGGCCAAACTCATCACCCTCTCCGTGAATGGTTTTTATGATCGCATAGCCCGCGCTTGTGGTAAGGAAAAAATTAATAAATCCGGGACCGGCAATTTCAGTCCTGGCAACATGCTCGTCTTCCGGCAAAGCGGCCATGATTCGCGTTGCCAGGTCGCGCGGATTGGACCTGGCCGCCTTGGCTAACGTCAGTGCGATGTTGGAAGCATAGTCACCATGACTGGCGTCACGGGTACGCTCAATCTGCACATCGAACTCGATGTCTTTGGGTAATTGATCATCGCGCTTAATTTGTTCCAGCGCCTGGGTAATCAGTTTTTGTAGTTGGTGTTTCATCGATAGGTCAATGGGATAAATTGCTATTAGGCCAATAAAACTTGCACATTATACAAGCTATTTTTAGGATTTGCTTGCCTTTGTTGACGGGAATGTTACCGAGATATTTTTAAGTTGTTTAATAAACATCAAGTGGATCAACGTCGATAGACCAGCGCACCTTGCGCCCCAGTTTCGANTGTTCCAGCGCCAGCACCCACGGGTGTAACAGTTTGTGCAGCGCTGCCCGCTTTCCGGACTGGACAAATAATTGCGCCCGGAAACGCCCGGCGCGCTTTTCCATAGGGCTGGGTAAAGGGCCCAATAATTCGACGCCCTGTACTGCGAGTTCCTGTGCTAGTGATTTCGCTTCCTTCAGAAAGTCGATCGGTTGGGAAGCAGTGACCGCTTCGGCGCGCAGCAGCGCCATGTAACAGAAGGGCGGTAATGCGGCCTGCTCCCTTTCCAGCAACGCCTGTTGCGCGAATTGCGCGTAACCGGATTGCAACAGAGTCTGTAATAACGGGTGTTCCGGATAATGGGTTTGCAGCATGACTTCGCCCGGTTTTTCCGCGCGGCCGGCGCGACCGGCAACCTGCACAATCAATTGTGCGGTTTTTTCCAGGGCGCGAAAATCCACGCTGAACAGGCCCTGGTCGACGTTAAGGATACCCACTAAGGTTACATCCGGGAAGTGATGGCCTTTGGCCAGCATCTGCGTACCCAACAGGATCTTCGCATCACCCTCATGCACTTCGCGGAGCAGGTTTTCCAATGCGCCTTTGCGGCGCGTCGTATCACGATCAATCCTGATCACACCATTACTGGGAAAGTGTTTCTGTAATGCCTGCTCCACCCGCTCGGTACCTTCACCGACCGGGATCAAGGTAGAGGAATGACAATCGGGACACGCCTGCTCAGCACGGCGTTCAGCACCGCAATGATGACAACGTAATTTGCTTTTTGCATGATGGTAGGTCATGTGACTATCGCAACGCTGACAGCGTGCAATCCAGCCACAATCATGGCACAACAGCGTCGGCGCAAATCCGCGTCGGTTGATGAATAACAGGACCTGGTTGCCTTTTTTAAGATGCTGTTTCATGGCATCCAGTAAATGACGGGACAAACCATCAAACAACGGTTGACTGCGCAAATCCACCAGTTGCATGCGCGGTGGTTTAGCATTGCCGTAACGTTGCGTCAGTGTTAACTGTTGATAACGCCCCTGATTCACATTATGCAGGCTTTCGAAGGATGGTGTCGCCGACCCCAGCACAACAGGAATTTTCAATATTTGCGCCCGCATTATCGCCATATCGCGCGCGGAATAGCGAAAGCCTTCCTGTTGCTTGAAGGAGCCGTCGTGCTCTTCGTCGACGATGATTAGCCCTAGCCGTGGTAATTGCACTGTAATCACAGAACGCGTACCAATCACAATATCCACTTCACCTTCTTTCGCTGCAAGCCAGGCGTCAAGGCGCTGTTTATCTGTTAACTGGGAATGTAACACCGCAATAGGCTTGGAAAATCGTGCCTGAAAGCGCTGGGTTAGTTGCGGTGTTAAATTAATTTCCGGCACCAGCACCAGTGCTTGCCGGTTGTTTTCAATAACGGCGGCAATAGTTTCCAGATAGACTTCAGTTTTGCCGCTACCGGTCACCCCCTCCAATAAAAACGCTTGAAATGAATCGAACGCTTCGGTCACAGCAATCATGGCATGTTGCTGATCGTCGTTTAGCGCAATATGGCTTATATGATCATCTTTTTCATTTAGCGCCGCGTTACTCAACCTGCCCACTTTGATGTATTGCGGTTCCACCCAACCCTTCTCCTGCAAGCGCTTCATGGTGGCGCGCCAATTTGGATCAACTTCGGCAAGTGCATCGTCAGTCACGCCATCAGGCTTGCAGAGCAGTTGTTCAAGCAACACAGCCTGTCGTGGCGCACGCGATATCGTGGTTACATCCACCATGCGGCCGCTTTCGGTGAGATACCAGAGGGTTTCCTGGGCCGGGGAAACAACAAGCGGGGTTCTCAACAGTGTGGGCAACGCGTTGACTACGACATCGCCCAGGGGGTGGTGATAGTATTCGCCAGCCCATTGCAATAACTTCAGAGTATCCTTCGATATAACCGGCTGATCATCGAGACACTCAAAAATCTTTTTCAGCTTACCGGCTGGCAGAGCGCTTTTATCGGCGATTTCTATCAGAATCCCAACCAGCTTGCGCTTACCAAAAGGTACCTGGAAGCGCATACCGGGTTGCAGTTTCCTTACATCAGTTTGTTTGCTTGGCAGGTAATCAAATACTTCCCGGGTGGGAACATCAAGCGCAATGCGAAGTATGGGGGTAGAAAAAAGTTTGCCGCAGGTCATGCGGCAAACTTTATCATCTCATGCTATAAAAACAAATTAAAACTAAGTCGCAATTTACATGTTATCAATCTGACACGCTAATTATTTCCAATGGTGATTCAATACCACTCGGCGATGTCATCTTGACAGTTAAAATACCAGTGCTTGGCGTATCGTCGCCATTCATATAGATCGTGAATCCATAGCCTTGGCCAGAAACAGTATTACAATCATTGGGAACTGTAAAACTGGAAGTGCCAACGATCACACCATTAGTTGTTTCCACTGAGATAGTCGTACCCGTAGCCGGATATTGTCCCAGGGTTCCCCATACTACTATGCCAATTGAAACTGGCGCTGCCGTCGGGCCTGGCAAACCCGTAATTGGAACGCCACCGTTTATAGTTGCCACGTTGCCAGTAGTAGCCATGACAATAACCATTTGTTCACGGACATGCAGTGACGTAGGAGTTACGGAAGTCGAGCAGTTAGTGCTGTGTTGACAGGCTACACCGGTCCATCCACCATCAGCAGCTGTATATGCACCATCCTCATTAAAATCCAGGTATTCTTCGGTAGCAGCGTCACGCACACCATTCTCATTGTCGTCACGCCAGGCTTCTGGTAAATCTGCACCTGCGATATCTCCATCGTCATAGCGCCCACTGCTATCTAGATCCACATAGCTCTCATTTCCAATGGCTGTCGCTAATATCGTCGCACGACCATCGCCGGCGGGACGAGGATCCTGACTGGTCCACATAACGTTGCATGCCCCGTTTGTCGTATTACAGGAGCCAACAATGGAACCTCCTTCGGTAGTAAAAGAAATTGCCGTACCGTCGGGCACTGGATTGTTAAAGTGGTCCGCAGCGAGTATCTGCACTTGTGATTGAACGCCGTCGATGAGATATGATTCTGGCGCACAATTCTCAATAGACATTGAAAAACTGTCTTGGTCTGCCAAACCCGTAGAAATCACCAGCGCATCAGATTGAGTGGAATAATTGATTCCTGAGTTGACGTCCGTAGTCGTTGCAGTAACTTTAACCGGCGTATGAATCGTACCAGATTGAACAATAACCGTAACATCGCCTGTCGATCCTGTTACTCCAGATGCCGCTGATAAAGCAATTCCGCCCAGATTGGTATCTAAAGCAAAATTGACAATTTGTTGTGGAACAGGATCTCCATTATTATCGACAATTCTAAAAGTCAGTGTGGATGTTTCCTGAAGTCCTCCTCCTCCGGTTCCTGCAATCGCAATCACTTCAGGATCAGCTGAAACAAACTGAATAGATCCCACTGATGCCGGTGCAACATTGACTGTGCCTGTGGCCGAAAATATATTTCCATCTACAACCACGGTTGCTGTAACAGTATCATCGCCTGAGCAACCGTTTGCGATATAAGTCGCTTGAGCAAACCCGTTCACAACTTGAACTGGAGAACTAATAGTCGCAGAACCTGCCGCGCTACATGGCGAGGAAAATGTAACGCTACCAGAATAACTGGTATATAACGCGTTCCCGTTGTCGCCGTCCACAAGTGTTGCTGTTATCGTAGTGCTACCACCTGCGGACAATGGTGGATCACCCGCACCTACATTACCAGTACCAAACGCTAATTGACCTTGTACGAACGCCGTTGTCGATCCGCTACCGAAAAGTATGTTTACGGCTGGAACTGAAATAGCAACACTTCCAGTTGCTGTCAAGGTTGTACCATCAACGGTAGCTGAGGCTGTTATCGTATCTGTACCTGCGCAACTCCCCGCAACATAAGAAACATTCGCGACCCCACCACTTGTTCCTGTTGGGTTTGGATTGATAGTTGAGGATGCGCATGATGCAGAAAACGTAATTGGAGTCGATGTTGCGTATGCAGTTTGGTCAGAATTGACTAGCGAAACTGAAAGGTTTGCGCTACTACCAGACACCAACGAAGTATTGTCAATTGAAATAACGCCAATTTGAAACGCTGCACCAATACCATTACCAATCTGCACACCTGAAGTAGTTGTTGTTGTTCCACCTGTACCTGTACCTGTTCCTGTACCTGTACCGGTATTATTGCTAGGCTGTACGCAATCATCGCTGACACAAACAAATGCATCATCTCCACAGCCGGTGGTCAATCCTAGCATCAGCAGAAGACAGGCTGCGCCGAGAAGTTTTATGAAATAGTCATTGGTCCGAACGAGATGTCTGATGCCAATCATTGTTTACCTACCTTCTGTGTTGAATCCATTTCTAAGATAAAAAAATTCCAAACGTCTGACGCTATACACCATCGCTGTAGTGTTACTTCATAAATAAGCGATGAGATGTGATGCTGGCTGTATTTCGCAGTTAGCACACACGTCGTTTTCCTTCCCACGTAAAGACACCTGGCCAAGGACTACTCGCCCCGCAGCGCAGTGTGATCCACTAGTTCTGTCGGCCCGCGGGACAAAAAATTTAGCTGATTTTTTGTACAAACCGTAACCAATTCACAAAGTTAGACTGAAACCATGAGGTGTTGGATAAGAAACTGATGTAGTACAGCCAATTAGCTCAGCTGCGTGACTGGAAAGGATTGGTAGTCACGAAAAAAAGTAATTTTGTGATCCAATATCGGGCAAATAAGTGTCAGCGAACTGCTCGTTTAGCGTGGTACGAATTTTTCCGGCTTATCCACAAATCCTGTGGATAACTATGTGAGTAACCCTTTGAAGACACCTATCCTGGGCGCTTATTAGTTACGTTTGTGACAAAATGATTACAATACAGACAAATTTAATACTCTATATTAATCAATTAGTTATGTACGATTCAATAGTTTGGTGGCAGTTTATTGACGTTTTTCGTAGCGGATTAACAAACGAGCAAACTAAGTTGTGTATAACATCAATAGCCTAGCGCGATAAGATGAGAAACACGGTTTAAAAATTAAGATTTTTCCCGCTCCCTTGCTACAATCCTTCCAAGCGGCAATTTTTGACAGTTACTCCAATATGAAACCAACGAATTGTTAAATATCAGCATGTTATCAGTAGACAATCGTTGGAATGAAAATAAGCCGCGATGAACCTCGGTTGGCGCATTTGCCTTTCCATATACCTAAGCTCACTAACGTTTTATGAATAATGATAAACGCCGCGAAATCTTCAACCGGCTGCGCAAACACAATCCGAAACCGACTACAGAACTCAACTACCAAACCCCTTTTGAGTTGCTGATTGCTGTCATCTTGTCCGCACAGGCTACGGACAAAGGTGTCAACAAGGCGACCCAGAAGCTGTTCAAAGCAGCCAATACGCCACGGAAAATTCTTAACCTGGGAGAGAAAGGACTGAAGGAACATATCAAAACCATCGGCTTGTACAACAGCAAGGCAAAAAATATTATGAAAACCTGAACAGCAAGGCGAAAAATATCATGAAAACCTGCGAGATCCTGGTCAAAGAACATAAGGGGCAGGTTCCACGTGATCGCCATTCGCTGGAGGCGTTGCCAGGAGTGGGGCGCAAAACCGCCAATGTAATTCTCAATACGGCATTTGGCGAAGCCACGATTGCAGTGGATACCCATATTTTTCGGGTCGCCAACCGCACCAGGATCGCGCCGGGAAAAAATGTGTTGGAAGTGGAGCTCAAATTGTTAAAGTTTGTACCGGATGAATTCAAACACGATGCGCATCATTGGTTAATCCTGCATGGCCGCTACACCTGTGTTGCGAGAAAACCGCGTTGCGGCGCCTGCGTCATCGAGGACTTGTGTGAATACAAAGATAAAGTATACGACTAGCGGAACACAGCATGTTTAATATTGACCGCGACCAAAGCCGGCAGATGTTCTTTCAGTCCTGGCGCAAACATATTAACCAGGACGTACTGGAACCCATGGAATCACTCATTGTTGAGGTTATCCAGCTGCATCCGGAATATCACGCATTATTGGCAAATCCTGAAGCCAGTCAGGACAAGGATTACTTCCCTGAAATGGGAGAAACCAATCCGTTCCTGCATATGGGACTGCACATTGCCATTAAAGAACAAATCAGCATAGACCAACCGTTTGGGATCAAGCATCACTATCAACGTTTACTGAATAAACACCAGGACCCGCATATTGTTGAACACCAGATCATGGAATGCCTGGCGCAAATGATCTGGGAAGCGCAGCGCAACCNCAGCATGCCNAANAACGANCTTTACCTNGAATGTATTGCCAGGCTCAGTTAGCCAACCGCCAGTTTAGATATTTAGCCTCCCAGATAACCATCTTCGCGCTATAAACAAATCAACAAGTTAATCTGTCATTAAACATTCATAACAATTCTCTGTAACAAATCGAGCCCCACGGTCACTATTTGCCAAACCTTGTGTTTTGTAGTTTCAAATTCTCGGCAAAAAAGGAGACCCAAAAATGAAGACCCGTAAAAATGCATTATCTTTAGCAATCGGCACCACTGCGCTAATAGGTACTATCGCGGCAAGTCCGGTATTCGCTGCTGACATGAATCCCTTTGCGTTTAGTGACCTCGATAATGGTTACATGGTTGCCGACACAGATAGCAGCAAGGCAAAGAAAGACGGCAGTTGTGGTGAGTCAAAATGCGGCGATAAAAAAGCCGAGAAGAAAATCAAAAAAGATGGTAGCTGTGGCGAATCTAAATGCGGTGATGATAAAGCTAAAAAAGCGCCCAAAAAATCCAAAGACGGCAGCTGTGGTGAATCCAAGTGCGGTGACAAGAAAGCTGACAAAGCAGTTTAATAGTGAATAGCACCATGAATAATATCAGCGCTAAAACACTTTGCAGCAGAGTATCGACGGCTTGTCCTGTGTATGGCGCGGGTCTTGGTTTGCGGCGAGTCATGCTGGATTCGCTGCAAAA
>JGI2160J19893_10000607_pt1 | contig 12004 bp, 9 predicted proteins | sample DeeMarSeWOR28_12_FD_19893 | JGI IMG/M metagenome (IMG submission 19893)
AAAGGGAGCCCTGCCGGTCTTTTTCTCTATTGAGAGCGGCAGAATAGCTCCCGTGGGACAAACCTGGCTGCAGAGGACGCAGTTGTATTCACAATAGCCGATTTTATTCATCAGAACAGGTGACCAGAGACCTTCGAATCCGCTTTCCAGTAACCCGGGCTGTATCACATTTGTCGGACAGACCCTCATGCACTCACCGCATTTAATGCACCTTTTAAGAAAATCCTTTTCCCCTATTGAACCGGGTGGACGAATCACGCTGTGCGCCGGAGCACTATCTGCATTCACAACACTCTTCATCATTGGAAACAAAACAATACCGGCAACCGCCGTTTCAATGAGCCTTCTCCGGTGAACATCAACAGGGCTGTGGATTGAACTGTTCTCCCGAGCTAATCCATAATGAATTGCCTCTTCCGGGCAGTCCTCTATACAGTTCATGCAGAGGTGGCATTCACTCACCCGCAGTTCCTCATGGGGGGCGCATCCCCCGTGGCAATACCTGAGGCACTTTTGACAGTCAGTACATTTTTCAACGTCTCTGCGTATCCGGAGCACTGACACGCCGGAAAGAAGACCGAGAAGAGCTCCGAGGGGGCAGAGTACCCTGCACCAGAAGCGCGGGATAAATCTGTTTGCAAAGAGAACAGCGACAAAGATCAGGGAAATAAGTACGCCGCCGTAAAACAGGGGCTGTTTTAAATAGAGTTGAGTGCCGGAATAGTAAACTCCCGGTAAGAACGATATGGAAAAAGACCTCGTTATGAATGCTATCGGGTCAAAGAGACCGACCTGGAGTGCTCCGAATGCTGCCAGTACAAGGAACAGGGTGAGAAGATAATATTTAAAGCGGTACACAGGTCTGTATGCGTTCAGTCGGTAGTCATCCACCGGCCTGTGCCTGTTCAGAACGTGGCTGATCCATTGATTGATGATTCCCATGGGGCATACCCATGAGCAAAAATAACGGCCGAAGACCAGAGTTGTACTGATAATAATCAGCGACAGTGCCAGACCCTTATATAGTGTCCAGCCTGAAAGGAAAGAGGAGATGGCAATCAGGGGATCGAGTTCAAGGAAGAGAGAGACTTCATAGCCTTTCATGTTCCTGAAGTCCGTTATTCCTGCAAGAAAGAGAAAAAGAAAAATGAAAAATACTGAATAGAGACGGCGTATGTTCTGGAGAGTGAGAAATTTCATTATACCTTCAACTCCACGTAATCAAGCGATTTCCACTCTACCACGCCCAATCCCCTCTTTTCACCGATGGAAAGGTACGGCACATCTTTTGCCTGCAGGTTGAGAAATTTAAGGCAGTAGGAATCAAGGGCTATCTCGTCAAGTCCCGCCAGTATGGTGTTTTCCCTGGAAACATCTGACAGGTTCCCCCCCGTCGGCCCGTTTCGGACCAGTACCCGAGTTGCGTCAATGATCGTCAGGGTAGGGCGGATGGCAGTTGCAAGGTCTGCTATGGAGGTGTTGATATCCTGGTGCAGCCTGTTCCGACGGCCGCCAAGTACTCCGTACCAGTTCTTCATGGCAATGGTGCATTTGCTCAGAGAGTGGTGCTTTACCACTGGCATATTAATGACTTTGTCTGCCTCATGGTAAAACCTGCTAACAGGCCAGACACGGAGAACCTGTCCCTTCAAGTCAGTGAGCACAAAGTCATTCTCTGTTGTGAACCTGACCGTGCCGCCAGTTCTCTGGACAGCATGCTCTATCCCTGAACGCGCAAAACTCCTGTATGGATCATTGATCGAAACATCAGTAACCCACACTTCCGAAGCACCTGCCTGACGGCAGAGATTGACCACTGCCCCCACCAGTTCAGGATTTGTATTGGCTGCCTGTTCCGGCTGCCTGTCCCAGCCCACGTTGGGTTTTATAAGCACCCTCTCACCTTTATTGATAAACCGTTTCATGCCACCCAGCGTATTCAGGGCAGCCAGTGCCATGGCATTGACTTCAGTTCCATGAACAATGACCATAGAGGGGCGTGACTTTGAATCCGGTGTTCTGTAGTCCTTGAAACTATATATTTTTTCGCTGCTTCGACGAACAGATTTATCACTGTAGGCAAGATAACCCCATACTCCTGTTGCTGCAACAAGTCCGCATGTTGCGGCAGTGTTTCTGAGGAATTTTCTTCTCGATATATCAGGCTCTTTTCGTGAGTGTTTTGAAGACATCAGCTTTCACCGCCCGTGTATAATAAATCAATCAACCTGTCATTCACGGAGCCAAGGGCTCCAACAATGCGACCCGGTGACGATATGAGAAACCATACCCCCTCGTAGGGGTCGTCAATTCGATACATGGTGCTTTCGCCTTTTTTCATTTCACTGTAGGCAATGTCAGATTCTTTTAAATAGGCAACAAGGGACTCCACAGCTGCATCGATTGTATTCATATCATCGAGTACAAGAAAAACGTGTACTGTTCCATTCTTGACCTTATATTCCCTTTCCATAACATTGTTCAGAAAATCAAGGCCCCTGTATGCTTCTTTAATAAATCTTGTAGCGACAATTTCTCCAATGTCCGGGAAGGAGGCAAACTCAGAAAAGGGGTCATCTCCCTCGGTAATTCCTGCATCCATTGTCCTTGCAATCACCTCAAGAGACAGGGACTCGTTAAAGGCTGCAATTTTTATGTAGTATTGACCTTTGGCAAAACTCAGGGAAAGTGGTGTTCTAAATCCCCTTAATCCCGGGAAAATCTCATGCAATTCTCCCCGTGATTCATCAGTCACTATAGCAAAGGCCTGAATGCTTCTGCCCATGTCATAGATATCGATGACAGCATCCGGTTCATTGCCAGGATGGCTTGTGTACTCACCAACGACAAGCTTTTTAAATCCAGCTGAAATAAAATATTCTGCGTGACCGTTTACATATTCATAAAGATTTTCCTTTGTGTAGGTGCGGACAGGTCCTGAACGGGAAAGTCCTTCAATTTCACGAGGAAAAAATTCGCCCGGCGTCTCATCGGCGGATTGCGTTGTGCTAAAGGATATGAGGGCAGGATCATACTGCTGACCCTCACGGTAGAGCACCAGGGCAATCAGTGGCAGCAGGGCTACAAGCAGAAGCCTGTATAGAGTTGATTGTACCATCTAGACGATGAAAGAAAGGTCGTCATGGGCCTGCCGAAGCATGGTACTTACCGGTAAACCATAGGTACAGGCTTCCCTGCAGTCTTCAGTAATGCAGTCAGCNCACTTGTCTGCTTTGGCCTCCAGTTTGGCATAGGATTCCATAGCAGATTTCTCAATACCATAATCTTTGAAATACATCTGATACCGAAGAGTCGTTGCAATGGAAACCTTTTGAGGGCATGCAGATTCACAGTCACCACAGCCTGTTCTGCAGTACTGGTTCCCGAACTGCCTTGCGTATTGATCAAGGGTTTTTTGATCTGCAGAGCTGAATCTCGCTCCCGAGGCCGTGAGGTAAAGATCAAGATCTGCAATAGTCTTGATAGTTATGACAAGACCGGTTACCTCAGGATGATTGAGCACCCATTTAAAGGCAGCAGGAGCAAAGGGTGCCCCTTTGCTGTCAAAACCTGATTCCTTGGCGCCGGCAAGGGTCTTCATGGCCACAACACCAATATTTCTTTTTTTAGCTTCCTTCAAAATATCAGGTATTCTCGGAAAGGTCATGAAATTGAAAGAGGGCATGATCAGATCAAAGTGGCCTGACTGTACGGCAGTCATCAGGAGGTGCTCCATATTTTTCGGACCATGGGATGATACTCCGAGAAAGCGGACCTTTCCCTCCTTTTTCAGGGACTGATAGGCTGAGAGCATTTCTTCATCAAGCAGTCTTTTCTCTTCCTTCTCTCGGTTGTCGCTCTGCTCTCCAATGGCATGTACAAAACAGAAATCCATATAGTCCGTTTTCATCCGTTTCAAACTGCCCTCAACGGCGTTGACAAATTGTTTCTTTTTGCTGCCAAGGGACAGATGACTCGGGTACGCATAGGGCGAGCAGAACTTTGAGGTAATAATGATCTTGTCACGCTGTATTTTATTCATTGCCTCACCGATGTATTCCTCAGATGAGCCGTAATCCGGTGCAGTATCAAAATAATTGATGCCCCTGTCAATTGCCCTGAGAATCATGGAGGCTGAAGGCAGCCTGCCTGTTCCATAGGAAATATCACTCATCTTCAGGCCCGTTTTGCCAATCTCGGTGTATTGTTTTACAATAGGTTTTTTTGAGGGTTCTGTGCCGGATTCTGCAGATAACGGATTGCTCGCTATTGCAGCAGTTGCCATTGCAGATACCTTTAAAAAGTCGCGTCGCTTCATATTTTGCCTCCCTTCTTATTACATAATTCAAGACAAAAAAGAATATCTCAGATCAATGACATTGTCTTATCCTTTGCAAGAGATGATAGAGCAATAATATCACAGGATATGGCTTTTATCAAAAGATTTCTGTCTTCTTTCTCAGTCAATGCAATGACGGCCTCAGCCAATCTTCTGCCGGGACATTTCAAAACGGAAAGATGTAACTTATTATAATCAAAGCTAATCTCGATTGGCACAGACATTGCTGTTATCAAGTCATGAAGGAGTTGGCCATATCAGGGAAAAGGGTGCTTGCAGCATTAGCAGTTTTGTTCATATGTACTCCCTTTGTATCTGCAATGGACAGTCATTCAGATGAAAAGACAATAAAACGGTTCACGCCCGGTCCTGTTCACATGTCTGAAAGAGAGTCAAATCAGCATCAGGACCTAAATGTATATTCATTTGGCAGGGGTGAAGGTGTTCATGACAATATTGTCCTGTGGAACCATAATGATAGAGCAGACACTGAAGGATACAGGCTAAGAGAGGAACTGGTCCATTATTCACCTCTATCAGACAACAGATACGGCACGCCCCTTGTGATGAAGCATACTGATTTTGAAAGATCAGGCAGAAAAACATTCTTCCTATCGAATGCACCTCATACCCTGGGAAGTATTGCAACAGTTGGTGCAGCCTTTTTGACAAATTTGATGGTCCATGAATTTGGCCACAAGGCTGTTGCTGATTATGCAGGGGCTGCGGGGAGCAAACTCAATTTTTTTGCACAGCAGGACGGTCAATTCTTTCTTGGCATGAGCAATGTAGATACAATTGAGGATGAATCAGTGCTGCCCTACACCATGGGGGGTGAGGTAGCAGCAGATCTTACCTTTGAACATGCATTGAGCAGTTACAGGAAAAAGCCCACAATATACAACAGTTCACTGCTCCTTTTCAGCGGTATTGATTTTCTCTTTTACACCTTTTATGCCTACTACCTCACAGAGGGGCATCCGGGATATGACCCCACAACAATAGCTGAGGAGACGGGCATGTCAAAAGATCTGATTTTTACTGTTGCTCTCGCAAAGACTGCACTGAATGCCTACCGCATCTATTCAGGATATGATAGTGTTGTCCCTTATTTTACCGTGAACAAGACAACGGCCATGCTGAACTTTTCCTTTCCTTTTGAGATTAACACCTGCGCATTCGGCAATTGTAAGGCCCTTGATCTCGAAGATGAGGGAAGCGGGTCATGATTGCATTATCTGCCGGGCTTATAGAATGCCACTTTTAAATGATAATCGGCAGGAATTCCCCTTAAAAAAACAAAGAATCTATCATGATATCGAAAAGAGATAGTCGAGGAAGTCTTGGGGATTTACGATGGTAAATTGTTATTATGTAAACCCTGGTTAATTATTTTGCGATATCATCAGTTAAAAACCAGGCCCATGAGCCAAGTTACGACTAAACTGAACCATCCACCACTATTCCCTGATTTCATGTATGTAATAGCGGTTTTTCTTTCCCTCTTAAACTCTTGAATAGCAACAGTTACAAAACTCTTTTTGCTTTTTGTAATCGTTATGGCAGTTTGACGGCCATCTTCTAATGTATAAGCGGCAACTTCCGGATTATGGACATCCAGTATATTCCTATAAAAAGCCACCACTGTATCGTATGAATCATCTGTCACCACTCTCCTGACATTCCCAAGAGAAATTCCAAAATATTTCATTTCATGTTCCTGATCCTCTATTGCACCAGGATATTCAGGAATCTCAACCTGACTGCAGCTGGCTAAAAAGATTGAGATAACGATTAGAACAAATATTGATGGAAATACCTTCATGAATTTACTTCGGATACATTACGTCTTATCTTTAAACTAATATTTGATAATCAGAAATCTGTTAGGATTTGAAAACTGAGGAGTCCATCATGTTTCGAGTAATCTGTGAAGATGAGAATATTGACGATTGGCAAGAGAACTAAGCAAAGTTATTATACGTATAAGGGATAAACGAACGTGTGTATTTTCACACATTAATACGTTATTAGACCCTCGTAATAAATTAAAGATTTTCATTTCTTATCTATACTTACCCGTAACGAATTATAAATTAAGAACAAAGTATGTACAAGACAATTAGCATGCATTTTGCATTATTCTTATTTAATAAGACCGATAATTTTAATGGCTGTACGTTCTCAGCTTTACTTTTGACCATGATGTTTTGTCATTGATTTTTATTGATTCTAAGCTATAGAGGTAGTTGTATATATGGCTAAATCAAGCAACTTACTAAAAAATAAAAATAAAATACTTGTCCTCTCTTGCATGCTCGCTTTATTCTTTGGACTTGCAGATGCGGTTCTGGATTATTTAATTCATTATGATAAATCATTTATCCAGGCACTCTTTTATGATGAACAGGAAGTTTACTTCAGATTACTTGTTTCAGCGACTTTTTTGACATACGGTCTAATATTGTCCAGAATGTTCGCCGCAAAAGAACAGGCCCTTAACTCATTTCAAACGAGTGAAAATAAATATCGTTCGTTGATTCAATCCATTGACGATTCAATCTATGTCGTTGACAGACAATATAGATATTGCTTTATAAATAACTTTCACTTATCCAGATTAGGTAAAACAAAAGAAGAATTAATTGGGAAGGAGTTCGGGGAGATTCATTCAAGCGAAGAAACGAAACTTTTTTTGAAAAAGGTAGATAAGGCATTTAAAACAGGGAAGAGCATGACGTATACATATAAAAGTTTTAGAGACGACAGGTATATGATGCAGACCTATAGCCCGATTAAAAACAAATACGGCGAAATTACTCATGTTACGATCGTGTCAAAAAATATAACTGACATGAAAAAGATTGAAGAGCAGCTGCATAAATCATCAATTACTGATGAAATGACCGGTTTGTATAACAGGCGGGGATTCTTTGCCTTGGCCGAACACAATTTGAAAATGATAACTCGTTCCAAGAGCAGAAGTTTTCTACTGTATGCCGATATGGATAATTTAAAAAAGATTAATGACAATCTGGGGCATAAAGAGGGGGATGCCGCCATTATTGCTATCTCTGCAATCCTGAAAGAAACATATAGAGAAACGGACATTATTGCTCGTATTGGCGGTGATGAATTTATAGTTTTTCCTGTTGAAACATCTGAAGCCAGTTCCGGTGCAATAATCGCTCGATTACAGAGAAACATTGAAATTTACAATACTATAGTTAACCATGACTATACGTTATCCGTAAGTGTAGGCACAGTACTAATTGATAAAGAATCTTCATACACTGTTGATGAGTTGATTGTTCGAGCAGACAAGTTAATGTATGAAAACAAGCAGAAAAAATACGCACTTCACGGTTCAGTGACCACACGCTAAGTATTCATCCCTCTGAAAGAAAAATCATGATGACATCCTGCATTAATAGAATCCAGGCTGAATAATTCTCTGAGAGTTTTACATATAGAGAATTTGTGCTGGTCCTTTTATATTGGGAATGATGAAAATCGATACCGACTGAAGCTTGATTTTGGCTATCGTCAAAGCAGACTCAGGGCAGGAATGAAAATTCCATCATAGTATCTTCGGTGTAAGTGACGGTCGGATATTAACGATATGTATGATGAATCAATGATTCTGTAAGATGAAAAAATGAGGATAGTTGTCTGTTGTCAATTATTCGGAAAGACTCTTTCGCCGAGGACTGCCTCATGCTATTTTGTTACTTGATTGAATATATGATTACCGCAGACCACGCCACCAGTAACTGTTTTCATGATCAGTGGGAATTACTGTTTCACCAATTTCTGAAATCACTAATGAAACATTGTCTTTTTCCGCAGCTGCAATCATTCTCTCTATAGGTTCCTGCCAACTGTGAAAGGCTACGTCAAAGGTTCCCCAATGTATGGGGACAAGCTGTCTGCCTTTGAGCATAATATGAGCCTGCACCGCCTCCTCTGGATTGAGATGGACATCAGGCCACATCTCACCATAGGCCCCCATTTTGATGAAGGTTAAGTCAAAGGGTCCGTACTTTTCACCAATTTCGCTGAACTGCGGGGTGATTCCCGTATCACCGCTAAAATAAACTCTATGGTTCTTTCCAAGTATTGCCCATGATGTCCATAAGGTCTTATCTACGTCAAAGGCCCCTCTGTTTGAGAAATGTCTCGCAGGTGTAGATACAACAGTCAGCCCATCAAGTTCAGTCTCATCCCACCAGTCCAGTTCGGAAACCTTCCCGCTCTTAACCCCCCACTTTAAAAGCAGGCTTTTATTACCAAGGGGGACGAAGAAATGAACATCCGAGTTTTTTAAGTGGTCCACCGTCTTCTTGTCCAGATGGTCATAATGGTTATGGGATATAAACACCATATCTATATGGGGTAATTCCTCCAGTGTTAAGGGAGTTGGATGGAACCTCTTTGGTCCGAAAAATTGGGTAAATGAGATTCTTTCTGAAAATACCGGGTCAAGAAGAATTCTTTTGCCCTCAAGCTCAAGAAGTATGGATGAATGTCCAAGCCAGTTGTACTTTATTGCTGCATAAGGAGGCTCCTGAAATGGTTCCGGCTTAACAACAGGAAGTGTCTGTTTAGGAACCCTCCCTTCCTTGCTACCAAATAAGAATATCCATCCGATTACAATATGTTCTTTAACTGTGAATTTTTTAACCGGTACAGAATTTACGAATTTGCCGTTCTTATAGTTAACTGACTTCATATCACTATTTCCATGACTTGTTATTGAATGCATCGCATTATCACTACGACAAAAATAAATCCTGTCATAAAAAATGCTTTAACCCATTTAAATTAAACTAAGTTCTGTTTTTCTTTTGTTCATGAAAGGATCTGTGTATTCATCATATTGTTCTCCTTGACACAGAAAGTACTTGAATTGTTAATGCTTAGCTTGATATACATTTTAGCAAAAGAGGGCACTATTCGGAACACACAATCCCCACCCTTACCCCACTTCATTGTTAATACAGATGTATCAACGAACCTTCATCAAAACAAGATATAAACAAAATCAGTGAAATGCTGACTGATGTGAACAACTCCATAAAAGTGAGACTTAGTGGCTACCGTGAAACCCGGAGATTTTAATGATGAGGAAATGGGTAAGAAAGAGGAGCTTATTTTAGAAAAAATTAAAAAAATTGCGATGCCCTGTAAGGTATACCCTTAAGCCTTCTGTGAATGTTCCGGAATCTCAGACTTAAATTGAAGTTCAGAATGAACTCCCGCCTTCAACTCCCACTCACCAGCCGATATGCTCGGCTTTGAGCCTAATTCATCCCAGGGTATCGCAACCTCTATTTCTACTTATATTATAGCTCATTCTGAAGCCCAGTCAATGCTTTTTTTCCTGTGGTTGAACGTGGGATTTTGCTCATTTATACAGGAGGATACAGCGTGATTTTTGATGTCTTATCCCATTCTCCCCTGGGGAAACAGAATTGTGATGTGACTTCCATTAAGAATCTATACTGTTTCTGCATTAACTATATGATTTTTTGATAAAAATGAAACTGATATTTATCATGGTTTGCGAGTGTGTGTATTCATAGATTAGAAATAAGGACTTTTAAATTCATGCGTTAAGAGACTACTTTCAGAGACGAAATCAGTTGGGGGCAACCCTGTTGAGGTCCGAATCCCCCCTCCGGGACCATCTATTTTCCTGCGCTGCTTCAAGATATGAAAATCGAAAGTAGTATCCTTGTCTATATTGGAGGAAACCTATAGAATATAGTCTTGGATAAGGAGACGAGAATGAAAAAGGAATTTGTATCTCTTGCCATTTTGTTTGCTGCTGCAGTATTCTTTCTTGCTCCTGCAGAAGTATTGATTGCTCAACAATTCCCTTTTCTCGAGGTTGAGGAGCTTATTGGCTCAAGTGCTCCGGACTTTACTCTGAAAGACCTGGACGGCCGGAACGTTACTTTCTCCTCATTCAGGGGCAAGGCAATTCTCCTTAATTTCTGGGCTACATGGTGCCCGTACTGCAGGCAGGAAAGGGCTTCCCTGAATAGCCTGTATAAAAAATATAAATCCAGGGATTTCCAGATAGTTGCTGTTTCTGTTGACAGGTCAGCAATGAAGGTTAAGAAATTTCTGCAGGACAATCCTTCTGAATTCATCATTCTTTCCGACCCTGAGCGTGAAGCCGCTGCTCCCTATAATGTTACGGGCCTGCCGACATCCTATCTTATTGACCGCGGGGGTGTGGTCAGACATAAATATATAGGCATGAAGGACTGGTCGGGAAACGGTTCATTGAAGCAGATTGAAGCACTTCTTAAATAACAGCGCTTTTCTTGACAAAAATATCTCCTCTATTTAGAATTTTACACGCCATTTCAGACTTATAATTATTAAGTAATCGTATATAAAAGGAGGGGACCATGAATCCTGAAGAAATCAAATATCATAAAGAGCATACGTGGGTAAAAGTTTCAGGCAACAAGGCAACGGTTGGAATTACTGACTATGCCCAGGAATCTCTTGGAGATATTGTCTACATTGAAGCTCCGGAGTTGGATGCTGCCACAGAAGCAGGGAATGAATTGACACAGATAGAGTCTACAAAGGCTACGTCATCTGTTATCAGCCCTGTAAGCGGAACCGTCGTTGAGGTAAACGAGGATCTCGACGATTCGCCGGAGATCATCAATGAAGATCCCTATGGCAAGGGATGGATAGCAGTGCTGGAGATTGAAAACGACTCAGAGCTTGGTGATCTTATGGATGCTTCAGACTATGATAAATATCTTGAGGAAGAGGTGAAACTCAAATAATGAAATTAGCTATTCTTGGTGCAGGACCGGGCGGTTATGTCGCTGCCATACGGGCGGCACAGCTTGGGGCCGAGGTTACGGTCATTGAATCAGGGGAGGTCGGCGGCACCTGTCTCAACTGGGGATGCATTCCAACAAAGACACTGATTGCATCAGCTGAAGTACTGCACAAGGCACGGAATGCAAAAAGTTTCGGCCTTGACCTTGAAGGAACAGTAACACCGAATATAGAGAAAATTGTCGAGAGAAAGAACAAGGTAGTCAGCACCCAGGTGAAGGGCATCAGGGGACTCTTTAAATCATGGGGTGTAAACCTTATCGAAGGCAGGGGAGAGATCCTGAGTCCCGGGAAGATTAACGTATCTCTCAACGACGGTTCCCATCAGGAAGTAGAAGTTGATAAAATTATTATTGCTACGGGATCAAGACCAGCTGAAATTCCGGTTTTTCCTGTTGACGGCAAGAGAATACTCTCCAGTGACCATGCCATCAGTCCTGACTCAATCCCGTCCAGTCTATTGATCATCGGGGCCGGGGTAATCGGCTGTGAATTTGCATTCATCTACAAAGAATTCGGTGCTGATGTCACTATGGTGGAGATGATGCCCCGTGCTGTTTCGACTGAGGATGAGGAAATATCCTCTCTGCTGGAGCGTGAGCTGAAAAAGAAAAAAATAAAGCTCATCGCAAACATAAGCACTGATAACGTTGAGATCACGGACACAGGAGTCAAGGCCACTCTCTCTGATGGCAAAACAGTAGAGGCTGAAAAGATGCTTATCTCTATCGGGCGGGCGGTAAACTCACAAAATATCGGACTGGAAAATGTCGGGGTCAGGACAGGGCAGAG
>JGI2160J19893_10000612_pt1 | contig 11956 bp, 10 predicted proteins | sample DeeMarSeWOR28_12_FD_19893 | JGI IMG/M metagenome (IMG submission 19893)
AAAGAACCCGGACTGTTACCCTGCAGATGACACCGCCGATGGAAATGCCGCTGCAAGCGGCAATGGAAGAGATTGAAGAAAAGATTATAAGTCCAGTGCGCGCCATGGGGCTTCTCAAAGGACTCAATGTCAGGTTGAGCGGTGCGGCTGATAAACTGACGGAAACCAGAGAGGCTTTGAAGTGGAACTTTATCCTGGCTGCAGCCATTGCCTATCTTTTGATGGCGTCACTTTTTGGTAATTTTATTTATCCTCTAATTATCATGTTGACAGTGCCCCTGGCCGGCGCCGGCGGCTTCATCGGTTTGAAACTTCTCAACCTTTTGAGTTCCAAGCCGCAGCCCATGGATATTCTTACCATGCTCGGCTTTGTCATACTCATAGGTATAGTGGTAAATAATGCCATACTCATAGTGCATCAGGCCTTAAACAATGTGCATTACAACAATATGGACTACCGGGAGGCGGTACTTGAATCAACCAAGAGCAGGCTGCGTCCCATCTATATGAGTGCCACAACCAGTATTTTTGGCATGCTGCCGCTGGTATTATTCCCCGGTTCGGGCTCAGAACTTTACCGGGGACTTGGCAGTGTTATTCTTGGCGGCTTAGCGGTTTCAACCATTTTCACGGTGTTTGTCATCCCCTCAATTTTGATTTTTGTAATCCGCATGGAAAAACCNAAACAGGGGNAAANGATGCGACAAAAAATGTAAANTTTTTCCTGNATTTTTTTNNAAATTAAAGTCNTGCCGCCTAAAAAAAGGAAGCGGCANGACTTTTTTATTTGGCAGGGATAACAAAATAAAACAATAAGCAAATTTCTGTGTATTTTTTGTTGACAAAGGGCCGTCAGAGCGATATGTTCCGGCATTTACTGAATGAGTATTCAATCGTTTTTCCTCCATAGCTTGCAAGTATTTTTTACAAGATATTCCTGGAAAAACGTTTGGTTACGGGAGGTTAAAGGTTAACCTTAATTTGTAAGGTTGTTTAAGATCAATAGACCGTTAAGGAGGAAACAAAGATGCCAAAGCATGATACGCCATTGTTGGATCAGTTGGAAAGTGGTCCCTGGCCGAGTTTTGTCACAGACATTAAGAGGCAGGCTGAAAAAAATGAAGCCTGTTGGGACATTCTCGGACAACTCGAGCTTTCCTATGTGGACAAGATCACCCATTGGAAACACGGCGGTATCGTCGGTGTTTTCGGATATGGTGGAGGAATTGTCGGCCGCTATTCTGACGTAGCCAAAAAGTTCCCTGGAGTAGCCCATTTCCATACCGTTCGGGTCAACCAGCCCTCAAGTAAATTTTACAGCTCGGAAATTCTGCGCAAAATCTGTGAAATCTGGGAAAGACGCGGTTCCGGCATGACTAATATGCACGGCTCCACCGGTGACCTTGTTCTTCTGGGAACATTCACTGAGCAGCTGGAAGAAATTTTTTATGAGCTGACCCATGATGTGGGTGTTGATCTCGGCGGCTCCGGCGGTAACCTGCGAACACCCTCCTGCTGTCTTGGCAAGGCCCGCTGCGAATGGAGCTGCTATGACACCCAGGCTGCCTGCCATGATATTACCATGACCTACCAGGATGAGCTGCATCGGCCGGCCTTCCCGTACAAGTTTAAGATCAAGTTCTCCGGCTGCCCCAATGACTGTGTTGCTGCTATCGCCCGTTCCGACCTTGCTGTTATCGGCAACTGGAAAGACGACATCCGCATCGACCAGGCGGCAGTCAAGGGCTATGTCAACGGTGAGTTCCCGGCAAACGGCGGTTCCTATTCAGGCCGTGACTGGGGTCCATTTGATATCAAGGCTGAGGTTCTAGATCTCTGCCCCACAGGCTGTATGTGGATGGAAGGCGATGAACTAAAGATCGATGACGCTGAATGTACCCGCTGTATGCACTGCATCAACGTAATGCCGCGTGCGCTGCGCCCGGGTGTTGAGCAGGGTGCCACAATCCTCATTGGCGCCAAGGCCCCTATCCTCGATGGCGCCCAGATCGCCACCATGATCGTGCCATTTATAAAGATGGATCCGGAGAATGAATTTGAAGAACTCAAGGATATCATCGAGAAGTGCTGGGATTGGTGGATGGAAGAAGGCAAAAATCGCGAGAGGATTGGCGAATCCATTCAGCGTATCGGCCTGCCCACCTTCCTGCAGGTTATGGAAGTTGAACCGCTGCCGCAGCATGTTAAAGAACCTCGATCAAATCCATATGTCTTCTGGAAAGCCGAAGAGGTACCCGGTGGTTTTGAACGTGATCTCGCTGAGTTCAGGAAAAGAAACCCCATGTAGATTTTGTATGAATGAAAGTTTCAATACGTTCATAACGAATTGTTAAAAGATATATAGATATTTAAGGAGGTTATATTATGGGTTACAATCCAGACAAACCGATGGAAGACAGGATCACAGATATCGGTCCGCCGCATTATGAGCAGTTTTTTCCACCGGTCATCAAAGAAAACTATGGCAAGTGGTTGTATCATGAAATTTTAGAGCCCGGTGTTCTGAAACATGTGAGTGAGACCGGCGCAGAGTGTTATACCGTTAGGATCGGTTCCGCCAGACTCATCAGTACTTCACTGATCAATGATTACTGTGATATGGCTGATAAGCATTGTGACGGATTCCTGCGTTTTACTACACGTAACAATGTTGAATTCATGGTGGACAGTGCCGACAAGGTGCAAGCCTTGGTGGATGACTGCAATGCCCACGGCATGATGCCTGTAGGCGGCACCGGCGCCGGCGTCACCAATATCGTTCATACCCAGGGCTGGGTTCACTGCCATACCCCTGCCACCGATGCTTCCGGTGTGGTTAAGGCGGTTATGGATGAGTTGTTCGATTACTTTACCAGCATGACCCTGCCGGCCCAGGTCCGGGTGGCCCTGGCCTGCTGTCTGAACATGTGCGGCGCGGTACACTGCTCTGACATTGCTATTCTCGGCGTGCACAGGAAGCCGCCGCTGATTGACAACGACACCATTACCTCGGTATGCGAACTGCCGCTGGCCATCGCTGCCTGTCCGCTCGGAGCCATTAAGCCTGCCAAAGGCATTAATAGTGCCGGTGAAGAGGTGAAAAGTGTTTCAGTTAAAGTTGAACGCTGTATGTTCTGCGGTAACTGTTATACCATGTGTCCTTCCATGCCGCTGGCAGATCCGGAAGGTGACGGAATCGCCATTCTGGTTGGCGGGAAGATCTCCAACTCCAGGTCGGCACCAAAATTCTCCAAGCTGGTTATCCCCTATCTGCCCAACACTCCGCCACGCTGGCCGGAAACTGTTGCTGCAGTAAAAAATATACTTGAAGTATATGCCAAAGATGCTATGAAGTATGAGCGTGTTGGTGAGTGGGCCGAGCGGATTGGCTGGGAGAAATTCTTCGAGAAATGCAACATCCCGTTTACGGAAAAGAGCATTGACGACTACCGCCTGGCATATGACACCTGGCGGACCACAACCCAGTTCAAGTTCACAAGCCATATTAAATAATTGTACCCAATAAAGGAGTAACAACATGGCTGATAAAGAAGAAACCAAAGCTCAGATTCTTGAATTGCTGACCAATTCCAAAAAACCGGCACTGTATCTCAAGGATATGCAGAATAAGGTTGATGCAAAACCCCGGGAGATCAAGAATGCGGCAAATGAACTGGTAAAAGAGCAAAAGGTTATGTTCTGGTCCAGCGGCAGCAGCACCATGTATGCTTTGCCTGACCGCGCCAAGGATGAAGACAAACGGGGCGTGTAAATCATCGCCTTTTGCACTGCTGTAAATATTAAAAAGACAGGGGCAATTCTATGCCCCTGTCTTTTTTTTTGAGCTGAGCTTTCTTCGCAGGTCGGGTAAGGCCGTTACTAAATATGAGAGATCTGAACTGTGGCTACACGGGAAATAATCAGGCTGAAGGTTGCTGAATCCACTAATTCAGTGGCACTGGAAAGAGGCGAAAAGGGTGCGGCTCCCGGAACAGTTGTTGTTGCCGATTCTCAGACAGGTGGCCGTGGAAGGTTAAAAAGATCATGGCTGTCACCGCCTGGCATGGGGCTATACTTCTCTCTCCTTCTGCGGCCGGACCTTGCGGTTGAGAGTCTGCCAAAAATTACCCTGGCAGCAGGCCTGGCAATATGCAAGGCTGTTGAATTTGAATATGGTGTTTTTCCACAAATAAAATGGCCGAACGACCTCCTGCTTGAGGGCCGAAAATTTGGCGGCATCCTGACTGAAACAGGTGATCTGCAAAATATATCCAACCGACAGAAGCCGCTTGTTGTCGTTGGTGTCGGCTTGAACCTCTATCTGCCTGAAAGTGGCTTTCCACCTGAATTAATGGGTCGAGCCACTTCTTTATCGCTTCATACTGACAAAAAAATTTCAGCTGACATACTGTTAGAAGCATGTGTTAATGCTATTGAGGAAGTGGTGCAAAGTCTTGAAAAAGGATATTTCTCGAAAATCCTTTCGGCGTGGAAGCAGCGCGATGCAGCACAAGGCAAGATCCTCACCTGGGTCACACCCCATGGTAAAAAGCTAGCCGGTGTATCCTTGGGACCTGATGCTGATGGGATTCTGCATATCAGGGACCAGAAAGGAACCATACATGAAGTTCTGTCAGGTGATGTTAATCTGGTTGGGAAAATCCTGGAATAAGAAACCTTCAAAACCTTTTCAAAGGAATGTTCTGCAGCGTTTCATGTAATTCTGCTGCATGATCAGTAAGTTTTTTCTTGATCAGACGTAAGTCATCCTGATCCTCATCTGCATAAATTTCCAGCAATGATTCATACATATCGCGAACTTCCAGGGCATCAAATGACCGCAGGATTTCCAGGAGATCGCCAATTGGAACGGTTGAGAAACTTTTTGATTTCGAGGCAGCATCAAGTCCGGAAAAAAAACCTTCAACTGCGGCACGGACTGCAACATCACCAAGCCAGGCAGGCTCACCAACCCCGTCCAACCGGTCCAAACGAATTCTGAGGCTTAGGTTGAGCAGAAAGTGTATTGCGGCCACCAGCCGGTCAGGCTCTTCTGCCTGTACAAAATGCACAAGCGGTTCATACTGCCTGACAGTGATAAGTTTCACTGAGATTGTACCTGCTTTCGCTTTAACCACGAAATCTCCTGCACCATGGTGCCAGGGATAGATCTGGCAGAAAGAGTTTGGATCATAATAGCAAGTCAGGATATATGAAATCTGGCGCAGCAATTCATAGCTTTCCGCATCTGACAGAAAACGGTAGTTATTTTTATAATCCCAGAGTTGAATTTGTTGTTTTTTTGTTGCAGGATTAACGCTCAGGTGCCATTCATGAAAGTCATCAAGCCACTCACCCAGCACCATGTAAAATTCTTCAGCACCTGAGTCTGTGGGCCATGTTACTCCCTCCCTGCAAAAAAAACGGGGTAAAAAATCAGGATTCATGGAGGCGAGTTGCTGCATCAGTAAAAATTCCTCCTTCAGGGAAGATTTGGCCGCACCTGCCAAAGCAGTAGTGATGGCAACTTTTTTCTTTTTCTCAAGGCCGGCAAACTCAATACTGGCGATATGGTAAAAGGCTCCATGCTTCTCGCTGCGGATAAGTATCTCTGAAATGTCAGCCTGCTTTTTGCGGCCCTGTAACTTCATTTTTGCCAGGGCAGCATGCAGGTGCTTTCCGTCGTTGGACAGGATGAATTTCTGCAGGGCGCCAAAATAGTCGTGCAGGGTAAGAAACGGATGTTTTTCAGAGGGACTTATACGAAATGGCTGTTCAAGGTCTTTCAGGGAAAGTTCTATGTCGCCATGGGGGGAAGAGAGGAGAAAGCGAAAACGCATACCATCCTTTTGCAGCACAGGTAGCCTGGCAGGACTGCAGGCTACCTGATAGAATGAAATTATTAGCAAAGAGTGCTTTTGAGTTCTTAGTAGCGATAATAGTCAGGCTTATAGGGGCCTTCAACCTCGACGCCGATATAATCGGCCTGTTCCTTGTTTAAAGTAGTAAGGTTGGCACCGATTTTTTTGAGATGCAGCCGTGCCACCATCTCATCAAGGATTTTCGGCAGAAAGTAGACCTTATTCTCATACTTGCCCTGGTTCTGCCAGAGCTCGATCTGGGCCAGAACCTGGTTGGAAAAAGAGTTGCTCATGACAAAACTCGGATGGCCTGTGGCGCAGCCGAGATTCACCAGACGGCCTTCTGCCAGGACAATAATACGCTTGTTGTCAGGGAAGATGACATGGTCCACCTGGGGTTTTATGTTTTCCCAGGGTAGGTTGCGAATGCCTGCAATATCTATTTCAGAGTCAAAGTGGCCGATATTGCAGACTATTGCCTGGTCGGGCATCTCTTCCATGTGTTTTCTGGTAATTACTCCCACATTGCCCGTACAGGTAACGAAAATATTGCCGACCGGGGCTGCTTCGTCCATGGTAACTACCCTGTAGCCTTCCATGGCGGCCTGCAAGGCACATATAGGGTCAATTTCCGTTATCCAGACCGTAGCTCCCATGCCGCGCAAAGCTTGGGCACAGCCCTTGCCCACATCGCCGTAGCCGCAGACAACAGCAATTTTGCCGGCGATCATAACGTCTGTCGCCCTTTTAATGCCATCAATTAAGGATTCACGACAGCCGTAGAGGTTGTCAAATTTTGATTTTGTTACAGAGTCATTGACATTAAAGGCCGGGGCCAGTAAGCGGCCCTGCCGCATCATCTCGTCCAAGCGGTGCACACCGGTGGTTGTTTCCTCGCTGATGCCTCGGACATCTTTCATTAGCTCCGGGTGTTTCTCATGCATTACCAGGGTAAGATCGCCGCCGTCATCCAGAATCATGTTCGGTCTCCAGTCGTCTGGCCCGAAGATGGTCTGATCAATGCACCACCAGAATTCCTCCTCCGTCTCTCCTTTCCAGGCAAAAGTCGGAATATTGGCAGCAGCCATAGCAGCCGCAGCATGATCCTGAGTGGAAAAAATATTGCATGACGACCAGCGTATTTCAGCACCAAGTTCGATTAGCGTTTCCATGAGTACCGCTGTCTGGATGGTCATGTGGAGGCAGCCTGCTATCCTGGCCCCTTTAAGAGGCTTCTTGGCGCTGTATTCTTCCCGGATAGCCATGAGGCCGGGCATTTCTGTCTCAGCAATGTTTATTTCCTTGCGGCCCCACTCAGCCAGATTGATATCAGCAACTTTAAAATCAGCCGTATCAGTCATAATTTTATTCATTGTAATTTCGTGCTCCTTACTTTATGCCGGCGGCAGCCTTCAACTCTTCAGCCCTATCGGTTTTTTCCCAGGTAAATTCTGCCCTCTCCCTGCCGAAATGGCCGTAGGCAGCAGTTTTTTTGTATATTGGCCTTAGGAGATCAAGATGCTGGATGATGGCCTTGGGCCGCAAGTCGAAGTGTTCATAGATCAGCTGTTTTATTTTTTTATCTTCAATTTTTCCCGTCCCGAATGTATGTACATTGATTGAAACAGGTTTGGAAATGCCTATGGCATAGGCTATCTGAACTTCAACTTCGCTGGCCAGCCCTGCTGCCACAATATTTTTGGCCACATATCTTCCCATATAGGAGGAGGAACGGTCAACCTTGGACGGGTCCTTGCCGGAAAAGGCGCCGCCACCGTGCGAGCCCATGCCCCCGTAGGTATCGACAATAATCTTACGTCCGGTTACGCCACAGTCACCCACCGGGCCGCCGATAACAAAACGTCCGGTCGGATTGATAAAGTACTTGGTATTGCTGTCAACCATATCAGCAGGAATGATGGGTTTTATTATCTCTTCCATCACCCCTTCTTTCAGGTCTTTATAGTTAACATCAGGGCTGTGCTGGGTTGATAAGACGACAGCTTCGATCCTTTGAGGTTTGTTGTCAACATACTCAACAGTTACCTGGCTCTTGGCATCAGGGCGCAGCCAGGGCAATAATCCTGCCTTGCGCACCTCGGCCTGACGTTTCATCAGCCTGTGGGCATAGGTAATTGGCATTGGCATCAGCACCTTTGTTTCAGTACACGCATAGCCGAACATGAGACCCTGGTCTCCTGCTCCCTGGTCCAGGTCAAGCCCTGAGCCCTCATTGACACCTACAGCTATATCGGGAGACTGTTTATCGATTGAAGTTAAAACAGCACACGACTGGGAGTCAAACCCCATTTCAGAGGAATTGTAGCCAATCTCCTTTATGGTATTTCTGACAATGTTTGGCATATCCACCCAGGCAGAAGTGGTTATCTCGCCTGCAATAAGGGCCATGCCGGTTGTTACCATTGTTTCACAGGCCACTCTTGCCTGAGTATCCTGTTCCAGTATTGCATCCAGTATGGCGTCTGAAATCTGGTCGGCAACCTTGTCCGGATGCCCTTCTGAAACTGATTCTGAAGTAAAAAGATATCCTGACATGAGTCAAGTTCTCCTGAAATGTGTTAAAAATATGATGAACCGCATCCCATAATTTTGCAAAACCGTATTTTTTGGTCGATATTTAAATATAAGTCAAGTAAAACCTTTTTGCTACCAGGATAAAAAAATGAGCATGGGTGTTCAGCCATCCGGTATCACAGAGCGAATTTTGTATATGCATTTTCTTGCTTGACAAAAACTGCTCTACTAATAAACTTTCCAATCAAATTCTTGTTATAAGGTAAATATTGCAGGGAGAATGCTATTCTTTTGTTATGGCAGGACGATGTAAGTTTTTTGAAACTGGGCTAGTATTTTTAAACAATATTAACGAAGTGATTTAAAAAAGGAGACTGGGGTTCATGAAATTAGGAATAAACGGATTGGGCCGTATAGGGAAACTGACTCTTTGGCATCATGTTTCCCGGCAACACTTTTCCGAGATTGTAGTCAACATTGGCCGTCCGGTCGGCAAAAACCTCAATGATCTGGCCGCAGCTATTGAGAGGGATTCAAGCTATGGCCGCTTGGGTATGTTTTTGCATGGACATAAATGCACCAGGGTAATCGAAAACCTCAACGAGGCGGAAGGCACAATGGCAATTAACGGCGTACCTGTAAAGATTCTGCAGGAGGCCCGAAATCCGATAGATATTAAGTGGAAGGAGAACGATGTCCGTTTTGTTGTTGATACAACGGGCGTTTTCAATGACCCCACTGCAGATCCTGCTGCTGCCGGAGGTGCTTTGCGCGGCCACCTTGAGGCCGGTGCGGAAAAAGTGCTTTTATCTGCTCCTTTTAAAATAAAAGCCAAAGGCATTGAAATGCCGGAAGATGCTGTCACCACTGTTATGGGGATAAATGATGATGACTACGTGCCTGCAAAACATAATGTTATTTCCGCAGCTTCCTGTACTACCACCTGCCTGGCCTATATGATCAAACCCTTAATGGATCATTTTGGTGCCGACAACTTTTTAAGTGCCTCCATGGTAACAGTGCATGCTGCGACAGGGAGCCAACAGGTGCTAGACAGGCTTCCGTCTGCTGGAGCAAGCGATCTGCGGAAAAACCGATCTATCCTGAACAACATAATTCTTACTACCACAGGTGCGGCCCGGGCCCTTGGATTGGTTATTCCGGAGATGAAGAACATCGGCTTCATTGCAGAGTCTGTCCGCATTCCCACTTCAACCGGCTCCCTGATTGTTCTGGTGCTTAACCTCCAGGATGACCTGGAAAACCCGATTAAAAGGGATTTGATAAATTCTATTTACAGGGATTACGCCTTAAGTTCTCCTTATATAGATTACTCAGAGGAACAGAATGTCTCGTCGGATATAGTCTGTGTACCATGTGCTGCTACGGTAATTGAGGGGACGGAAACCCATACCAGGACAGCAACAGTAAATGTTAATCTGGACAAAATAAAGAGCTGTAACATTGAACCGGGTGCTTCACCGGTTATTGCGGTACCGGTTACCCAGGCCGTTATCTATGGCTGGTACGACAATGAATTTGGCAGTTATACCAATATGCTTGGCGACCTGACAGTTTCCATTGCCGATAAATTGGTTTAGCCTAGTTGTGGGTCACAGCGAACTGACCATCTTGCCAATGCAGCCAGAGGATATACCTGATATCCTTGAACTCGAAGCAGAAACCCTCTCCGCATGGAGCCGGGAACAGCTGGAGGATGAATTAGAGCAGCCTACAGGTTTTCAGTTTGTTGTCCGCAGAGAAGGATCAGAAAAGATTCAGGCAGTTTTGTGCGTCCGGATTATAGCAGATGAGGCCGAAATCCTTAAATTAAGCGTTGCTGAATATGCGCGCAAAAAGGGTTTGGGCGATCAACTGCTTGATTTTGTTTTAAGATTCTATGGTGAAAAAGGGGTTAAAAACTGCTTTCTTGAGCTGCGTGCCTCAAATGCAGCTGCCAGGAGCCTCTATGAAAAGAAAGGATTTTTCATGGTAGGATCCCGAAAGGATTACTATGAAGAACCGGTGGAAGATGCAATTTTAATGCGGCTTGAACTTGAATTTCCTTCCAAAAATGAAATTATGAGATAAGGAGGGACAATGAAGAACATCAGGGACCTTGATATAAAAGAAAAAAAAGTACTCATCCGGGTAGACTTCAATGTGCCGCTTGATGAGCAGGGCAATATCACCGACGATACCAGGATCCGCGGGGTCTTGCCAACCATCAACCATGCACTTGATGAACAGGCGAAGGTAATTATCATATCACACCTTGGGCGCCCTGATGGCAAGCGCCAGGAGAAGTTCAGCCTGGCTCCGGTTGCCAAAAGGCTCTCGAGGCTTCTGGAGAAAGAGGTAAAGCTGGCACCGGATTGCATAGGACCCGAGGTTGAGGCATTGGTGGGACAAATGGCAGCAGGGGATATTCTGCTTCTTGAAAATTTGCGGTTCCATAATGAGGAAAAGAAAAATGATCCTGAATTCTGCAAACAGCTGGCAAAGCTTGCCGATGTTTATATCAATGACGCCTTTGCTGTGGCGCATCGGGCCCACGCCTCTGTTGTGGGCGTGGTAGATTACTTTCAGGAGTGTGCGGCCGGCTTCCTGCTGCAGAAAGAGATGGATTACTTCAACCGCTCTGTTGGCAACCCCAGCCGTCCTTTGGTTGCCATAGTCGGCGGTGCCAAGGTTTCCAGCAAGCTTGGCGCTCTGCGCAACATGATCGACAGAGTGGACAAGATGATCATCGGCGGTGCCATGGCCAACACCTTTTTGAAGGCACAGGGTCACGAAGTTGGGGCCTCAAAAGTCGAGAACGACCTCCTGGAAACAGCGGTTGAGCTGATTGCCAAGGCAAAAAAACAAGGAGTGAAATTATACCTTCCTGTTGACTGCATAGTTGCAGACAGGTTCGATCCCAAGGCCGCGACCAAGAGAACGACTACCCAGGAGGTTCCCAAAAGCTGGATGATTTTAGACATCGGCCCGGCTTCAACCATGCTTTTCGGTGAAGCCCTTGAAGATGCCCGTACCATTATCTGGAATGGCCCGATGGGTGCTTTTGAGATGGATGCCTTTTCGCGAGGGACTATGGCCATGGTACAGAAACTGGCCAGCTCACATGCCCTGACAATTGTCGGGGGCGGTGATACCGACGTGGCAGTACATAGGGCCGGGGAATCAAGCAACATATCGTATATTTCAACAGGTGGAGGAGCATTTCTCATGCTCATGGAGGGTAAGGTATTACCCGGAGTAGCCGCACTTGAAAATAAATGAAAATTGCAAAATTTAGAATGAAAAATGAAGAATTTTTTATGCAATTTTTAATTTTCAATTTTCCATTTTACATTTAAAAAACGGGGTGCGCATATGGATCGTAAACCACTGATAGCAGGCAACTGGAAAATGCATACAATTGTGCAGGAGGCTCAGCAGTTGGCAGCTGCAATTGTGCAGGCTGCCGCAAAAGTCTCGGGCAGAGATGTTATGATTGCTCCGCCATATACAGCATTGGCAGCTGTGGAAAATATTATATCAGACACAGGCGTAATGCT
>JGI2160J19893_10000614_pt1 | contig 11937 bp, 12 predicted proteins | sample DeeMarSeWOR28_12_FD_19893 | JGI IMG/M metagenome (IMG submission 19893)
TTTCCCCTTGTCAGATTTTGAAACTCAATATAATGAAATTAACATCAAAGGCCCACGTCATTCCAATGCTCGTCTTAAGTATTCAACCATGATTTATTTAAAATAAAAAGTTTTTTACAAAAAATCATAAACATATAAGGTACTAGACTTGTTTTACTTTTTCCATAAAAATTAAAACAAGTTCCTTTATTTTGTATATATTAAAGTTTTACTCGAATTATCTCCAGAAAGAATCTCCATACCTATAAATACCTTTTATAGTACCTGTAAAATTAGTACTATAAAAAAATTAATTTAAATTGCATTTTGAATTCACATTTCATTTAATTTATTGATATGTAAATGAAAAACAAGACGATTACCCTTGAAATATTTTCAGACTATGTCTGACCATTCTGCTGGCTGGCGGAGCCTGCCATCACCCAATTTGCCGTTCTTGAGCCGCGGGTTAAGCTGTGTTGGAGAGCATTTGAACTCAGGCCCTATCCGGTCCCAACGCTGGATCCTCATGGTGATTACCTTACCAGTGCCTGGCAGAATCATGTATATCCGCTGGCAGAAAAAATGGGCTTTTCCATGAGTATGCCACCGGTTCAACCCCGTACCAGGATGGCCCATGCTGCTGCCAAATGGGCAGCAGAAAACTCCGGTTTTACTGCATACAATTATGCAGTTTTCAAAGCCTTTTTTCAGGATGGTTTAGATATTGGCAGACTTGAAATATTAGTACAGTTAGCTGAAGAACAGGGATTAGATACAATTGCGCTTGAATCAAAAGCAAAAATTGATTCTTACATTAAACAGGTGCTCCTTGATGAAGAAATGGCGCGACAGTTTGGTGTACAGGCGATCCCGGCTTATGTGGCAAACGGCAAGGTCCTGGCTACAGGAGTACAAAATCTCTCTCAATTGCAGCAACTTGTCTTATCGGAGTAAGATAGTCGGAGTAAGATAGATTGACATGAAACAGAAGATTACATTAAAAATATAAACTTTTTCCTGGAGGCTGACGTGAAATTTCAACATTTTATTAAAACAATTATTGCTGCCTTGCTCCTCCTGCTCGTTTTCTTTTCACCCGCCTTATCAATGGATGACCCGGGGTTTATAATCGAGCGCATGGTTATATCTGGAAAAATTGTGGACCTCGAGCCTATTGCAATAGGTGAAGTATTTTCTGCTGTTACTGAAAAAGTGTACTGCTTTCTTGAGACCCGCGATATAGACGAGGATACCTCGGTCAGTTTGGTCTGGTATTTTGAAAATAAAGAAATGTCCAGGGTATCGCTGCCGCTCACAAAGGGTCCGCGCTGGAGAACCTATTCCAGCAAGAAACTTGGCGGCCTCAAAGGCGACTGGAAGGTTGAATTGCAGGATTCCTCCGGCATTGTGCATAATTCTGTAACGTTTCAGGTACAATAAAAAAACCTCCCGAACTCTACGGGAGGTTTTGAGACTGATTACATAAAGCTTGTTTGACAAAATATGAATACTTATTTTGCGCCCAACGATTTAATATAGCTTACCATTTCCTGCATTTCAGTGGAATCAACGTCAATTGCATTACCTTTATTTGCATTGACAATACAGACATTTACTGCTTCTTCCAGGCTGTTCTGGTCTCCCCCCATGATAGTAAACTTTGTTTTAGCACCTGCTCCTTCCAGGCCACCTCCATTGGGATGACAGGTATTACAGGATTTTTTGCCTCCAGCAAAAGCTGAGTTGTTGAAAAGCGCCTTTCCTCTTTCCTCAGCAGTTTGATTCTCTGCAAAAGCCATTGTGACTGAAAATGCAAAAATCAAAAGTGCCGATACCAATAGTGTCCTTTTACTCATAAAATTTTCCTCCCTTTGAAAGGATTCGTTATGAACTGCACGATGATTAAAGTATTTTATATGATATATCCTGTTCAGTTAAAAGGCAATTTCCTGCTAGAGATATTTCCTACGAATTTTTTTCCATAAACTTTTCCAATCATGCAGTGTTGTTACGCTTATCTCAGTGAAATATAAATAATTTTTCAATATACTGTTTTCAGTATATGCTGTATATTGCCTGTCCCTGAAGCCCTTATTGCTTTGCTAGCTTTGCATCACAGTAAGATTTTTGACAATAAGTTTTAATTTGTAATATAATGATTATTAAAATTGAGTTTAAATTGAATAGAAAATTTCATACAAGGAGTAACTCGTGGCTGTAATTTCCCCCCATGACCAATCTTTTTCAGGTAATCAATCTTTTAATTCTCGCTTTCAGGATGAGATTAAACTTGCCAATCTTTTCCGTTCTGCTTCAAATGTAAACGAACTCCTCATCGGCCTGAAGCAGGAGCTGCGAGCTTATTTTGATGCCGAAGCATTCACGATCTACTTTGCTGACAATAAGAATAACCAGATAGTTTCTAAAATAAAAGCCGGACGTCTGCGTAAGGAGATCCGCCTGCCCATAGATAAGACGAGCATTGCCGGTTTTGTTGCTGCGTCAGGATCAGTTGTCAATATTGTTGATGCTTATGATGGCGAAGAACTACAGAAGATTGATCCGAATCTTGAATTAAACCGAACATGGGATGATCAGACAAAATTCACGACCAGACAGGTATTGGCTGCCCCTGTCTTCTGCAATAAAACCCTGTTTGGCGTTATCCAACTCATTAATAAAAAGAACGGCAAAAAATTTACCTCCGAAGATTCGGAAAATATCAAGCTCATCGCCGATGCCCTTGGAAAATTCATCCTGGAACACCTGCCGAGCAGCAAAAAAAACAAGTCTTCTATTAAAGGTAAAATCCTTACTGACGGCCAAATCCCCGGACCTTACTCCATACTTATTAAAAACAACATTCTGTCTGAAAATGAATTGCAGAAAGCCATTAACAAGGCTGAAAGAGATGGAAGAGATCTGGAAAGCATTTTAATTGATAATTTTGATCTGAGCAGAAAACAACTGGGAAAGGCACTGGCGCAATATTATGACATCCACTTCGAGGACCTTAACACAACCATCTATAACCCGATTGACTATATCAAGGACAAGAATATTGATTTTTTTCTTCGCGGTCTCTGGGTCCCTCTGCATATAGAGGGCAAAGAGCTGGTTCTGGCTATTAACGATCCAACCGATAGCAGCAAAATTCAAGAGGTCCTGCAGTTGTATCGCACTCCCCAGGTAGAACTGCGTTTTGCCTTAAAGGAAGATATCAAGCAGTTCCTTATTTCCTTCCGGGGAGCAATGAGGACTAAAAGGAGCGAAAAGTCATTCGGTGACATACTGGATGAACTCAAACATCAGGATATTGATGCTTCCTTCCAGGAAACAGAGTTCATGGCGGAAGAGGCGGATGTTAATGATAATGCTGTCGTCCTCCTGGTTCGCAAAATAATTGAAGATGCCTATCACCAGATGGCCTCAGATATCCATATCGAGCCATACGGGTTTGAGAGAGATGCTGTTGTCCGCTATCGCATAGACGGNCACTGCCAGCAGACCCTGACTGTCCCCAGTGGCTATATCCGCCCGGTTGTTTCCAGGATAAAGGTAATGGCAAAAATGGATATCTCTGAAAAGAGAAAGCCCCAGGATGGGAAAATCCGGTTTAAAACGTCCAATAATAAACTGATTGAACTCCGCGTTGCCACTGTACCGACAACCGGCAATAATGAGGATGTTGTCCTGCGTCTCCTGGCTTCAGCTGAACCGATCCCCCTCGACCAGATGATGCGTAAAGAAACCTTTGAACGGTTCGCCACTATCATTCAGAAACCCTATGGTATCGTTATGGTTGTTGGCCCGACCGGTTCCGGCAAGACCACAACCCTGCATTCAGCACTTGCCTATATCAATAAACCGGAGCGCAAGATCTGGACAGCGGAAGATCCGGTTGAGATCACGCAGTACGGTTTACGGCAACTCCAGGTCAATCCTAAGGCAGGACCCACTTTTGCCCAGGCAATGAGAGCTTTTCTGCGGGCTGATCCCGATGTCATCATGGTCGGTGAGATGCGGGATCATGATACTGTCAAAATGGGCATAGAGGCCTCCCTTACAGGCCATCTGGTCTTCAGTACACTCCATACCAATACCGCGCCCGAAACCATAACGCGGCTCATTGATATGGGCATGGATCCATTTAACTTTGCTGATGCCCTCCTGGGTGTTCTGGCTCAACGACTGACACGTGTTCTCTGCCCTCAATGCAAAGAGCTTTACCATCCTGATAAGTTCGAATATGACCATATCAAAGATCTCTATGGGGAGTATTTTGATAAACGGCTCAATGTGCCTTATACCGATGACCTGATGTTTAGTAAGCCCAAAGGATGCAAGGAATGCAATGATGTAGGCTACCGGGGCAGAATGGGGCTCTATGAATTACTGGTGGGAGACCGGGCCATGAAAATTCAGATCATTGAACGGTGTCTGGTTGATGACCTTCGTGAAGTCGCCATTAAAGGTGGTATGACAACATTGCTTCAGGACGGCATCCATCATACCTTTCTTGGCAAAACAGACCTGAAACAGGTTTTGAGTGTCTGCTCACGTTAATTTCTTCTTTCTATACAATGTTCAAAAGTAGATTCATCGACTATTTTCCGGTTTAAAACTATTGATTTATTTTCAGTCTGTCGGCCAACTCACCGCTGAGGTGCCAGGTAATAATCCTGTCTTTTGTTAATACAGGTGATGCCACCAGGATCTTGCCATCCAGAATGTCCAGTCTGGATTTTTTGTCATTCGCCTTAATGATCATTGTCACTGAGCCATAAGCCAGGACGATCTCAAGATTTGCCATATCCATTCAGCAAGAGTATCTGCAGCATCATGACTGCCCGGCAACCTGTTTTTTTGTGGCATAAAAATAGCTGATGTTCGGCTCAACAAGCTGCAGACGCGGGATTACGATGACAATCACTCTGGCCTGCTGCACATAATTTATTTAGAAAGGAATGGCAACTGCGGTAAGAATGGCGACAATGCAGAGCCCCACCATCAGTTCAATTACACCCATGCCATACTGGTTGCCTGACAGCGGGAAGAAGGTTTTATTTTTCAAGTTAGACTTGGAGATTGGCTGCAGATTGTGCTGAGTAGTTTGTTTATTGGGATGGCGGTGCAGCAATGGCATCCTGAATGAATCTGAATTGCAGATCCTGCCAAAGACTTAAGCGTTCAGCCTTACCCAGGTGGACAGAGTCTTGTTTTTTGGCCAGCCATAATCCCTGACCGTTAAAACTGTAGATCGGAATAAGATCTTTACGTTCTGAAGCAGAAAGAATCTCTGTGATCAGGCTATCCAGGATTAGGGGGTCTGTGGTAGGTTGTATATAATAACTCAAAACCATGTGTGGCTCTTTCAATCTCAGGGCTTTCACATAGGTAAGGCGCATTTTGTTATCAGGGATTTTAAGCTGTCGCAGAGTAAAATATTTAGCAGTGGCAAAATCTTCACAGTCCCCACCATTTTTGATAAGCATTTGCTGCGGCGTTGCCCAGTAGTCATTTTTACCCCAAAGTAACCGGTCATCCACGAACTCCAGCTGATTGAAAAAACTGTTGACCGCTTCCAGTTTTTCCATATCAGAAACATGACGCTTCTCATGCATCAAGGCATGCCAGGCCGCGATCCTCTGTTGCCCGGGATCAATTTCAATTTTCGGGACCGGCTCAGGTTCTATTGCCATCCCGGGTTCCTTCTTCTTGGCAGCACAGCCGCTCATCAAGGCCAGAAAAAGAACCAGAACAAAAAATGACAGCAATCTGAAAACAATCGCTCCTTTGCCTCTACTGTTGATAAATGATCTAAAAATAGCCACTTGAGTTATCCAACAAGAATTATTTAAACCTCTAAAATTCTTTAAACCCTCTTTTAAACTATAATTTATTCCATCATAAGATGAAATACCAATTTTAGACCACAACCTGCAGGAATCATTCTAGAAGAAGATCAGGATAAACTTATAAAGTCTGAACCATTTCATGTCCGGTTTGTTGAGGAGTTTGATCCGAAAAGTTGAAGTGATGAAGAAGTATTATAAAAACGTTATGAGCAGAAAATAGATTTAATACGGAGATACAGAATCTTTTTTCACTGAAAAAGGCTCTCGACCGATATCAGTCAAGGGGCTTTACTTTCATTTGTAGAATTTTTTTATGTTTTAGATATATCATCTGAAGTTTAAGTTGAACACTAAGTTTGTGCTTTATGGACTTTTTTTTTATATATAATATGGCCCACATATTGAAAGTTACGATAACGACTTCCTCCAGGAGTTCCAATCATGAAAAAATGCCCCAGCTGCAAATACGAACGGACAGCACAAGATAATCTTCATTTTCCTGAATATGAATGCCCCTCGTGTGGAGTTCTTGAGAAGTATAAAGCCAAATTCGAATTTGCTGAACTTGAAAAGAAACGTGAAAAAGAACGCAATGCCAAACTGGCGAAAATAAAAAAAGAACAGGAGCAAAAACGCAAAAAAGAAGAAGAACGGCTGGAGAAAGAAGAACAGCAGCGCAAGGCAAACGAAGAGTTCGAAAGATTAACAAGAATAGAAGAAAAAAAACGGATCCAGGAAGAGGAAGACCAGCAGAGAAAAGAAAGAAGAAGAAAAGAAACGGCTTGAGGATGAACTGCAGAGAAAAGAGGAACAGCAGCGTAAAGAAAAAGAGGAATCCGAGAAATTTAAAAAACTGGAAGGGAAAAAACTGCTGCTGGAACAAGAAAGGCTAAGGAAAGAAATAGAAAGAAAACTGCTCCAGGAACAGGTGCGCCTGCGAGAAGAGGCTGAGGAAAAACTGCGCCTCGAGGAACAAAAGCTGAGAAAAGAGGCTGAAGAAAAATTGCGCCAGGAAAAGGAACGGCTGAAAAAAGAAGCTGAAGAAAAAAAGCAGATAGAAAAAGAACAGCTAAAAAAAGAAGCAGAGGAAAAACTACAGCTGGAGGAAAAAAGGCTGAGAAAAGAGGCTGAGGAAAAACTGCGCCAGGAAAAGGAACGGCTGGAAAAAGATGCTGAAGAAAAAAAGCAGATAGAAAAAGAACAGCTAAAAAAAGAAGCAGAGGAAAAACTACAGCTGGAGGAAAAAAGGCTGAGAAAAGAGGCTGAGGAAAAACTGCACCAGGAAAAGGAACGGCTGAGAAAAGAAACTGAAAACAAACTACAGCAGCAACTGGAGGAGAAGAAGAGACGCGAGGAAGAAGTTAGGGTTCAACTAGAAAAGCAGCAGCAGACGATTAAAAAACAACTTCAGGAATCCAAAGACAAAATTATTTCCCCAACTGATTCAGAAGATGAATATCAGCTTTTTGATATGTGTCCGTTTGTCATTGCCCAAACTGGTAAAGGGCTTTCCTTTATTGGTCTTGGTGAATCAAAAAACAAATGGCAGCATGGCCGCTGCATGAAAAAATACTGCAGGCTTTGGACTTGGAAAACTGACAAAAAGGGAGAATTTTACGCCCAAGGCTGCTCGCTGCAATTCCTGGGGCTGGACCAAGATGAAATCATGAAAAACTTTTCAATCAAAAACAGCAAAATTCTGGCAGCACAACCTCCCTTGGGAGATGATAACAGCAATCCCCATGACTAAAGCAAAAAAGCTTAGTTAGTTACAGGCATAAAACCCTGCAAAAGACACCTGATCCAGTTGTTGTCAGTGTTGTGACCTCCGCACGTTGTTAATAAAATTCCTTTTTGAATCCGGTTATTACCCTTGTTTTTTTTAGTATGTTTTGTAATAAGTAAAGCGCGTCCTGAGGTTGCTTGTTTTTATCTATGTAAGGCTGATAGGAATACATGAGCAATAAAAATTTTCTGCGTCTTATTATTGTTATCTCGTTAACAGCCGTTGTCTCCCTGAGCTGTTTCAGCATTTTTTTCCTTTCCCCGTCTTTTGCACACCTGATTATAAAAGATACCGAGTTAGAGGCAATAAAAATAGGGCGACACCTGGCCGAGCCTTTACATAACACTGATAAAATAACCAGAGAACTGCCGAATGACTTTGCCGAATCTGTCAATATGGCAGTAGCTGATTTCGGTCTTATGAAAATCAAGGTCTTCACCCCTGACGGAGAAACGGTCTATTCCACAGCACGGGAGGACCTCGGCAAGATGAATGAAAATGATTATTTTCATAACTTCGTTGCCAAGGGGCAGGTCTATACCAAGGTGGTTAATAAAAATGCAAAATCCCTTGAGGATCAGATAGTGACTGTGGATGTGGTGGAGACATATGTACCAATCATGAATGGCAGCAATTTTGTCGGTGCCTTTGAGATCTACTTCGATATTACCAATAATAAGAAAGCACTCAACATTCTGCTTTTAAAATCGAATGCCCTACTACTGTTAATTGCCGGCGGCCTAATGATAGCTGTTCTGATTGTTTCCTTTATTGCCAAGCGAAGTTTTATAAATCAAGAACTGGCGGAGAATAAAATTATTCAACAGGGTCTTGACCTGCAGGAAAAAAATAGCGAACTGTCGGTACTTAACGATGTCTCTCGAGCACTCAGTAAATCAATTGACCTAAAAACCCTGCTTCCACTTGTCCTGGAAACTTTAGTTAACAGGCTGCCTGTTCTTAACCTGGCAACAAAGGGTGGCATCATGCTGGTTGATAATGAAAAAATGGAACTTATAGCCCATCTCGGCCATGATAAAACTTTCATCGACCAGCATAAGGATATTTCGATTCACGATTGCCTGTGCGGCCTTTCTGCCCGCACTGGAGAGATTATCATCTCCAAGAATTCCCACACCGACAGCCGCCACACCATCTGTTGTGATACTATGGAGCCCCATGGTCATATAATTCTACCATTCAAGTCTGCCACCAAGGTTGTTGGAGTACTCTACCTCTACCTTCCTGCAGATNTGGAGGTGGAAAACCTTAAAGTTAACTTGCTGGAGAGCATGGCCTCCCAGGTTGGTATGGCGATTGATAATGCCAGGCTTTATGGTGAAACCAGGGAAATGGCCCTGCATGATCCTTTGACCGGACTGGCCAACCGCCGTTTCATGGATATTAAATTGCAGCAGGCTATCGCTCTTGCTGAGCGCTATGATAAACCACTCTGTGTAAGCCTGCTGGATATTGACTTCTTTAAAAAATATAACGATTCCAAAGGCCATGATGCCGGTGATAAAATGCTCATCATGGTTGCCGAAAAAATTTCCCTTGGCATCCGCAAATCAGACCTGGCTGCAAGNTTTGGCGGTGAAGAGTTTTTGATCATCCTGCCTGAATCCNATATGACAGGTGCANGCCTGGCAGTTGAAAGGATCCGACAGGATATTGAAGACTCCTTGGAGATAACCATCAGTGCAGGCATTGCCTTNTATAAAAAAGGATCCTCTGATGAAGAACTGATAAGGACTGCTGACTCCGCACTTTACTTGGCCAAGGAAAATGGCAGGAATAGGGTGGAATGTGCCTGAGCCTGTTTGCTGATTACTGCTGAAATCCAGGNAAAAAAGATTTATTGTTCATTTAACATTTTCCTTGGCTGGAAATTATAAAATAATCCATTTCAAACAGTCTTTAACTGCGCAGGTGACTGGATAATTGAAACCTGTTATTAATATGAGAGGTGATTTGTAGACGAACCCAATGATATGATGGTTGTCGTTCATTTGAGATACTGCCATATATTCCGGTTAGGCTTAGCCGGATATATATACCTCCTAGCAAAGGAGTTTTAAATGAAGAAACTCTATTACACGCTATCTTGTTTGGTAATTTTGTCTGGTCTCTTCAATTGTGTTAATACGAAAAATGAATCGTTACATTTAAATGAAACGATTGCATTTAAGGAACAAGTTGATGCTCAGGCGCAATTTGAGCGTGGGCTTATGTATTATTGGGGCAAGGGGACCCCACAGAATTATAAGGAAGCTTTAAAGTGGTTCAGCAAATCAGCCAAACAGGGTAACGCTGACGCACAATATGTCCTGGGTGGAATGTATTATTTAGGTGATGGTGTACAACAGGATTATGTCCTGGCCCATATGTGGTTTGATCTTGCGGCTGCACAGGGAAATGCAAAAGCCCAAGAAATTATGAGCGTTACAGCAAAAAAAATGAGTCCGGCCCAGATAGAGAAAGCTCAGAATTTAGCACGGGAACAAAAAGCTGATCCTGACATTGTCAAATGAAAATGCTTTTGCTGACAGGAGATATCTGTGCTATCACTCTTGTCGGATTTAATGCCAATTATTTAAAAATGCTGGCTTTTTTCGCTTTTTCTTTTATAATAAAATGAAAGAGGAGACATGCTATGAAAAAACCACTTTTCCTTATAGTGTTACTGGTTTTTGTAATCGGTATTGCTTTTGCTGAGACCGGCGTAAAAAAAAGAAGACCGCTGCCATACGAATACGGCGAGGTTGTCATAAATAATTATTCAAAAGGGACACAGGTTTCTCCGGTGGTATTCGANCACTGGCTGCACCGGGCAAAATTNACCTGCCGGCTTTGTCATGTTGATATCGGCTTTGCCATGAANGCNGGAGAAACNGACATCAGGGCAGCTGATAACATAAACGGCTACTATTGCGGTTCCTGCCATAATGGCAAAACTGCATTTTCTTCGTGCAACAATGACTACGGCGTAAAACATTCCGATACATGTGACCGTTGCCATTCTTTGGGTAAAACAGTTGTAAAAAAATATAACTTCAAGGAATTCGTCAAAGAATGGCCCAGAGAACGGTTTGGCAACGGGCTGGATTGGGAAAAAGCAGAGCTACAGGGAATGATTACTCCCGTGGATTTCCTTGAAGGCGTTTCGATAAAAAGAGAAAAACTTGCGGATCAGAAGGATTTTGAACTCGGAGCTAAGTACGAAGGCATGCCTGATATTATTTTTTCACACCAGAAACATACGGTCTGGAATGGCTGCGAATTGTGTCATCCTGAAATATTTATTGGGATCAAAAAGGGATTAACAAAATACTCAATGGAAGATATATTCGCGGGTAAATATTGTGGTGTGTGCCACAGCAGTGTTGCATTTCCACTCCTTGATTGCCAGAGATGCCACACCGAGAAGATCCAATAGCTTGAACTTATAATATTCTTTTGAAAGAAAAAGACAGCATTGAAGGGGAAGTAACACTACCATATACCGTGCATTAAATCTTCGATATATATCCAAGTGGATAACAGTTCCGCAGCCGACATCAGGAACCCTCTTTTCTCTTCTTTGGTAGGATCAATCGTACGCCTAGTTACCTCAAACCACTGTTCAACGACTCAAAAAGCATGTCTTAGATATTTGCAGCTCGACGGCAAGGATCTTCAATCATTGCTCCGTCATAATTGTAACATAATAAGACTTACCTATTTGTTAGCTTGATTCAAAAGTCCAACTATCTTGCCAACATTTTGAGTTTTGTAATACAAAATCTGACTGCTCACTTAATATCTCACCAAAGCAAAAGTTGTTTTGCCCCTACAGTAATATCCTAACAAACAAGTGCTTATTAAAACATCCATTGAGGATTATTTTTAATTATTTTTTTGTATCAAGCCCAGAGTATTTAAACTTGTACTATTTGTATAAAGTTGACCACGAAATAAGCCATATTAATGTCACTAGAAATACTATTTTATTCAGCTTGACAACAATATCGTATTGAATTAAATTTTAAATAAATATAATCATAGGCGTTGTGTAACACATATTATTTTCAGAAACTTCTGTTGCGGAGGAAACTCCAATGATTGAAGTTTTTCAAAAAATGGCAATGTTAGGCCTCCGGGGATTTATTCCTTTGGAGGTCTTTGTGTTTTTGACTTCAAAAAACAATTATTAGACTCTGATTCACTACAAAAGGAGGATTTAACATGCTGGATGATTTCATAAAAATCAGGGCATTAATTTTCTTTATCACCATCGTGACAGGTTCTCTGTTGAGTCCAGGGGTATCA
>JGI2160J19893_10000617_pt1 | contig 11934 bp, 10 predicted proteins | sample DeeMarSeWOR28_12_FD_19893 | JGI IMG/M metagenome (IMG submission 19893)
CCAGAAAAGATCGGCCCGGAAATTGCCCGCTTCTATTTCTTCTTCAAGGTTTTTGTTAGTCGCGGCAAGAACCCTGACATTAACCTGAATGGTCTGATTGCCACCGACACGCTCAAAGGTCTGTTCCTGGAGAATTCGCAGGATCTTTGCCTGGGTTTTCATGCTCATATCACCGATCTCGTCAAGAAAGAGCATGCCGCCGTCAGCCTGATCAAATTTACCTCGTTTACTTGTCTGGGCCCCGGTAAAAGAACCTTTTTCATGACCGAAGAGTTCACTTTCAATCAATTCTTCTGGAATGGCTGCGCAGTTAACCTCAATCATGGGCTTCTTGTTGCGGTTGGACAACCGGTGGATGGCCTGGGCAACCAGTTCCTTGCCGGTGCCGTGTTCACCTCGAATCAAGACCCAGGCATCTGTTGGAGCAACGCGTTCAATCTGTTCCTTTATTTTTTGTATGGCCGGCGAGTTGCCGGTAATAGTAGGTTTTTGTTCAGTCTTTTGTCGCAGGATAAGGTTTTCGGTTTCCAGACTGGAAAAGCGGAGGCCGTTATTAATGGCAAGAAGAATTTTGTCATAGGACAGGGGTTTTTCAATAAAATCAAAAGCACCTATTTTTGTTGCCTGTACAGCAGTTTCAATGTTGCCGTGCCCGGAAATCATGATAACCTGGAGTTCAGGATGTTCGGCCTTGATCTGCTTTAAAGCTTCAATGCCATCCATGCCTGGCAACCAGATATCAAGCAGGACCAGATCAACGGTCTCGGACTTAAGAAGATCCAACCCCTCTTCTGATGATGAAACACAGACAGGTGTAAACCCTTCGTCCGACAGAATGCCTGCCAGTGAATCCAGGATGCTGGTTTCATCATCAATGACGAGAATTTTTTTGGACATGATAGATACAAGTTATTAGTGACTAAAGTTGGAAATCTCATATACAGTGAAGTATAAAAAAATTTTAGTCACTCTAGCTCACTCTAGCTCACTTCAGTTCACTTCAGTTACTTTCAACTTTCCCCCGAATGTAGCCCGAAAATTCTCAGTTGACAACCCGAATCAGGTAGTCATGGGGAGTTCAACCGTAAAAATCGCACCTGTCGGCATATTATCTGTTACCCGTATCTGGCCGCCGTGGTCAGCTACAACTGTATTGGCAATGGCAAGACCTAAACCTGTGCCGGATTTTTTTGTAGAGAAATAAGGTTCAAAGAGCCTAAGTTTATCTTCATCTGCCACACCCGGGCCATCATCTTTTACGACCAGCAGAACAACCTGTTTTTCCTTGTCGCAGGAAAGGATAATTTCAATCACACCGCCTTCAGGTAGGACCGATATGGAGTTTTCCAGCAAATTGATAAGTACCCTTTTCATCTGTTTCAGATCAAAATAAAAGCGTGGAATCTCCTGTTCAGCTTTTTGACGAAAGGTAATATAGGGATGACTCTCCTCGTAAAATACGAGTATTTCCCTGACCATTTCCACAAGATCATTTGGGGATTTCTGTACGATCGGCATTCTGGCAAAGCTGGAAAATTCACTCACAAGCCTTTTCAGTTCTTCAACCTGGTTGATAATGGTCTGGGTACAGAGATCAAAAACCTCCTTGTCGGATTCCAGGGTGTACAGGTATTTCTTGCGTAAACGCTGGGCTGAAAGCTGGATGGGAGTGAGGGGATTTTTCACTTCATGGGCAATTCGTCTGGCAACCTCACGCCAGGCTGCTATTCTCTGGGCCTTTTCCAACTGGGTGAGGTTGTCAAAAACCAGTACGGTTCCGATGGAGTTACCTTCTTCATCATAGAGTTTGGTGATATTGACCAGGAGTGAAAATTTCTCCTTTCCAAGGGAAAGACGCAAGGGCCTCTGTATTGAGGGCTTGCCCGACTCTTCAAGCTCCCGCATAAAATTTTCAATAATAATTATGTGGTTCGGCATAAGCGTCTTGCGAAAATCCTGATGCAGGTATTCTGCCTTATTAATATGCAGGAGATCCTCGGCAAATTTATTTATGCTGGTCACATTGCCGACAGCATCGAACGAAATGACCCCGGCAGGAACATTCTGGAGGATTGTTTCGATATAGCCGCGCCGTTCATCCAGTTCGATATTACTTTGCTGCAGGGCCACGTTGACAGATTCCAGCTGTTTCTTGCTGGTCAGCAGATCGCTGGTCATCTGGTTGAACGAGTCAACAAGCAGGCCCATTTCATCATCAGATTCCTTTTCCAGCACAAAGTCCAGTTCGCCTTCGGCTACACGGCGTGTAGCATCTGCAAGTTTGCCGATGGGGCCGGTCAAACTCCGGGCGATGTAAAACCCAAACCAGATTGCGCTGAAAATTATAAGCAGGGTAACAATAAGCAGCATGACCAGGAGACTGGTCTTAAGAGGATTTTTGAGCATCATGAGCTGGCGGTATCCCTCGATACCCTTGGAAATAGTAGTCATGCGCTGCAGCTGTTCCTGAGGAATGTAAACTGTTGTCACCAGGATATAGGGAGAGGTTTTAGGTTTTTTGTTAAAATAGACCGGGATAACGCTTCTGATAATTTCTCCGGTGGCAAGAGGCTGGATAGTTGTCTGGTTTGTTACACCTGCCAGGGTCAGACGGAAGAGTTCCGCCTGGATTTGAGGAATATTCTGATCGCTGATATTTTCACTTGTTGCATCTGCAACAACTTGGCGTTGATCTGAGAAAAGAGACAATCCGTCGAGATTGAGTGACGCCATAAACTCTTCCAGCTGCAGCTGTATGGATTGCGGCTCATGTTCCAGGATTCCGGCGGCTACGAGCTGATTTGCAATAAGATTGCCTGTTTCAATTGTAAGTTCTCGTTTTTCCTGATAAATGTCTTGTGCAATCTGCAATGATTCATCAAGTGAAGCTTCAACATTTGAATTAAACCAGTAGTCCATGCTGGTGGAAACAAACTGCAAAGCTATGAAAAAAAGCAGGATGGTTGGTACCAGTGACAGCGAAATAAAGGATATTACCAGTCGCGTTCTAAGCGATTTGGTCAGAGAAATCTGACGTTGCTCAAAAATAAAGCGTACCAGGTTTCTGAACACCAGAAAGGCCACAAGTAACAGCAGAATAATGTTAATGTTTATGAGAGAGAAGACCAGGACATTTCCGCTGATGGGAAAAGTGATTTCGCCGATCTGAAAGACTACGGTTTCCAGGTATGTCAGTATTGGGATGAGGATAAGGCAGATAATGATCGCATATCGTGTCCGCCGTTTTCTTATTTCGTGTGGTTCCTTAGTCATAAGGTAAGCTGTAGAGTAAGTTTATACCACTTGGTCTCAAATTCCCAGGGCGAAGAAAAAGGGATAAGGTAATGAAAGTAAAGCGGCATGGTTTCGCGGGTCATTTTTGCTTTTGCCCTTAGATTGTAAGATGTCTGTGGATCAAGTTCATCGAGCGGCAATACCTTATAACCGTTAATTTCAGACATAAGCTTTAAAGCCTCTTCAAAGGAAGCGGTAATTTTGCTGTTTCCGTTTTCATTTCGGTGAATAATATATTCTTTTTTAAGGCTGTCATACTCTATGATATGGTTGAATTCATACTCTTTTATTTTCTTGTCCGGCCATTTAGTTCTCGTGGCAAAAAGATCAATGTAAAAGGCAAGAGTAATAGGTATGCCGTTGTGTATGGCTGCTTCAATTTCCTCAGTCATCCAATCAGTAACTGTCATATAAAGCAGGACATGGCTCTCAGAATTTGTAACAGTAAAATCGGAGACAGCTGCTTCCTGTCCATAGGAACTGCGCACCGGACCGAAACTTGCCTGTGCAAAGAAAAAGAAACCCAGTAGCAGACAACACGGCAGGTTCCTGATAAAACTGAAATCAATCCTCATAATATCTCAGAAAAAGTTTTTTTAAAAAAACGATTAGCCTATATAAATTTATTGTTACGGCTTATTGCCAACGAGTTAGCACCAGGGTGCGCGGTGCCTCAATGTAACTGAATTTTGTATTCCTGTCCACGCGATAAAGCAGGGATAAACAATTACAGGACACCATAGGGAAAAGCCTTCAAAAAGTATAATTTCCTTAAGAGTGAATCGACAAGATGGTGAGAGTTCAAAAATAAGAACGTTATGCTCCTGTTGACATACAGGCCATAATCGTTTATCGTAGATTAACGATTATGGTTCTGCCTTTTTTATGCAATTCCCAAGGTGCAGCTTTTTTTTTTAGTGTTTTAAAAATATTATGAAGTGCAGTGTGACAGGAAGATGAAATCTGATAACAATAGTCTCTCCCTAAGTATGGCCAATAAGGATGATACAGAGCTTTTTGCTGTTATGTGCAAAGCCCTTGGTCACCCGACCAGGGTAATGATCATCAACTATCTGAAAAAAATTGACCGTTGTCTCTGTGGTGAGATCGTCGAGCTGCTGCCTTTGGCTCAGTCCACGGTCAGTCAGCACCTGAAATGTCTAAAGGATGCTGGTCTTATAAAAGGAGAGGTTGAAGGTCCCAAGACCTGTTACTGTCTGGACAAGACAATGCTGGAAAAATTTACCCTGATGGTTGCTGCCCTCGGCAAACCAACACAGACCTGAATATGATGTGAGTGATTTATGAAAGAACTTCTTTTAAAAAAACATGATGCGGAACAAGATAGTAGAGCTTGCTGCAGCGGCAGTGCCCGGGGAGGGGAATGCAAACCTTTATCGCAGCCCCTAGGTATACCAATGGCCCGGCCTGAGGAAGATGATGTTCCATGCTGCGGTCCTAAGCCGGGTCCGCCAAGCAGTCCATTTGAAAAACCCGGTTACCGGATGTGGCATTTTGTGGATGGTTTTACGGACACATCTGTCGGACCGGTTCCCAGGATAGAAACGACTATGAGGATCAAGGATATCGCCGGGACGCTGAAGGCACGGCTTGGCATTTCACGTGACAGATATCGGGTGGCGCCCGGTCTTTACTCTGTAGGCAACCCCGGGGTTGATTCACCTGTTCTGGTCACAGCAAATTACAAGCTCAGCTTTGACAGCCTGCGTCGGGAACTTTCTTCTGTTGATGCCTGGATCCTGGTACTTGACACACGGGGCGTAAATGTCTGGTGTGCGGCCGGCAAAAGAACATTTTCCACTGAAGAGGTTATCCGCCAGGTAGATCTTGTCGGCCTGGAAAGGCTGGTAGCGCACCGGGAGTTGATCCTGCCGCAACTTGGTGCTCCAGGGGTTTCGTCGCAGGCTGTGAAAAAGGGTTGCGGCTTCAAAGTGATCTGGGGGCCGATCCGGGCAGCTGATATAAAAGCATTTCTCACTAACGGCCGCAAGGCAGAGGCCGACATGCGTCAAGTGACCTTTGCGATCGGTGAGCGAACAGTTTTAATACCCGTTGAACTGTCATTGATCGTCAAGCCGTCTCTGATAATTTTTCTTACCTTGTTTATACTCTCCGGGATAGGTCCGGATATATTTTCATTTTCAGCCGCATGGTTTAGAGGCCTGCATGGAACAGTCGCCTATCTCTTTGGAGTTCTGGCCGGTGCGGTAGTTGTGCCGATCCTGCTGCCATGGGTTCCCATGCGCCAGTTTTATATCAAGGGCATACTTACCGGTCTGACAGCCGGTATTTTTGTTATCCTTTCTCTGGGAGGCACAATCAGCCGCCTGGAATCCCTTACTCTGCTGCTTTTCACAACAGCTGTCAGTTCCTATGCAGCCATGAATTTTACCGGCGCTACGCCATATACCTCACCATCTGGCGTGGAAAAAGAAATGCGCCAGGGCATCCCCATCCAGATCATTGCAGTAGCTACGGCAGTAATTGCCTGGGTAGCCGCACCATTTTTAAACTGAGTAAATCTGGAAAAAAAACCTTTTAACGTATATCAGACCAATCAAAGAAATGAGGAAAAAATGCAGAATTTCAGATACCTGGAAAATGTGACTACCCTGAAGCTTAATGTTGATAAATGCATCGGCTGCGGTATGTGTGAAATTGTCTGTCCTCATAAGGTTTTCAAAGTTGAAAAGCCAAAGGCTGCAATTATTGACAGGGATGCCTGCATGGAATGCGGGGCATGTGCCACAAACTGTCCGGCAGAGGCCATCAGCGTTACGCCAGGAGTAGGCTGCGCCTCGTATATTTTCAAGACATGGATCAAAGGCAAGGATGCTGTAATAGGGTGCTGCTGATCGTTAATAAGTATGGAAACCATTGACATCATAATAATTTCGGTACATTATTAAATTATACGTTTTTCTCATTTCACGGCTTATATTTCTTTATCCTGAAAGGGAGGAATCATGCCTCGACACAGCTTCCGCTGGTTTATTGTCCTGATCCTGGTTGTTCTTGCAGGCGTAGCTATCTGGTACAAGATGCGGCCCAAGGAGATTGAGGTAACAGTGGCAGAGGTAACCCGCGGCACTGTTGAGAAAATAGTTGCCAACACCAGGGCCGGCACCCTGAAGGCCTGTCGCAAGGCAAACCTTTCACCCGGTATAGGCGGCCAGATCAGTGTTCTTAATGTTGATGAGGGCGATNCTGTCAAGAAGGGCCGGTTGCTGCTGGAACTGTGGAACAATGACCTCAAATCAGAGGCAGCGCTGGCAAAAAAAGAAATAGAGGCAGCAGAAGCAAAGGCTGCAGCTGCATTACTTCAGGCCCAGATAGCAAGCCGGGAAGCGGAGCGCATGCAGAAGCTCATTGCCGATAATGCCATATCCGATCAGGATGCCGACAAGGCCATAACCGAGGCCAAGGTGCAACAGGCAGCCTATGAGGCTGCGGCTACTGAGATTGCTGCCCGCAAGGCCCGGCTGGATGTTATCACGGCCAATCTGGAACGCACCATGCTGGTTGCCCCCTTTGACGGTATTATTGCCAAGATAAACGGTGAACTGAACGAATACGTCACTCCCTCACCCCCGGGTATACCCACGCCGCCAACGATTGAACTTCTTGATACCTCCTGTTTCTATGTGATTGCCCCGATAGATGAAGTTGATGCCCCTCTCGTCAAGGTCGGTTTGGAAGCCCGGGTGATCATGGACGCCTTCAGGGATAAACATTTTCCGGCCCGGGTCCGCCGCATTGATCCCTATGTGCTTGACCTGGAGAAACAGGCACGAACGGTCGATGTGGAGGTTGAATTTATCAAGAACAAGGAAGTGGAAGATTTTCTGGCAGGTTACAGCGCGGATGTGGAGATCATTATTGCGGCGGAGGAGAATGTGCTGCGCATTCCAACCCAGGCCCTGCTGGATGGCAATAAGGTATTCGTATACCGGGCACAGGATGGACGGCTGCAGGAAAAAACCGTCAGCATCGGCCTGTCAAATTGGGATAACTCCCAGATAACTGAAGGGCTGCAGGAAGGTGAATCCGTGGTCATTTCCACCGACAAGCCTGGTCTGGAAGACGGTGTTCGTGTGACTATATCTGAGAAATAATGATACGGCTCCAGCAAATTGAAAGGGTTTTCCAGGTTGGTGAGGAAAAGGTCCATGCCCTCCGTGATGTAGATTTCAGCGCTGATAAGGGTGAATACATAGCCATAATGGGGCCGTCCGGTTCCGGCAAGTCAACTCTGCTCAATATTTTAGGTCTGCTGGACAGACCGGATGATGGTACCTACGAGCTTGATGATATCATGACCACAGAACTGAGTGATAAGGAGCAGGCTGATGTAAGACGCCACAAGATCGGTTTTGTTTTCCAGTTCTTTCACCTGGTACCCCGTCTGACTGCTGAGCAGAACGTTGAACTGCCGCTTGTTTTAGCCGGAGTTGACAGGACGGAAAGAAAAAAACGCGTTCTCGAAACCCTTGAAGCATTTGGCATAGGCGACAGGATCAGGCACCGTCCGGACCAGCTGTCAGGAGGCCAGCGTCAGCGGGTTGCCATTGCCAGGGCCACCATTATGAAACCTACCGTCATCCTGGCCGATGAACCCACCGGCAACCTGGACCGGGCATCGGGAAATGACGTGGTGGAAATCCTTGAAGGCCTGAACAGCCAGGGTATAACCCTGATCATGGTGACCCATGATCCGGAACTGGGGATGCGGGCCAGGCGCAGGATAAAAATGGTCGACGGACGTATAGAGGAAGATACTGAAGCAAGCCGGCATAACAGAATCGCAGGTGACACGTCCATACCTGCAAAAGAGATACAGGATGCGGACAAGTGATATTGCAGCTTTCAGCATGCAGGCGGCAACCGCCAGCCGCGGCCGGACGATACTGACGCTGTTGGCAATGGCCATCGGAGTCTCATCTGTCATACTCCTGATATCTTTAGGTGACAGTGGCAGGCGTTATGTCATTGACCAGTTCGCCTCCCTGGGAACAAACCTGCTTATTGTTATTCCCGGCCGTTCCGAAACAACCGGCGGACCGCCGCCTCTCCTTGGGGATACACCCCGTGACCTTACCCTGGATGATGCCATTTCCCTAAAGCAGTCAACGGCCGTAGGCAGAGTGGCCCCCATCATAGCCGGATCTGCCCCGGTTTCATATAAACAGCTTGAGCGTGAAATGATCGTGCTCGGTTCCAGCGCCGATCTTTTGGAAGTGCGGCATCTGACCATGGGGCAGGGAAGTTTTCTGCCGGCGGGCGACCTTGACCGCGGCGGGAACGTCTGTGTTATCGGGTCAAAGGGCAAAGCGGAGCTCTTCGGTAATAAACAGGCCCTTGGAAAGTGGCTCAGGATAGGTGACCGCCGTTTCCGGGTGATCGGCGTCCTGGCTGATACCGGGGTATCCCTTGGTGAGGATCTGGGTGAGGTGGTCATAATTCCGGTGGCCACCGCCCAAGCGCTTTTCAACAGGGTGTCTCTTTTTCGAATAGTGGTTGAGGCAGCCAGTGAGGATGCGGTTGACCGGGCCAAAAAGGCGATACTCTCTATAATCAAGGCCCGGCACGAGGGTGAGGATGATATCACGGTCATAACCCAGGATGCCGTTCTTGCCACCTTTGATAAAATTTTCAGGGCCCTTACCCTGACAGTAGGGGGTATTGCTGCCATCAGTCTGGTGGTAGCCGGCATCATGATCATGAATATCATGCTGGTGGCAGTCTCTAACCGGCGCTCGGAAGTGGGTTTGCTGAAAGCTCTTGGTGCACCACGGTCCCAGATCATGGGGTTATTTCTGACAGAGTCGGCGCTTCTGTCAACNGCCGGGGCATTTCTCGGATTTATCCTGGCTTTTGGAGCCATGAAACTGCTGGCTGGATTTTTTCCGGAATATAACCTGGCCCTGGCACCCTGGTCGCCATTTATTGCCTCAGCCCTGGCGCTGGGTACCGGGATTATTTTCGGAGTTCTGCCGGCCCGGCGGGCCGCAATGCTGGAACCGGCTCTGGCCCTGTCCCGGAGGTAAATAAGAGGGAACATGCACATTCAGGACTTTATTCAACTGACCGTCAATGCTGTGCGCTCACAGCGTATGCGCAGCTTTCTCACCGCCTTGGGCATAGCGGTTGGCATAGGGTCGGTTGTCCTGCTCACTTCGCTGGGAGAGGGGCTGCATCGCTTTATGCTGGCGGAATTTACCCAGTTCGGCACCAATCTTATCGCGGTCAATCCGGGGAAGGTTACAACCCACGGCGTTTCCGGTGCCCTGATAAGCAATGTAAGGCCGCTCAGTATCGAAGACGGCCAGGCCCTGAAGAAAATCCCGCAGGTTGTGGATGTGGTGTCAGTTGTTCAGGGGAATGCTGCGGTTAAGTTTGGCAAGAAACAGAGAAGAACAACCGTCTACGGTATTGATTCTGCNGCACCGGANGTTTTCAAACTCNAGGTGGCATCCGGACGTTTCCTGCCGGATGATCCTCCCCGGGCCGCACGTTCATTCGCCGTTCTGGGCAGCAAGCTGAAAGATGAACTGTTCGGTACAGGCCAGGTACTTGGTAAACGGATCCGTATCGGTTCGGAAAGGTTCGTAGTCATCGGCTCGATGGAATCCAAAGGCCAGATGCTTGGATTTGACCTTGATGACGTCGTATGGATACCCACGGCAAAGGCCCTTGCCATGTTCAACCGGGAAAGCCTCATGGAAATTGATATTCTCTATAAGGAGGGCAGTTCAGCAGATGAGGTTTCCGAACAGATAAAAAAAACATTGATGGCCCGGCACGGGAGTGAGGATTTTTCCATAACAACCCAGGAGAAAATGCTTCAAGTGCTCGGCAAAATACTGAACATCCTGACCCTGGCGGTGGGCGGCCTTGGCGGCATATCACTGCTGGTTGGCGGAGTGGGGATTTTGACCATCATGACCATTGCCGTAAATGAAAGAACTAATGAGATTGGTCTGCTCAGGGCGCTTGGCTCTGAACAGAACCAGATCCTGGGAATTTTTTTGGGTGAGGCAGTTATCCTCGCCGCTATCGGCGGACTTGCCGGGCTGGTATTAGGTGTTGGTGGCGCCTGGCTGCTTGGGCTTCTGGTACCGGCTCTGCCTACCCATACTTCCTGGANNTATATTGTTGCCGCGGAATTNCTGGCTGCCGGAATAGGTCTGCTTGCCGGTGTTCTGCCGGCCCGNCGGGCAGCTGCCCTGAACCCTGTGGATGCGCTCAGAAGTGAGTAGATCTGCTGTTTATTTTCTTTGTCGGCATATAAAACTGCCTGCAATTTGGGCTACAGCCAAATTTATTTTGTCCCTAAAAATCCTAAACTCCTTTACACCTATCAAGATCGGTATTTGAGTACCTGAAGTTTTTATCCTCAGTCCTCAGTCCATAGTCCTTCCTGCTCCTAACTCCTCACTCCTTACTTTTCACTCCATCTGTCTCCTGGTATTCATACATTAAAGCGAAATTCTATGATATCGCCGTCCTGAACGGGATAGGTTTTGCCTTCCAAACGGACAGTGCCTTTCAGTCGTGCATCTTTATAACTACCTGCTGCAATAAGATCGTTGTATGCTACCACCTCAGCCCGGATGAACCCTTTTTTTATGTCGGAATGGATAACCTCGGCAGCGTCAACAGCCTGGGTGTCTTTTCTGATGGTCCAGGCCCGAACCTCATCAGGCCCGACGGTGAAGAATGAAATAAGGCCCAAAAGTTCATAGGAAAGGGTTATCATCCTGTCCATTGCAGAGGTTGTGATATTATATTCGGTCAAATATTCCCGGGCTTCTTCTTCATCCATCTGTGTCAGTTCATGTTCCAGTCTGCCCCTGATGGCCAAACATTTTTCCTCTGCCGGAGCTTCACCAATATCCGGCAGCCCTTCATTGTCATCCTCGTTGTTAAAGACCAGCAGCATAGGTTTGCCGGAGAGAAAGGTGAAACCCCTGAGCTGGGGTGCTTCTGCCAACTCCGGCTTATGCCGCAGTGGTTTTTCTTTTTCCAGCATATCTTTGCATTCCGCCAGCAGCCTGAGCTCTTCAGGATCAGCTTTTTTCCCTCTTTTCCCGTCAAGTTCGAGACGCTCGAGCCGTTTTTCAACGACCAGGAGATCTGCAAAAATCATTTCTTCGTTTATCCTGCCGAAATCCTGCAGTGGTGCAGCCGGTTCCTCGCCGAATCCTTTGAAGTTGCGAACTACGTGAATAAGGGCGTCGCAGGTGCGGACCGCGGTCCAGGCGGTTTCATCGCCTTTCTGACCTGGTTTCTGCATGGGTATATATGGCAGCAGGTATTCAACCTTGGCGAATATGGTCTTCTTGGGATTGTACATTTTACTTAAGCGATCTACTCTTTCATCCGGCACCTTGATGGTACCCAGTCGGTCTTCAGGCTTATGGGACGCTTCATCCATTATGATTTTTGTCAGAGCCTCAAACAGGGTTGACTTGCCGGCTCCGGGCAGTCCTATTATTCCAAGTTTCATCAGTATGTATCCTTAACTATGCTGGGTAATCAAAGCTCCAGTCGCAGCACTCTCCCAGCGAAATTTCTGGAGCAGTGGCTGGCGAAAAGAACATCATTAATTGTAAATCT
>JGI2160J19893_10000622_pt1 | contig 11896 bp, 12 predicted proteins | sample DeeMarSeWOR28_12_FD_19893 | JGI IMG/M metagenome (IMG submission 19893)
TTTTGGCAGTATTTCCTATTAACTGAACGGTCAGACTCCTGCTTCTGGGGCCATCCAGTTCAACAAATATCAGAGATTGCCATTGTCCAATTGACAATGCCCCGTCAATAACCGGAATCGCTTCACTGCTGCTCATCAGCATCGCCATGATATGTGAATGGGCGTTTTCCGGTTCTTCAGGCGGACAGTCCCGCAGGTGAATATCATTGTGTAAATACGCATTGTCTACAGGTACTGTGCGGCGTAAAAAATCTGCCATATCCTGCAACAGTCTTTGCTCATATTCATTGATAAAGAGCGCCGTAGTGGTATGCCGGGATGACACTATGGCAAATCCATCAACAATTCCCGTTTCCTCGATAATCTCACTGACTTTTGGTGTCACATCGAAATACTGCAACTGCTCATTGCTTTGTATATCCAGCACCCGGGAAACTATTTTCATTTCAGTTATCGTACCCGTTAAGCGGTTACACCAGGTATTTACAGGGGTATTGCGACCACTAGAATTTATAACGAAAACCCAGGGTGATCGCATCAATACTGACTTCATCACGATCATAATACCTGAGAAATTCAGCAACAAATGCGAGATTCTTCACTGATTTTAAAAATTCCTCCGCACCAATGCCATAAGCAAATCCATCATACTTGTCATCTTCAGTGGGTGACTCATTGTTGATACTTAATTCTGTTTGCGAATATCCTACCAAAAGATAAAGACGCACGTCACTGTAGGAACCACCACTGCTGATGCGGAAAAATGCGGCGCCTAGTGTATCAACATCATACTTCTGGCCATTCAGGTCGTCATCATCAAAACTGGCGCCGTACTGCACTTCGAGNGCAAAGTTNGGNGCNAATTCGTAACCNANTTTCACGGCACCAATGAATGGTTTGACTTCTCCTGCGCCGGTATCAATGATGGTCTGGGCTCCGGCAAAATTCATGTAAAAATCGCTGGCGACCGCAGGTGTCACCCAGATGCCTATACTGAGTATTAATACCCTGGCTAATAACTTCATATTTAATCCTTAATTGAATAACTCAAAGCTGTTGATGTTGTGTCTGCGTCCAGGCGCGGGTCGTATTATAGCAACATAATGACATGACAGCTGAAATGCGGCCATATAGATATTTACGAATGATATTCGCTGATTTCAAACCGGTTTCTTATGCACTGGATAGCATTTTAATTCACCCTGGCACTATATGCGGCCAGGTTGCATTTCAAATGCCATTTATATGACCAATTTTCGCTCAATATATGTCGTTAAAGAGTAGCAGGGAAGAAAATTTAATTGCAGTTCACGCCGGGATTAACGTTATCCATGGTCTGCAAATTGCCATCAACATCAACCGGTGGGGAACCGAGCTGGTCGAGGATCAGCGCCAGGCTAGTGCAGGACATGGTCTGATTGGCGGATATCCTGAGTTCCGTCAGCTCCACCAGCTGCGCCAGTGGACTCACGTCAACCAGCGCGTTATTTTCCAGGTTCAGCACAACCAGTTCTTCGAGACCCTGCAGAGATCCTGGATCACTAATATGATTGCCACTCAAATGCAGCACCTGCAGTTGAGTCAGGTTTTGCAAGGCGACAATATCACTGATGTCGTTATAGTGCAGCCAGAGTACCTGCATTTTGCCGAGTCCGGCCAAAGGTGTCAGATTGGTAACCTGGTTGTCATACAGGTTAAGCGAGGTGAGCTCTACTAGTGAAGCCAGTGGTTCGATATCACTGATCGCGTTACTGTAAAGGGACAAAGCTGACAGTGCGGAGAGCGATGCCAAAGGCGCCAGGTTAGTGATGCGATTATTATCCAGCCTGAGCAGACGCAATGCTGTAAGCCCTGACAGACCACTAATGTCCTCTATTGAGTTGGTCTCCAATAACAAGGTTTCCAGATTGACCAGACTGGACAACGCCGCAATTGACGTGATGCGATTATACCCCAGGTTAAGACGAGTTAGTGTTACCAGTTCTGCCAACGCACCAACATCGGTGATGTGATTTTTTGATAAACCGAGATTCCTGATAGACGCGTTTGGTGATCCGGAAAATACATTCACAGTGCTAATCTGATTATTATCCAGCAAAAGGTTCTCCAGCCTGTGCATATCCGCCAGTGGTGTAATATCACTAATAAGATTACCATCCAGCAACAAGTCCCTCAGATCGGTCAATTGAGCGAGGCCGGAAATATCGTTGATGAGATTATTGGATAAATACAGTTTCTGCAATGTCGTCATCCGCGCCAGCGCAGTGATACTCTGAATACTGTTGTTGTATAACAACAGGATTCGTAAAATTTCCAGACTTTCCAGTGGCGTTATATCCGAAATATTATTTTGGCTGGCATCCAGAAATACGAGGCTTCGCATGGCTACCAATGGTGACAACGATGTGATTGCATTGGCTGCTAAGGTTAGTTCAGTCATTGCATTAAGATTCTGCAATGCAGCAATGTCCGTAATATTGTTCGCCGCGATATTCAGATACTTCAATTGTTCCAGTGAAGAAAGACTATCAATACCAGGCAGGGCGTTAAAACTCAGATCCAGGTTTTGTAATCGCGTGAGCGACTCCACAGCCGTTATATTATCAAGCCGGTTATTAGCCACATACAGGCTGGTCAGATTATCAAGCCCGGACAATACCGTGATGTCGCTAACCTGGTTATTGGAAAGGTTCAAGTAATGCAGCTTACGAAGACCCGCTAATGGGGATATATCGTCAATATGATTATTGGCCAGGTTCAGCGTGGTCAGTTCTGAAAGGTTTTCGATACCGCTCAGGTCCCTGATACCGCGACTGGAACAATCCAGTGTACCACTTACCTGTCCACTCAGGTCCCAACCGTTTACCAACGCGAGGGACTGAATGCAGGATTCCAGGCCTGGATCTGCAAAAAGCCTGTTCAGACTGGCGCCTGTATAATTGGGTTGCTGCTCCACAGACAATGTGACAGTTCTGGCATCCTCGCAGGACGCCAAAACACTAGCCATCGCCATGCATAGCAAAACAAATGCAATCCGACTTTGCTTCACAATTTTATTACAGAGTCTACCCGCATCAGGGTTGATGCCAGCCAACTCTGTGTGACCCCGTTTATTATTAATTCGTACTTTTTATTAGATCCTGGTTTTGAGAATCCAGGCCGGGCGCCCGTCGCACCCACTGATTAACTATTTTAATCAGTTACGCTTTTATACATCGAAATACCAGAAAAGAAAATCAATTCGCCGCAACTAATATTGTGTAAAGGCATGAAATTGGCGGCGATTATTACCTAGCTTTATCTCACGTGCCTACTTAGAAATATAGTCGTTCACAACCCGTGTACCAATCTACCAGTCTGTTTCTTCGCCATAACTCCGCCGGCTAATCCTCAATTAGCTGGCCTTTAATAACGGAAGACAGGCAGTTAACTACTTACGCATACACTTCCATCGTGTGTAGTTTTTTCCTGATAGAGAAATCGTGTATAGCATACTGCTTATATAATTAGCACATCATTGAAAACTGTTTGACATACAGGAAGTATATATAACAATGCCCCGGACTGAAGAATTCAGCGGGCATTGTTAGCAATTTGACCGAGATTATTCCTGACGCTCGTAAATACGCCAGGTTAAGGAACAGTTATTCGCTGGCCTGAAAGATCAGCAATACCGGCAAGCTTAACATCGCGATGCCCAGCGCCATATTAACAAACGCTGCTACTGGTAATGCCAGAATGCCGGAAATCATTGCGATTAGTGCATAAACTTTATTGCGCTTCTTCATGATTAATTACCTCAACGTTTTCCATAATTACAACCGAGTAGATAGACCGTGATGCAACCTGCCACAACTTGCTCCCCCTGCAGCAGATTAGCCGGCCCGCTCCCCTTGTTTCCTGCTTTCTAATTCCAAAAATGCAGTGTAATTAGAACAGGCAAAAGGAAGCATAAATCAGTTACGCCAGACCGGGCCAATCACAAGCATTGTGCATATAATAAAGCGGATTTATTGAAGGAACATCAGGGTTCAACTACGCTTTGAATAAAGTTGTCGCGTAGCAGACATGAGCGATCAAAGTACTTAAAGAAACCAAGAAGTTAGTTATGTGTTATGCTAACTTGTATTTATAAAACTCCTTGTTAATACAAATTCAGGGTATAGAAACAGGCTTTAGGGAGCTGCAGAACATGCAAAAAATAATCAGGGTTACGGCTCTATTGGCCCTATTAATGTCGGCCGCCAACGCCTCCGCGGCGGGACTGATATTCGGGGCAAAAGCCGGTCCCATGCAGATTGATGTTGAGGGTATCGATGACCCGATGAATGCGGGTGTTAGTATTGGTTATGAGTTTGGCGTCGTATTCGGTGACCTGGGATTTGAAGGCGAATTTACGACAACGGTTAAAGAAGGTGAAGTAGGTCTGCAGAAATTCAATATCGATACCGGTGGCGCCTATCTCACCTATCGTTCACCGGGATTTATCTATCTCAAAGGCCGCGCCGGTTACATCGGCTGGGACGCTGACTTCAATGTGGATTCCGGAGATGACGGCACTTCGGCATCTTATGGACTGGGCCTCGGCTTTAACTTAAAGGTGTTTAAACTCGAACTGGAATACACACAAATTGACGACGATATAGATTTTGTCAGTCTCGGCATTCAATTCTGATCACACCCCAACTATTTCAGGAATACTACAATTTTCCAGCCTTAACTAATTGATCGGCTTTTAANATTCCAATCACCGATTTGGCATCGCTAATACCGCCCTGCATCACCCATTGCGTTGCTTCTGCCAGGGGCACCCAATGCACCTGCAGTACCTCGTCTGCCGCCAGTTGGGATGGAGTCGTGGTTAACTGCTGCGCGAGGTATATGTAAACCTGTTCGCCAAATACGCCGGGGGAGCTAATCATGGGTCCCAGTTCTGCCCATCGTGCTGCCAATACACCCGCCTCTTCCGCCAGTTCCCTTTGCGCGGTTTGTAATGGCGGTTCCTGATGATCGCGTTTTCCCGCCGGCAGCTCCCACAACCACTCGTCAAACACGCAACGGTATTGTTTTAACAGGCAAATTTCCTGTCGCTCGTTGAGCGCCACCACCGCCGAGCCACCGGGATGATGAACGACTTCCATTTCCATCTCATGGCCATTGGGCAGCGTTATCTGCCGCACCTCAACCTGAATAACTTTTCCTATGAATTCCAGATGTTTAGCCGTTGCCATGCCTTACCCTCACAGAAAGGTGATAAATACTATTTATACCATTTGTATATCCTGAAATCCCCCTGTTAGCGCTAGCCCGGCAGTTTCTCGAACCAGGCAGGTTGAGTCTGCCCCCTGATTTTTATCCGGCTCCGGCAATCAAAAACCATTCCGGAATCCACGCTATTAACGCTTTTCATGACCTCCTGGACCGCGACCTGGTTTTAAAAGAAATCAATAATTTGCCGATATTTCTAGAAGGCAAACACGTTTTTTACACAGTAGGCCAGACCTGGTCAGGGTCAGTTAATTCACGGTCAAACGCTGCCATTACAGAGAGGGAAGTATTGGCAGTCGCAGGATATAAGGGGAACCTCATGGTAAAAATCACGCATACTGCTATAGCCATTGTTGCGCTATGCATTTTAATTTTGAGCTCAGGCAATGTTGCGGCCAAAGCTAACAATGAAGAGATCCGCTTTGGTTCGGTCGCCATGGACATACCAGCGATTATGCAAAAACGCCTGTTGCCGTTAACAAAATATTTAAGCGACGAACTGGGGCAACCTGTCGTATTGAAGCTGTCGCCCAACATGCCCGCCGCAATTAATGAAGTGGCCACGGGCGCAGTTGAAATATCGTATCTCACACCAGTTGCCTACATCCGCTCACACCAGAAAGGGAATACCCAGCTGGTTGCCAAAACCGTGACTAATAATAAGGCGTCATTTCAGTTAATGATTGTAGTACGGGAAGACAGCCCTATTAAAACAGTTGCAGACCTGGAAGGAAAAACCTTTGCGTTTGGTGACAAGGCTGCCCTGCTGCAGCGCGCCACAGTCGTCGGCGCTGATATGTCTCTGGAAAAACTTGGCCGCTATGAGTTTATTGGACACTATGACAATATCGTGCGTGCCGTGTTAAACCGTGATTTCGACGCTGGCATATTAAAAGACACCATGGCGTACAAATGGGAAGGAAAAGGCATCCGTATTTTATATCGCTCTCCTGATTTGCCACCTTATAACATCGCCGCAAGTAAAAACGTTAGCAAGGACTTGCTGAAAAAATTACAAAAAGCATTTCTGGATCTGGATCCCAATAATCCGGAGCATGCGCCAATTATTAAAGCCCTGGACAAGAAATATAACGGCTTTGCACCAACCAGCGATGAAGAATACGACGTAGTGAGAAAACTGATTCAACCATTTGACAAGGCCGGAAAAAAATAACCGGCATATGCTAATTACAAATGACGAGTCTCTCAAAATTCGCAATGGAAAAACTCTGGCCCAGACGACTAGGCTTTCAGCTGCAATTGATATTTTCCCTGCTCACGGGAATTTCCATTATTTTTATAACCTACTTTGAAATTCAGCAAGAAGTTGACCGGCTATCCAGTACTCTGAAGTCTCAGGCAGGCATCCTGGCAGACAATCTTGCTTCCACCAGTGGTGAACTACTCTTGACGCGGGACTATACCGCGCTGGAACTGTTACTGTTTCGTTCCATTCGTTTTGACGGGATTAAGAAAATTCAGATTTCGGATCAACAAGGAAAATTGCTAGGCGATGTTGCGACGCTGGAAGACAGTGAACCGGTAGCTCATTACGGAAGCCCACCAATTCGGGTGCCAGACACCTTGGAAAAGCTGGTTATCAGCAATAAATATACTTCGGAACTTATCGTCTGGCGAGCCATTTATCTCGGCGAACACATAGGCTGGGTAAAGCTAACCTATTCACTGGCCGGCATCAATGACACCGTTAACCGTAAATGGCGTGACGGCATCATCGATGGCCTGATAAAAATCGTCCTGATGGTATTGATCATTTTCCTTATTCTACGCAAGCCGTTGGCCTCCGTTGAACGCTATACAAGATTCGCCGACAAAATCTATGAGTGTAACGGTGACCTGGTTGCCATCGACTCCAGCGCTATCGAGCTGGAAAAACTGGGCAGCGCCCTGAATGATGCATCGACAGCCATTTATCGCAATACCTCGGAATTACATAAAGCGTTGATCGACCTGGAGCGCATCGCCGCATTTGCAGAAAATTCTCCGGATATAGTACTGTCCATCAAACAAAATGGCGTAGTGCAGTATATGAATCCCACTTCTATCCAGGCACTGCGCAAACTGGATCTTGAACAACATGAAATCTTTTCTATTCTTCCAGAAGATATTCTGGAAGTAGTAGACAACTGTATCAATACCCAGGAAACGGTGCGGGAAGTGGAAGTGACTTTCAAGGGCCACACCTTCCTCTGGATACTGTCTCCGGTCATCGGGCAGGCCGTGCTTAATTGCTATGGCATGGATATCACTGAACGAAAGATTGCGGAGGAAGAAGCACGCAAGGCCCTGGTGGCAAAAGTCACCGCTGAAGAAGCCAGTAACGCCAAAAGCCTGTTTCTGGCGAACATGAGTCATGAGTTGCGTACACCTTTAAACGCCATTATCGGCTACAGTGAAATCATTGAAGAAGAGGCAACGGAAGCTGGCTATTCGCAATTAACACCGGATCTGCGCAAGATCCATTCTGCCGGAAAACATCTGCTGGCGTTGATTAATGAAATTCTCGACCTGTCCAAAATAGAAGCCGGTAAAATGGAGTTTTATATTGAACCGGTGAATATAAAGAAAGTGGTGATGGAAACCGTCGACACGGTAGATTCCTTAATCAAGCAGAAAAACAATAGCCTCGTACTCAATATACAACGGCAACTCAATATCATGAATACCGACCTGACGAAATTGCGGCAAGTACTATTTAACCTGTTGAGCAACGCCAGCAAGTTCACTGAAAACGGTACCATCACTCTGACCATTGATCAGTACTTCGTGCAGAATCAACACTGGATCTCCTTCATCATTGAGGATACGGGTATTGGCATGACCGAGGAACAATGCTCACGCATATTCAGTGTGTTTTCCCAGGCCGACAGTTCAACGACACGACGTTTTGGCGGTACCGGGCTGGGGCTCGCGATTTCGCAAAATTTCTGCAAAATGATGGGGGGAAGCATCAGTGTGAAAAGCCAACCTGGCGTCGGCTCAACATTTTTCGTCAATTTACCCGCCAACGCCTCGCAACCTGAAAACCGTAAAGTAAGTAATGAATAAGCTGCTTCATTCCACCGTTTCTCGTTAATAATCTGTTAGTTCCAGACGACTTCTCACAACTGGCATGAATATCAGCAGCAGAACTACGCATTCTGACACCTACACTTACCCACTGATTCCCGTTACTAACCACCACCAAAACTCAAATATTTTATAATATATACAGTTAGTTACCAAATATTAGCTAATTACGTTTTACTTAAATATCGGATAAATGTTTTGTGATGCAGTTACGTAGGTGGTACTTGTCACAGCTGTCTGTTTTGTTTTAGTCTTTTATATACAAATACCGCTCAGCGGCTATTTGTTCCCACAGCAGTAACATCAATCAGTAATGATTAAAGTATTAATAATCAATGTTGTATTAGTCAGGAGTATTCCAACATGTCGTTTCTAAAAAATCCGTTTCGTAAATCGGCTCCAGCAAAACCACAAACTAAATCTGTTAACCCCGCCACTATTAACAGTCAAACCCAGGCTCACGGCCAGGGTGCAAAAGCTGGGACTGCTAAAACCAGTCTGCCGAAAAACTACCTGGATCCCAACTCCGTATTCTAATATCGCATTGCATGCAAAGGTTACCGGGGTGCTGATTATCGCTATCAGCGCCCCGTTTTCGTTTAATCTCGTGAATAATCTTAAGGTCGTATCACTATACAGTGATAGTGATTGATATCGGGCTCAGTTGCCCAGACGAGCCAAATAAGCCAGGGCAAATTCGTACTCAACCACTTTGCGGGCATTGGATTTGACCGCCTGGCGAAAAGAGTCCGCTGCCAATGACTTATTGCCGGTCAACAAAAAGTATTGGCCCAGATAGTAAAACCCTTCACACAAATACTCCGAACTCATGGAGTTCAGGTTTTGTTTGAAAGCATTTAAAAAATCCTCGGCGCCCACCTGCCCCAGGTACAGTTTGATCAATGCGCCCGGCCACACGTCAAGGTTCATGTGTTGTGAATACCTGGCAAGCTCGCTGGGTTTATTAATGTCCAGATATTTCTGGCTCAGATGCAACCACAACATACGGTACATGTCATCGGGTTTCAGCGACAGGTAATACTTGTAATCTGCCACCGCATCGCCGAACCGACCTAGTAAAAAATTCAAAGAACCACGAATTGCGTAAATTGCCGGATTATTCGGACTTAATTCCTGCGCCGTAGTAAAATCCTGATACGCCGCTTTGTATTGTTCCAGTTTGGCGTATGCATTTGCACGATTAATGTAAGCGGTGACATAACCGGAATTCAAGTCAATGGCATTGGAAAAATCTGCGACTGCTTCCCGATAGTGACCCAGATCAGAGTAATGAATACCCCGTTCCCGGTAAACATCTGCCAGCGCGGTTCCCTGCAAACGGCCGGCATTGATGACCTTGGAAAACGAAGCGATGGTTTCATCGGGCGGATAAACAATATTTACAATCCGTTGCGGCACCACAGCCAGACTGCTGCCAGCATACCCAAGCATAGCCAGCAACAAAATGTATTGAGTGAGTTCAGCGAGTTTATCTAAACTGGTAACTTTCCTGAATTTCATATTCACTGAATATTATTGTTGTTCTCGCGCATTACTTTGAATTAAATCGCAATATCATAAAAATTTGTCACCTGAGGATGCTGACTGCCAGGTGCCAGCTCACCATCACGTACCAGCCACATGGTATCCATACCGGCGGATTTTGCCGCGTCCAGCTCTTTTTCTATGTCGGATAAAAAAAGGATCTCTTTACCGGGAAATCCCGTTTGTTCGGCGATGGCGTGATAGGATGTCGCGTCGACCTTCGCGCCGATGTTGGTATCAAAATAGCCGCTAAACAATGGCGTCATATCGCCATGTACAGTATGCGCAAACAACAGCTTTTGCGCGTACACCGACCCGGAAGAAAATATGTATAAAGCGATTCCAGATTCATGCCAATCCTTGAGCTTTTCATAGGCATCAGGGTAAACGTGGCCATGGTAGTCGCCATTTTGATAACCATATTGCCAGATATGGCCTTGAATGGCTTTTAATGGAGTAATCTTCCTGTCTTCATCAATCCACGTTTCCAGTTGTGCGATGACTTCATCCAGGCTGGCATCCGGGCGTTGCATTTCCCGTTTGACATTCTCCAGCAAATTTGCGATTTCCGGATCGCGTTGTTTCTCCCTGACAAACTTTGCCATATGCTGCCGCGCATAGGGGAACAAGGTATCCTTGACGAAACTTAAAGAGGTCGTCGTTCCTTCGATGTCACAGACGATGGCCCTGATCATCGATACGCCTCGACAAACTCGTCATAACTGGGAAATGTTTTCGCAATATCACTTCCGGTAAAATTACCTACCCAGCCTTCCGGCGTGGTAAAAAAACGAATACATTTGAAAAAGGGATTTTCGCCCATATCAAACCAGTGGGTGGTATTGGCCGGTACGCTGATCAGGTCGCCACGCTCGCAAAAAACCATGTAAATTTTGTCATCCACATGCAAGTAGAATAAACCGCTGCCGTCTACAAAAAAGCGCACCTCAAAATCATCGTGGGTATGCTCTGCGAGAAACTTACCGCGAAATGTAACCTTGTCCGGATGATCTGGCGTCAGACTTACCACGTCCACAGATTGAAACTTATATTGCTCATTGAGCCTGTCGATTGAAGATTGATACGCCTTCAGCACCTCTTCCTGCGTCGCATTATCGGCCAATGTTTCTCTCGCCTGCCATTGCTCAAACTGCACGCCGATATCCCGTAACTGACTGGCAATCCCTTCCCGATCACTAATAACTGTTGGTGAGCCTGATGCATCATCCTTCTGTATGGCCAATATGCTCATTACATAATTCTCCTCTTCAGCAATTCACACGAACATAAAAACTCCAGTGCTTCGATATTGAGTAACGTTTCCTTGAAGTTTTGCCCCCAGGTGTAATATCCGTGTCCTGCAATCATATAGGCAACCGGAGAACCTTGCGCCTGCATATAGTCATCAACCTTCTGCGCCAGGCGCGGAATGTTCTGGTCATTATCAAACACGGGTATATCAATTTGAGTCGCATGGGTATCAATACCACGAAACACCTTTAACAATTCGTAATCCTTTAGCACCACATGACCCGGACAAAGCTGTGACAACACCGTCCCGTTTAATGAGTGCACGTGCAGCACCACTCTGGCATCAGGAATCTTTCTGTAAATCTGTACATGCAGCTGGGTTTCTGCCGAAGGCTTACGGTGATCGTAGGATTCACCTTCGGTATTGGTGCGCATGATATTATCCAGCAGCATCGATCCTTTGTCCGCGCCCGAAGTCGTTATCGCCATATCCCCATTCGCCAGGCGGGCGGAAAAATTACCACTGGTCGCCGGCACCAGACCTTTGGCCGCCAGCTGGCTGCCCACGCTGACTAACTGTCTGGCTAATTGTTCAAATTCCTGATCCATGTTGATTGCCTCTGAATACTTTATTTCCAGTATTGGCGGAGAGTAATCCGCGATATCCTGGGGATTCTACATTAGTTTAGTAAGACAGGAGAATTTTATATAGGTTTAGTGGTTTAGTGGTTTAGTGGTTTGG
>JGI2160J19893_10000624_pt1 | contig 11873 bp, 9 predicted proteins | sample DeeMarSeWOR28_12_FD_19893 | JGI IMG/M metagenome (IMG submission 19893)
CTGCGGCGTGTGGGATTTAGTCGAGAATACCCCGATCGAGTGAGCTTTCGGTAAGGTTCACGGGAATTTTGTAGATAGATACCAGTTAGGAACAATAGCATGGGGCATAGGGCATGGGGTTTCTTTGTCTGGGAGATTATGCAAATGGTCAAATCCTTCATACTCCATGCCCCGGGCACCATGCTCCATGCGCACGCTTTAAATATTTGATGCGGATCACATAAAAAAAACTAAACACCAAACACAAAAAACGAAGTACTGAATTTATGGACGCATTACTCGCTTTAGAAGATGGCCGCACATTTGCCTGCCGGTCCTTTACCGGTCCGGGGGAAGCCATGGGTGAGGTGGTGTTCAACACCAGTATGACCGGTTACCAGGAAGTGCTGACCGACCCATCCTACAACGGACAGATGGTGGTGATGACCTATCCGCTGATCGGAAACTACGGGGTGAATCCTGAAGACATTGAATCCGGCCGCATACAGGTTGCGGCCTTTTTAATCAAAGAATATCAGGCCTTTCCCAGCAATTTCCGTTCAACGGCGACCCTGGCCGATTATCTGGCAACCCATGGCATCCTGGGGGTCGAACACCTGGATACCCGTGCCATTACGCGGCATATCCGCAACGCCGGCGCCATGCGGGCCATTATTTCCACCGATGACTTATCGCCGCCTTCTCTGGTGAAAAGGGCCAGTGCAATCCCGAAAATGGCGGGGCTAAATCTGGCGAAAGCGGTGACGACCTCGCAGCCTTTTTACTGGCAGAACGGTAAGCTGGAAATTATTGATTGCAGTCGCCATCCGCTGGACAAAAGCATCTGGCGACATCGCGGAGCAAAACGTTCGGTGGTCGCATTTGATTTCGGCATTAAATTTAACATCCTCAGACAGCTTGAAAAGGCCGGTTTTGAGCTGGTGGTGGTGCCGTCCGCCACCACCGCCGATCGCATTCAAGCCTTGGCACCGGACGGCATTTTTCTTTCAAACGGCCCGGGGGACCCCGAACCGGTTACCGATGCCATTGAAACCATTCGGGCGCTACTGGACTACCGGCCCATATTCGGTATCTGTCTCGGGCACCAGCTCCTCGGGCTGGCGTTGGGCGCCAGTACTTTTAAGTTGAAATTCGGCCATCGGGGTGCTAATCAACCGGTCAAAAATTTTCGCTCCGGGAAGGTCGAAATTACCTCCCAGAACCATGGATTTGCCGTTGATACCGAATCTCTCCAGGATAAGGACGTCGAAATTACCCACGTGAACCTAAACGATAATACCCTGGAGGGCTTTCGGCACCGCAAATACCCGGTATTTTCGGTACAATACCATCCTGAAGCATCGCCGGGTCCGCACGATGCACGCTATCTTTTTGATGAGTTTAAAGCACTCATGCGGTAATGTTCCATTGGTCCCATTGGTTCGATTGGTTTCATTGGCTGCATCCGTCTCTTCGAGTTCAAAGCAACCAATCAAACAAATAAAACAAATAAAACCAATTTAACGAATTTTTGTTTATGCCCAAACGCACAGACATCCACCGGATTTTGATCATCGGCGCCGGCCCGATTATCATTAGCCAGGCATGTGAATTCGATTATTCCGGCACCCAGGCCTGCAAAGCCCTCAGGGAAGAAGGTTTCGAGGTCATTCTGGTGAACTCCAATCCCGCCACGATCATGACCGATCCGGAAATGGCTGATCGAACCTATGTCGAGCCGGTTACCCCCGAGGCCGTGGCCATGATCGTTGAACGCGAGAAACCGGATGCCCTGCTGCCAACCATCGGCGGGCAAACCGGGTTGAATACGGCCATCAAAGTGGCCAAGATGGGTGTGCTGGAAAAATTTGGTGTTGAAATGATCGGGGCCTCGATACCGGCTATCGAGAAAGCGGAAGACCGCGACCTTTTTCGCAAGGCCATGACCAGCATCGGACTGCGGATTCCTCACAGCGGTATCGCGCAAAGCATGGAGGAGGTTCGTCGGATTGCCGCTGAAATCGGATTCCCTATCATTGTGCGTCCCAGTTTCACCCTGGGGGGCACCGGCGGCGGCGTGGCCTATCATTCCGATGAGCTCTACCAGTTATCCAGAAACGGTTTGGACGCCAGTCTGATCGGACAGGTGATGCTGGAAGAATCGGTGATGGGCTGGAAAGAATATGAACTGGAGGTCATGCGGGACAAACAGGATAATGTGGTCATTATCTGTTCCATTGAAAACATGGACCCCATGGGCATTCACACCGGTGACAGCATCACGGTGGCGCCGGCTCAGACCCTGAGCGATAAAGAATACCAGGAGATGCGCAATGCAGCGATTGCCATCATGCGGGAAATCGGGGTGGACACCGGCGGGTCCAATGTTCAATTTGCGATCAATCCCGCCGACGGGGAAATGGTTGTCATTGAAATGAATCCCCGGGTGTCGCGCAGTTCTGCCCTGGCTTCAAAAGCCACCGGATTTCCGATTGCCAAAATTGCCGCCAAACTGGCGGTCGGCTTCACGCTCGATGAAATCTCCAACGACATTACCGGCGAGACGCTGGCTTCTTTTGAACCGACGCTGGATTACTGTGTGGTCAAGGTGCCGCGCTGGACATTTGAAAAATTCCCCGAAACGCCGGATTTTCTGACCACTTCGATGAAATCGGTGGGCGAAACCATGGCCATCGGGCGCACCTTCAAAGAAGCCCTGCAAAAGGGTCTGCGCTCTCTTGAAATCGGCCGCTACGGTCTGGGGGCGGACGGTAAAGACCTCCCCGGGACCCCGCAGCTGAAAAGCCCCTTGCCGTCGCGTTCTGAAATCGAGCAGAAACTGGCCTCTCCCAACTCGCAACGCATCTTTTACCTGCGTTATGCCCTTTTAGAAGGCATGACCATTGAATCGATTTATAAATTATCGGGAATCGATCCGTGGTTCATCCAGCAGCTCGGACAAATTGTGGCCCTGGAGCGCGAAATCCAAAAAGCCGGAACACCGCTATCGGATGCGCTCTTGCGGCAGGCCAAGGAATGGGGCTTTTCAGACGTTCAGCTGGCACATCTAACTTCGATGGCTGAAGCGGACATTAAACAAAGACGCGATCAGCTGGGGCTGAAGCCGGTGTATAAGCTGGTGGATACCTGCGCGGCGGAATTCAAGGCGGCGACGCCTTATTATTATTCAACCTACGAGCTGGAAAATGAAGCCCGGGTCTCAAACCGCAAAAAAGTGATGATTCTGGGGGGAGGCCCCAACCGCATCGGCCAGGGAATTGAATTTGATTACTGCTGCGTGCACGCATCTTTTGCGCTGCGCGAAGAAGGCATTGAAAGCATCATGGTCAACAGCAACCCGGAGACCGTCAGCACCGATTATGACACCTCCGACAAATTGTATTTTGAACCGTTGACCAAGGAAGATGTGCTGCATATCGTGGAAACCGAAAAGCCGATGGGGGTCATTGTGCAATTCGGCGGCCAGACCCCGCTCAATCTATCGGTGGGACTGCACGCCGCCGGGGTTCCGATTTTAGGCACCCAGCCTGAAAGCATAGACCGTGCTGAAGACCGCAAACTCTTTCAGGCGATGCTCAATAAGCTCGGCCTGATTCAGCCGGCAAACGGCACGGCCTTAACTGTAAAAGATGCTGTCAATGTTGCGGAAACCATCGGCTATCCGGTGGTGGTGAGGCCCTCTTACGTGCTGGGCGGACGGGCCATGAAAATCGTTTACGATCAATCCGCCCTTGAAAATTTTGCCCAGCTGGCGATTCAGGCCTCACCGGATTATCCGGTATTGATCGATAAATTCGTAGAGGATGCTTTTGAGTTCGATGTGGATGCCATCTGCGACGGCCGCACCACGATTATCGGCGGTATTATGGAGCATATCGAAGAGGCCGGCGTGCATTCCGGTGATTCAGCCTGTGTGCTGCCGCCGATCAGCATCGAATCGCGTTTTATCGAGCAAATGACCCAGGCCACCAAAGCCATGGCAAAGGAATTGAATGTGGTCGGCCTGATGAATGTCCAGTATGCGTTAAAGGACGGCCGGCTGTATGTCCTGGAAGTCAATCCCCGGGCATCCCGCACCATTCCCTTTGTCAGCAAGGCCACCGGTGTGCCCCTGGCCAAACTGGCTACCAAAGTCATGCTCGGTCGAAATTTGCATGAACTGGGCCTGACTGCGGAAATCGTTCCGGCGCACCTGTCGGTAAAAGAAGCCGTATTGCCCTTTGACCGCTTCCCGGGCGTCGATATTTTACTGGGTCCGGAAATGAAATCCACCGGGGAGGTCATGGGAATCGGTGCGGACTTTGGATCCGCTTATGCCAAGGCTCAGCTGGGAGCCGGTCAGAACCTGCCGACGGCGGGTACGGTCTTTATCAGCGTCATCGATAATGATAAAAAAACAGTTTTGCCCGTGGCCGCCAAATATCGGGATGCCGGTTTTAAAATCATGGCCACCCAGGGGACTTCCAGATTTTTGGCTGATCACGGCATTGCCAATAAGGCCGTAAACAAGGTTTCGGCCGGCCGGCCCCATGTGGTTGACGCCATCAAGAATGGCGAGATCCAGCTGGTGATCAATACCTCCATCGGTGGTGAAACCCGAAGGGACGGCTATTATATTCGACGCAATGCCCTGCGCTATAAAGTACCTTATGCCACCACCACCGCTGGTGGAATGGCGATCTTCAAAGCGATCGAAGCGCTGCGTAAAAAAAAGACAGCGGTCAAAACCCTGCAGGAGTATCATTCTGATAACTCGAATGCTTTTACTAGGAGTGCGAAAATAAATGAAGGTTGAAAAACCATCCAGTTTCCAGTTTCGAGTTTCCAGTTTCGATGATGACAAACCTCGTGAAGCCTGTGGCATTTTTGGAATTTACGATCATCCGGAGGCGGCGGCCCTGACGTATTTCGGTCTCTATGCCCTGCAACACCGCGGGCAGGAAAGTGCCGGTATTGCCGTTGCCAAAGACATGCAGATTGTCGAGCACAAAGGCATGGGGCTGGTATCGGATGTCTTCGACATGGACCACCTGGCCCAGCTGAACGGTGGAAGTGCGGTCGGACATGTGCGCTATTCGACCACCGGCAGTTCCGTACTGACCAATGCCCAGCCGTTTCGCGTCCGTCATCGCAAAAAATCTTATGCCGTTGCGCACAACGGCAATATTACCAATGCACATATTCTCAAAAATGAACTCGAGCAGGCTGGCTCCATTTTTCAGTCCACGATGGACAGTGAGATCTTTTTACATCTTTTTGTCAAAAACCTGAAGCTGGGATTTGAAGAGGCGCTGGTGGAAACCATGTCCAGACTGGAAGGCGCGTACTCTTTTATTATGTTGACCAGCAAGGGCGAAGTTATCGGCATGAAGGACCCGCATGGTTTCCGCCCCCTGTGCCTGGGCAAACTCAACGGCAATTATGTTCTGGCATCGGAGACCTGTGCCTTTGATCTGGTTGAAGCCGAATTTGTCCGTGAAATCGAACCCGGAGAAATCATAATCATTGGTGCAGACGGCGTTAAAAGCATCCAAACGCCCGCAGCCCCGAACCGGGCATTTTGCATCTTTGAGTTTATTTACTTTGCCCGGCCGGACAGCACGATTTACGGTCAAAATGTTTATCAGACGCGAAAGGCGCATGGCAGGCGTCTGGCCCGGGAGGCGCCTGTGGATGCCGATCTGGTGATGCCGTTTCCCGATTCCGGCACCTATGCCGCTCTGGGCTATCATGAAGAATCGGGCATTCCGTTTGAGATGGGGATGATTCGAAATCACTATGTTGGACGCACCTTTATTCAACCCACCCAGAGTATGCGGGATTTCGGCGTGCGGATTAAATTGAATCCGGTCAAAGAGCTTCTCAAAGGCAAAGATTTGATCATTATTGAAGACTCCATTATCAGAGGTACCACGATTAAAACCCGCGTAAAATCCTTGCGGAAATTGGGTGTCCGAAATATCCATATGCGGGTTGCCGGACCGCCACACCGGTTTCCCTGCCATTACGGCATCGATTTCTCCACCCGGGGAGAGCTGATTGCAGCCAGCAAATCTGTCACTGAACTCAGAAATTATTTGGGACTGGATTCGCTGCACTATCTCAGTATTAAGGGGCTGCTGAATTCTACCGGCATCGAAAATCCGCAGCAGCATTTCTGTAAAGCCTGTTTCGATGGCTGTTACCCGGTGAGTTTTGATGCGATGGTGTCCAAGGACTGCCTGGAGATCAGTGGCTAGTCTTCCTGGTCGGTTTCAGCGTTTTGACCGCTGGCGGCTCGATGATGTCCTTTGATATCAGGTTTTTCCTGAACCGCAGAACACCGAACAAGGAATAATGAATGTCGAAGTATTGCTAAGCCGGCCAAAACCTCTTACTTCTGCATTCCTTGTTCGATATTCGATATTTAATTTATAAAAGTGGAACATTGAGCTTTGAGCCCCAGAAACCGAACGTGCCGAATTCGGCTTTCCGGCGCACACGTAGACATATATAATAATTAAAGGTGGTTACAAATTCTTCCTTGCCCTTTCAGGGTGCACGGTATAAAATAAAAATGTTGTGCGCTATTTTTGGGCGGCGCTGATCATGCGGAGGAATTTATGCTTGAATCCAGATACCTGAAAGATAATATCGAAAACATTCAAAAATTACTGGCCATTCCGGCCCTGAAAAATTTTGAAACGAAAAGCCTCGGAAAGCTGCTGCGCCTCAGTAAAATCCGGGAATATGAGGATGGCGAACTGATTATCAAAGAAGGTGATTTTGATCCTTGGCTCTATTTCCTTCTTTCCGGCAAGATACGCATCACCAAGGAAGGGCTGGAAATCGGCACCATTGATGAAAAGGGTGAAATCTTTGGTGAGATGCGAATTATCGACAGCTTAAGTCGATCCGCTTCGGTTTATGCCGTCGGCCAGACCATGTGTCTGGCGGTCGACACCTCCGCCAAAAGAAGAATATCAGCCGGCAGCACCCAGGATGAAAAATTGGACTTTTTACTGTTACTTTACCGTATATTTGCTGAGTTCATGTCCATCCGATTGCGCGCCACCAATGAAGAGCTGGTCATGGCTAAAAAGAAAGTCAAACGATTACTCGACCAAATATGATTGTCAGAAAAACCGTCGCCTTTTCAAAGAATTCCTCTAATCTTTTTTTTCACATTCTTACTCAATGTAATCTCAAATGCCGGCACTGTTACATCAATCCCGAACAGCAGGGCCAAGACAGGGTGCCCTTAAAAACCATTAAAGCCTGGCTGGATGCATTTTCCCATGACAGCAGCATAACCAATGTCATATTTCTGGGGGGGGAGCCGACCCTGCATCCGGATTTGCATCGCGCCATTAAACATGCTCGCCGTAAAGGTTTTCGGTCGATCACTGTCGATACCAACGGTTACCTTTTTCATGATATCCTTTCCAAAGTCAGTCCCCGGCAGGTGGATTTTTTCAGTTTCAGTCTGGATGGCGCCACCCGTAAAAACAACGACGCGATTCGCGGGCAAGGATCCTATGTTGCCTGCATCAACGGCATTCAGCAGACCGTCGCCAGGGGCTTTGCCGCCAGCCTGATTTACACGCTCAGCCGGCTAAACATCCACGAACTGGAATTGATGCCGCCGCTTTTAAACGATCTGGGCATCGAGCGGTTCTTTATTCAGGTGGTTGGTTTGCGCGGCAAAGCGGCCGACCTTGGCAAAACAGGCAATTTGCAGTTAACTCGTGCTGAATGGCTGCAGACCGTTCCTCCGCTGGCGCAGCAGATCGCCCGACAGGGCATAACTGTGAGCTACCCGAAAGTTTATCTGGACCCCGAAGAAAAATTTGAATGTGCCGGCCGGGTGGCAAAAAATTATTTTATCTTCCCCAATGGCAGAATTTATCAGTGTCCGCTTTGCGAGGATCTGCCCATCCACAGCATGGAGTTTAAGAACAATCGGCCGGTAAAGACCGCCAGGCTCAATGAAAGTGATTTGTTCGGGTTGAACATTCCGGAGGGCTGTGTGATGAACCGGCTGATTCAGCCCGATAACTTAAGCTACACGGTGGGTGGCGTGCCGGAATACAAGATTGCCTGTTGTTTGCTAAAGGAAGAAATTTCAGCGGGTTAGGGCGTAAAGGGCTGTTTCCTTTAAATCAAGGTGTCAGTCATTCGGTTTAAAGCTTCTGGCCACTTGCTACTGGCGGCGGGCCCCTGCTTTATAGCAGCTACAGACTTTAACAAGCCCGTCGACCGTTAGATCAGGGTTGAACTGCTCATTTCGAGTCTGCGAGACTGAGCCAGCAGCCATGTACTCGATACCCGAAAGGTATATGGACGATAATGCCCACCATTCGCCAGAAAATTATATCGCTATTGAGTGACGCGGAGATGAGTGCCAGGGAGATTTCCGGTCAGGTGGGGATATCCGAAAAGCAAGTTAATGAACATTTGGCGCACATTGATCGTTCAGTTGCTTCTCAAAACAAAAGAGTGGTGATTACACCGGCGGACTGTCAAACCTGCGGCTTTGTGTTTAAAGATCGTAAACGGTTTGCCCGCCCCGGACGCTGCCCGCAATGCAAAAAATCTCACGTCCGCAGTCCGCGCTTCCGCATTTGCTAAATTAGCCACAGATAAAAGTTGCTTTNTAAAAAGCAACTTTTATTTTTGAATCCAGTTGCCGGACGTGTCCTGCACCCATTCGCCAGGGTCTGCTTTTTGGGCAATCTGCAGGGCGCGACGCTTTCCGACCAGTTCGGCGGTGGTTCCCTGCTGTTTGGCGATGGCTGTATATACAATTTTGCGGTCTTCATTTTCGGCAGCAACGACATCGGGTTTTGCCTTTTTGCCGCCGACAAATTCCAGATAGCCCTGGTTGTTTTCGCCCACAATGCCCTGCGCTTTAAGTTCGACAATCACCGGCAGTCGATCTTTCATGCGGGCCTTAATATCATCTGCCGCAGCCGATGCACCCATCCCAAACACCAGAAATCCAATAACGAAAAATGCGAAATTTTTTGTTAATATTCGTTGTTTCATACGAAAGTTCTCCTTGTATTCAGATAGAATCGTTAAGATTTTATTCGCCGGATTTAGAGCTGCCTTCTATCTGATCTTTGGCCGCGTCGATATCTCCGAAGAAATTATCCAGGGCGCGATCGACCTTCACATTTACATCGATGGTGATATGAATCGGCTTGACCTCAACCGGTGCAACTTCGACTTTATGCTGCGTGCAGCCGGTTGCGGTTAAAACCGCCACTGCACCGAGTAATATCAAAAAATTTTTTGTCATGGGTTTACTCCCTGCTTTTTTGAATCATTTGAATGAGTTCTCTGTACTGCATTATTTTATTGAGCGGCAGTCTGAAATTGACATCTAGGCGGATGCCCTGAAATGTCGAGCCCTGGACGTCGGCTTCAACTTTCGCGAAGCCGCCCATATCTCTTTGATAAACAAACGGCAAGGATTTGGCCGGTTTCCCGTCAAGCTGCATTTTTAGCAGCAAATCTTCTCCTTCGGTCGTCAGATTCAGCTTGGCCCATGAGTAATCATAATCTTCCAGAGCCTTTCTGGCAAGCTCCATCTGAACATGCTGCGGGGTATCCGGCGGGATGCCGGCAGTTAAAATTTCGGTGTCCGTCATGCGAATCTTGCCGGACTCACCGGGTGTCGTAAAAAGAAAACCGTCTTTAAAGCTTAACTGGCCGTTTTGATATCTTAAAGGGATTCGGCCGTTGAGCTGGCCTTCGGCTTTTACGCTGGCGGCACCGAATTGCTGCAGCACTTTGGCCAGGTCCAGGCGGGCGCAATATAAAATCAGATTGTAGTCTTCGATGCCGGAGGTCAATCGAATTGCCGGCGCGTCCACTTTTCCATCACACCAGACAAAATGGCTTTTTTCGACCAGAATCGATTGGGTCGATTCGATTTGAAAGTCGATTTCACCATTTTCGATGTTCATCTCCCCGAGAGATGCGCGCGCGAATTTTAATTTTTGGCCGGGAGCGCTGTGCATTTTAACCAGATCCGGGATTAAAAGATCCATTTGAATGGCCTCGATCGCAATCTTGTTCTTTCGATGTCGTAGTTCGCCGTTATTTAAACGCGATCTGGCGGTGGCACTGAATCCTTCTTTTCCAATGACCAGATTACCCTCTTCAAGCAATTTTCCTTTAAAAGTAAATCCTGCGGCCGTCGGCAGCAGTTTCCCCAGATCGACTTCAGGACCCGTTTCAGGGTAAAAAATTTCAAAGCGCGCCCGGGTCTCATGATCCTTAAAGGAACCCAGATGGGTTTCACCTGAAAATTTAGCGAACAGTTCCGGTATTAGCGGGCTTTTCAGATTCCCGTTGAAGGATATGCCCGAAGCCGTCTGTTGAACACCGGCTTTAATGGACCCCAGATCCCGGTTTTGATATCTGACAGCTTCAATTTCAACACTTCCCATTTTTGCGGATTTGGCCGCCGGAAATCTCAGTGGAATGTTGCCGCGCGCCTTTGCGATCCCGATGTTAATTCTATTGTCGACCAACTGCGTGTCGTCAAATCTTACATGCCCGTTCACCTGGCGGGTTTCCGCACCGTCGATCTGCAGTTTGTAACCGGCCGATAAATGATTGGCTTTAAATCGGATGGTGTTTGCCGTCAGTTCGCTGCCGGATAACTCCAGGTCGATGCTTGACACGGTGCGATCCTTTTTGATCGACGTTTCACCGTTTAAGACGAGTTGCGGGAATAAAATGTTTACACTGCCGGTTGAGATATGAATGTCGGGCACCTGCAGTTTGTATGTGGCGCTTATCGTACCCCCCTGGCCGTCGCCGGTTAGGGCAACTTTGGGGAATTGCGTGGTTATATCGATTTGATCATAATCAAATCTCGCATTGTTCCGATCACTGGGTTCGATGCGACGGCTGGCAAGGTCAAACCGCCATTGGCTGTTTTTTGAATAGCGACCCGAAAATTCGAATGGCAAGTCAAACGGTTTTTTAAACCGAATTGGAACCGCTGTGTTCATAGCGGTGGTTGATGGACCAAAAGAAAGTTTAAAATTCCCGGAGATTTTTAATTGATCGGAATGCGGCTGAACGGTTGCGGCCATATCGGCAATTCTTACGGAAAGGGGTGCACCGGCCGCAAAGTCGGAAAGCCGGATGTTCCAGTTTGGCCCTGCAGATCTCTCAAAGTCGATTATCAACGGGTTTTCATTTTGGCCGGCATCCGAAAGGGTTTGAAATCGAAGATTGTTGTAGTCGATGTTTAATGCGGATCCTTTTACCCGGCCGCGAATCGATGAAATCGAAAAGGGATTAAGCATGAAATCGGCGTTAGCGCTTAGTTCGGCGATCCCCGCCACACGCAATCCGGCGACGGGTTCAAACATATCGGCAAATCGCGAAAGGGTTAAGCGGTCCGCGGCCAGCTGAGCGGTCAGCCGGTTTTGCGCTAAATCCATGCGGGCTGAAATTTTAAGCGCCTGACCCCGCGGGTACAGGTGAACCAAAGCATTTAGAATCTGTGTGCCCTCATCTTCCACCACCGCAACGATTTCAAATGGAATGCGATAGGTTTGCGCATTTATTTCACAGATAAGCGTCGCGCTGTGTATTTCAATGCGTTGCGGAAATGAGGCCAAGGTGTGATCACCGGAAGCTTCATTTTTCGATCGGAGAACTTCAAGTCGGGTGAATATTTCTGGCAGGTCAAAGCCGCGCAATCCCAGCCGACCGTCTTTAAATTCAGCGTAAAGTTCCACGCCGCTGGCGACGACATTTTTAATTTTCTTCCGATAAAGTTCCCCCGGAGAATAGTCCACCTGAATGGAGCGAATGAGCAATGCTGGATTTTTCGGCGATCCCAGGCGCACGGGCCCCAGATCGGC
>JGI2160J19893_10000627_pt1 | contig 11862 bp, 10 predicted proteins | sample DeeMarSeWOR28_12_FD_19893 | JGI IMG/M metagenome (IMG submission 19893)
GGTGGTATGGGCGGTGGCGGTGGTATGGGCGGCGGCGGTGGTGGCGGTATGGGCGGTGGCATGTAAGCCGTTCACAATGACTCCAATATTACGTTTGCACCTATACTAAACTAAGCTTTAAAGCTACTACTGAACCGAAGGCAATGAGGAATTAGTATTGGTCAGTGTAGCAATGTCAGTAATGAATAGCACCACAGTATTATGTACGAAAAGTGTTTCGTCATTTGTCTTTTAGCAGCCAACCCCATGCTGTTTAAACATCACTATATGGCGTCTCGCTAAAGTTAGGTTTGCGACAATCAGGTTAACCAAGGCCGGACCGCTATCGGCCTTGGTTTTTTTATTTGTGAGACAGTAAATGTTTGATAGCGCCCGTTGTTAGCAGCCTTAATAGCCCCAGCTATGAGTTATGCTACTACCGGGTAATTTCCAGGGCGGGTGCAAACTACTTGTTTAACGAGTTGTTGCTTGACCAGGCGTAATCTGGTCATTCAAAAAAGCTTTCTTTCGATGATGCGACGGAAAAAAGTCTGCCAGAGGCATTGTTAAAACTTTCCTGACAACGCCAGTTGTAACCATTCTGTTTCAAAATTTTCCCAGAGTTTTTCCTGCGGCGAACTGCTATGACTGACGGGATATTCTCTTATCTGTCTTGGGCAGGATAAGTGGTTAATCAATGCATAGACTGTTTCAGCCGGCACATAGCTGTCTTGCAAGCCAAGACCAATTATCGTGTTGCATTTAATCAATGGTGCAAAGTTCATGGTGTCGAAATAACTTAACACATTCATGATTTGTTGTTCTTTATCGGGATGCGCTTTGATGTAAGCGTTGATCTCCGCTCCAGACCCTTGTGTAACCAGTTTGCGTCTGCCTTCTGCCCAGGCAAGTGTCGGCACTGCTGCGACCAGTAAATCCGCATATTGAGTTAGCGCGGCAGCAATACTGGCAAGTGCGCCACCAAAGCTTTTACCATAAAATATTGTAGCTTTCGGACTGTTTTTNAATAACTCGCGGGCNACCTGGGCGGCGCGTACNTAGTCGCAAATAGCGCCACGCAAGATGCTGGTTTNTTCNGATTGAATACCGGTAATCACATACCCATGCTCTGCTAGTTCANGTACTGAATGTTTGCTTTCGCCAAAGCCGCGAATATCAACGCCCAACACGCTGGCTCCCTGTCTTGCCCAGTCCCATATCACTTCGCAATGCCCCATATAGCCATGGGTGTAAATTATCAGGGGACCATGCTCAATAGGGTGTGGTGTTAACAGGTATGCGTGGATAAATACATGATCAAGCGATTGAAAGCTCAGTTTTTGTAACCGTAGTCCATCGGCTGTTTCTTCGCTACTTAGAATTTTAATAGCGTGAGGTATCGAATCGAGTTGTTGCAGTGTTTCTTGCCAAAAGCGCAGGAAATTCTTAGAACGCGTCAGGGCAGGACAAGTTTCTCTGATTGAAGCTACTGATGACACGTTGATGAAAATGCTCTATTAAGGTGCGTGATGCATCTTTTTGTGCGGAGAATCAGTCTCGTGACGTAAGCAGGGCTAATACAGACAATAACTTACCAGTAGCAAAGACTGGCCGTGTTATTGCACTATGCAACTCAACAGGTAACCAACTATACAACTAATTACAATCAAGTAGTTGCGACAAACAAGTTATTACGAATGTAAAAGTACTATAGCCAGTTTACCAGGTATTGTAAATGAATAGACTGCAAGCGCTAAAGCAGCTTCCCTGCTGGGGGCAAGAGGCCACGCACGTACTGGATCAGCTGTTGAGTCAGGCCGAGGTCATCCATCTCAATGAAGGTGCCGTACTGGCAGAGCAATTTAAATCGGCAACGGACTTTTTTCTGTTGTGCGAAGGCAGTGTCAATTATTACGTGACAGTGGTCTCGGATGAGCAACAACCGATACCTGTTGGCAGCGTGGATGCTGCATGGAGTGTGATTGGTTGGTCCGGTATCAATGAGCCGCATCGCTATATGGCACAGATTCGCTGTGCGGAACCGTGCACATTGCTGCGCTGGAAGTATGAAACTTTAGATTGTTTCGTGCACCAACACCCGATAATTTCTCATGGCTTGCTGTGTCTGGTGATGGAAACCAGTAGAGCATTACTGGAGCGATCCTCTGGTTTATTAAAGTCATTGCCGACTTTCGTAAATACCACGTTCGATGTTGCAGATTGCAACTCTGAGCAGCCGAAGCTGAGACTTGATCCGCGCCTGGCAATCAACTACCTGTTTAATTGCAGTTTGTTTCAGGAATTGACGCTCCACGAATTAAAGTATCTGGCTGGACATTGCTGGTTGCAACGGTATCCAAAGGGTAGTGTAATATTTTCGCAACAAAGTCTGACGCATGATATTGTGGTACTGGTGAAGGGCGAAGTTAGTCTTTATCATCAGGCAGGCATTTCCGGGCCTGGCACTGAACAAGCGTCGAAAATATTTGTGCGCTCCTTGTCCCGGTCGGGCCAGGTAATCAGTTGGGCATCGTTGCTGCAGTCGCAGCGCCAGGACGTTACCGCCATTGCCCGGGAAGATGTCACCGTATGTTGCATTGTTGCCCCCGTCATTGCTGAGTATAGCCAAACTCGTCCCGAGTTTTCGGTCAAACTACGTAAAAAACTGATTCAAATAATCGGTAACCGGTTACGCGCTATCCGGGCATTATTGATAAGACAGCAAACACGTAGCGAACTGGTGACGGTGAGCTCCCTGATCCACAATGTTGGTCCACAACTGGGCATTGCCTCCCCATTACATAAAGTACCGCATCTGTTAACCAATCGTGCCACCCAGGAAGATGCGTTCAGTTATCTTGATCATGCAAATCGAAACGGCAGTCAGTTTGAAAAGAATATTGCAGGACTGTCTCTGGATTTATTAACGGAAACGCGCAAGGAGACCGATTTTTATCATGGTTTGCGGTCTATTTATCAAATGGTGGTGACGGCAAAAAAAGGTGAGGCGCCACAAAAGATTCGTAATAAAAGTGCTGTAGAATTTTCCAGAGTTTTTTCCAACACTCGCTATGTGGTTCGGGGCGAGCAGCACCTTCCCGATACGACGGGACATATATACATAATGAATCATCTGGTGAGTCATCCTTATCATAAACTTCCCAACGGCTTTGAGTTTTCACTGGATACTCATTTTGTCAGTTCCATGATCTTATATAAAAAATATGGCGACGCCGGTATACGGGTAGTGAGAAAGGGTCGCTATGGCGAGTACGGGCATGATGCCTACTATCGGCGCCTGGGGCACGTTTATGTGTATACCCGGGAATCGGAACTGGAAACTGCTGATGATGAGGATCTTAACTGGCGTGACAGGTTTTTTCTGGAGACTACTCACTGTTTGCAACAGGGTAGTAATATTATCATCTGCCCGGAAGGAACCAGCCATTGGTCGGCGGATTCGCCGGGTGCTTTCAAAAGTGGCGCATTCAGGCTTGCCGCTTTGCAAGGCGGCGACACTTTGATTGTCCCTGTTGTTGTGGCAAATTTTGATAAACCACTGAGCGAAACGGTTTTAACAGCAGACATAAAACAGCCATTCAGAATCCGCGATGTCGTGGATCCCGATAATCGCGAAGCCATGGACGCGTTTCTAGCCGCGTTGCGTTTTTCTTACAAAACTTACCTGAATGAAGCCCACGAACTGACAGAACAATATTTACCAAAAAATAATTAACCAACAGTATTTAACGAACAGTGTTGTCCGCCAGTTATCGGGGCAATTGATCACAATCCAGAAGCTTGCAGTGAAAGCGCGCCTACCAAATATTGTTCACATGTCAAACAACTTGCTGTGAATAAAACTATAATATCGCTTTTAACGACAACTGCGTGTGCATCCTACTTAAGTGTACCGATGGTAAGTTAGAAGTGTTCCAGCCTTTGTAGTATTGATAAGCGTTTATCCCACCTCGTAAGCCCCTGGTTTTATTGATCTGCGTCAAACTAACTATCGTCTATTCCAATATCATGCCTGCTTATAACCATAAATAATGTACGTTTATTTGCGGTTGTTTTTAATACTCACAATTAACACGTTGGGGAGACAGTAAATGTTGGTAAACAAAAAAATAATGACAGGTATGTTGGCCGCGATCCTGTTGGGCGGCAGTAGTATTGCGCATGCGGTAGAACAGGGCGACTGGTTACTGCGTTTTGGCGTGACCATGGTGAGCCCGGATGCCAGTAGTTCTGGCGTTGTTGCAGATGATGCCATTGATGTGGATGACGGTACATCGGTGTCCGTGGATTTTACTTATATGTTGCGTGACAACATTGGCTTAGAGCTCCTGGCAGCTTACCCTTTCACCCATGATATTACCCTCGATGGCGTGGGTAAAATTGCAGAAACCGATCATCTGCCACCGACCTTCAGCGTGCAATATCATTTTCAACCTAAAAGCAACATACGTCCGTATGTGGGTATCGGCTTGAACTACACGACGTTTTTCAATGAGGAAGCCACGGCCGTGATCAGTGATATATCGCTTGATGACTCCTTTGGTCTAGCGTTGCAGGGTGGTGTCGATTTTAATTTGACTGATAAGTGGTATCTCAACCTGGTTTTACGCTATATCAATATTGAAACCACTGCCAAAACCGACCTTGGTAACGTGGATGTTGATATCAATCCCTGGGTTTATACTTTAGGCGTAGGCACCAGTTTCTAAGTTGTACTAATTGATAAGCTAAGGACAGGGGAGCCTGATGGCTCCCTAGGATGAAGTGTTGTAATAGTCAAAAACAGACTAAGCTAAATTTCTTCCGCCGGCGGCAGGTCTGCAAACACGCTGGAGTTCATCCAGGAAAAGATATTACGCGTCAATACCGAAGGTCCAACAACTTTTAACAGCCCTTCTTTAACTGCTTTTTTATAAGACACGTCACCCATCCAGATATCGACCATGGTGCGCACGGTGCTGGTGAAGTAAACATCCACTTCCTTGCCGGGATCTTTGTTGCAGACATCGACTTCGCTTCCTGCGGCGACAAGCCACCAGTCAGCGGGTTTCTTGATATCAGTAAACTTGAAGCGAATCACGGTTTCATTGCCAACAAGCTTGTCAGTCTGAACACTTCTTTGCAAATACAACATCAATAATTCAACGTCGTACTCGGTGTCGACCAAGTTGCCACGCGCCCAGCGCATACCCCAGTCACCCAGCGATTTTATGACCGGTAATAGCTCCTTGCAGGATTCAGTGGGGAAGTATTCATAACCCTGCTGGCCCGGGATTTTCTTCTTGAATGCCAGGCCATGTTCGACCAGGGAATTGAGCCTTTTACTCAGGATGGTGGGGGAGATCAGGGTCAAGCCGCGTTGAAATTCGTTAAAGCGCGTGCCGCCCATCAATAACTCACGGATGATCAGGATCGTCCATTTTTCTCCAATAATTTCAGTGGCTTTGGCAATTGGGCAAAATTGTCCGTATTCCATTGGCTTACTCCAGGTCTTTAAACTTTCGGGCACTGGTCCACAGGCATAGAAGGTGGAGCCTGAATTTATCTACCCTGCATTGATCAACAAAGTGTAGCGGGTTACTACACTTTCTGTAGTTAGATACTACTAGAACGAAAGTATTCCTGCCAGCGTCAGGGCGCTAAGCTTTCAGCATCGAATCACGGTATGTGTTCGTCATCATGAAATCCATACATAGAATGTTGAAAAAAAGGAGAACGCACAATGTCTATTACCAATACGCAGGGTACTGAAAATCAATTTGCTGTCGCACATAAGGTAACATTTATCAAGAAATACATTGTGTCTTTATTTGCCAGCGCAGAAAGCAGCAAGAGCAACGGGATTCCAACCACTGGCAGGGGGCGCTCGTTGTATACCACCGATTATTTCCTGAATGGTAAACCGGTATTGTCCAATCATGACAGTGTGCATGTCAGTTTACGCAATCGATTCGCTGCCTAAGTTCACTGGATAAATATACTACCAACGATAAAAGGGGAAAATTATGTCACATACAATTGAGAGCACTGCAGATAGACAATTTTTTATTAATGAAACTACAGATACACCTGGCTTCATAAAGCGAAGCGCCGTGCTGATTTACGGTGTGCTGTCATATAACATCGGAGTGGCGGGCTTGATGTGGCTTATATTTGCCATGGGCGGGCTGGCGCCGGTTGGATTTAGCCCTCTGCAAACCAGCTCCATTGCATCCGCGTTCTTCGTCAACCTGGGGCTGATTGGTTTATTCGGAGTACAACATAGCGTGATGGCCAGGGCCGGATTTAAAAAATGGTTGACCGGTTTTATACCTGAAGCGGCGGAACGTGCCACCTATATGCTGATGTCGGGTGTTGTAACCATGCTGGCGATTTTTTTCTGGCAACCATTACCAGGTACTGTCTGGTCAGTCGAGAATCTTGCAGCGCAAGTTGCTCTGTGGACTGCTTACGCGCTTGGTTGGGGTTACCTGTTCATCGCCACCTTCGTTACCAATCACTTTGAGCTGATGGGATTGCGGCAGGTATACCTGTACTTCACGAAGCGGCCATATACAGTGTTGCCGTTCACCCGTAAATTCATGTACCGATACAGCCGCCATCCCATGATGCTGGGATTTTTGATCGGCATGTGGGCTTTACCGGTGATGTCCGTCTCCCACTTCGTGATGTCATCCCTGTTCACGATATATGTATTCACGGGAGTCTATCTGGAAGAGCGGGATCTGGTGAAACGGTTTGGTGATACTTATCGTAAATATAAAAAAGAAATCGCGACTTTTATTCCTCGTCTGTACTAAATGTTGCTTAAAGCATGATGAGGCCAGAGATCATAATCGATATCCAAAAAATCGATCTGTATCTCTGGTCTTTCATTATTTACTCCGAATGTTCTGGCTGATTGCAATAATAGATCCGCTGATTTTAGTGTTTTTGTCTCGTCACCAATATGAGATTTTTTGCACCGGCAAGCTTGGCAGCATCAATAGCTTCCACGACATAGTCATATTGCGCGCGACGGTCGGCCTGGATAACGACAGTGTCTTTCGCCAGAGTTTTAATCCTCAGTTTGAGTATGGTAGTGAGCTGACGTTGGTTGATATTGGTATCATCAATGAAGAAATTACCATCCTTGTCCACCTGCACCACAAGTTCCGGTAATAAACCAGAGCCTTCGCTTTCAATGTCCGGTACCAAAATGGTGAGTCCGGCCTGTTCAACAAAACTGCTGGCGAGCAAAAAGAATATCAACAGTAAAAATACAATGTCGATTAATGCCGTGAGATGAATAGTCGGGCGAGTGCGTTTCTTGGCAGGAAATCGCAACATGGCGCTAGTGTTTGTTGTTGTGATTGAGGTTATGACCTTTGGACCAGGCTTTCATGAAAGCGATGACCACTTCTTCGAGGTACTCCTGAATTACGTGTAAGCGACCTTCCAGATGGTTATAAAAAAATAACAGCGGTATAGCTACCAGCAATCCGAATGCGGTGGTGAGCATGGCTTCCCAGATACCGCCAGCCAGTACCGAGGCATTAACACTGCCTCCCATGCTTTCCACAACCATAAATGCCTTGATCATGCCCAGTACGGTACCTAATAATCCGAGTAGTGGCGCAGTACTGCCGAGCACGCCCAGCAAACTCAGGTAGCGCGACAATGCGGTGGTTTCACGTTCCACGCCGTGCAACAAAACCATTTCCACGGTTTCCCGGTCAGGTTCCTCAACATTGAGAGCTTCCCGCATGATGCGNCTGGCGGCGGGTACATCTGGATTACTTTTACGTATCAACTCCAGTGCTTTGTCGAAATCGCCGTCATGAATCAATTGGTACAACGCATCGTGATTTTCCCGGCGTTTGAGAAACCTGCGGTAGCGCAGTAAGCGCTCGAAAAAAATTGTGGTGCCAATGATGGAACACAACAATATCGGCCAGATCAGCAGGCCGCCTTTGTTGACCAGGTCAATTACGCTAATAAGTCCCATGAATAATGTAGTTTACCTTAGCAATAATGGTGGCGGTAGAAAACCTGATACACATCTTAATGATTATTCATTATGCAGTTCTGGGTAGGGTAATATGTATAGTGAATGGTATCGATAAAAGCCATTATATGACGTCTGGAGGCTAAGAAAAGTAATTTCTGAAGTTCTGCAGCTGGCGTGTAAAATACTAATATTAAGTGCTTTAATGGCGTACATATTATTTTTTTAATTCAATAATTCGGCACGCCATCAGGCAGTGGTTTATAGTATAACAAGCGCGAAAATAAATGGCGGCAAAGGCTTGGGTGGCGGTCAGTTAAAACGATAACTCAATAAACACCGGGAGGGTGATATGTCTCAGGTCAAGATCTTACTCGACGAGGATGAGATTCCAAAACAGTGGTATAACGTGGTGGCGGATATGCCAAATCCACCTGCGCCACCATTAGGGCCGGATGGTAATCCCATCGGTCCCGAGGCGTTGGCGGCAATTTTTCCCATGAGCTTGATTGAGCAGGAAGTCTCGGCGCAACGCTGGATCGATATCCCGGAACCGGTGCGCGAAATTTATCGTCAGTGGCGGCCAAGCCCATTATTCCGTGCTCATCGTCTGGAGCAGATGCTCGGCACCCCGGCAAAAATCTATTATAAGTACGAAGGCGTTAGTCCGGCGGGTTCACATAAACCTAACACCGCGGTGGCCCAGGCTTATTACAATCAACAGGCTGGCATCAAACGTCTGACTACGGAAACCGGTGCCGGGCAATGGGGGTCTTCTCTGGCGTTGGCGGGACAGATGTTTGGCATTGAAATACGGGTTTACATGGTAAAGATCAGTTATGAGCAAAAACCCTTTCGCCGGTCCATGATGCAAACCTGGGGCGCCGAAGTATTGCCCAGTCCGACCGATCTTACCCAGTCCGGACGCAAGATACTTGCTGCTGATCCTCATTCGCAGGGTTCGCTGGGTATTGCGATTTCCGAAGCAGTGGAAGAGGCCGCGTCACGTGAAGATACCAACTATTCGCTGGGATCAGTATTGAATCACGTGCTCACACACCAGACTGTGATCGGGATTGAAGCTAAAAAACAGTTGGCGAAAGTCGGCGAGTATCCCGACGTGGTGTTTGCGCCTTGTGGTGGTGGTTCCAATTTTGGCGGTATCGCGTTTCCTTTTTTTGCGGATAAGGCATCAGGTAAGGAAGTACGTCTGGTGGCAGTGGAGCCAACGTCCTGTCCTACGTTAACCAAAGGTCAATACACCTATGACTATGGTGACGCTGTGGGGCATACCCCGCTTATGAAAATGTACACGCTGGGCCATGATTTTATGCCTCCTGGAATTCACGCCGGAGGCCTGCGCTATCATGGGGACTCCGCGCTGGTGTCGCAACTCTATCATGAAGGCTTGATCGAGGCAGTGGCTGTGCCGCAAATCGCTACCTTTGAAGCCGGTGTGATGTTTTCCAAGGCGGAAGGCATTATTCCCGCGCCGGAATCCAATCACGCTATTCGTGCCTGCATCGATGAAGCCATGCGTTGCAAGCAAAGTGGTGAACCTAAGACGCTGTTGTTCAATCTTTCTGGCCACGGTCACTTCGACATGGCGGCGTATGATCGCTATTTTGCGGGAGAGCTGGAAGACTTCGATTATCCGGAAGAGGCGATTAAGGAGTCAATGAAGAACATTCCGAAGATTGCTGGTGCTTAACGGGTAACAAAATTGAGACAGGGCTGTGTAATGACAGCCTTGTCTCATTATCTGTTGTTATTGTACTTAAAGAATTTTATTTTACAGGCCAAATTGTTGCGCCGCGTAAGGCGCTTTGGTTTTAATCTGCGTCTTTAGCAAATCTTCAAAATTACTCACAACAGATTTTGGCAATTCCGGGACCTCCAGAAGCTTCTCCGACCAGGCCGTTACTTTAGGGTACTGGTCAGCGGAAAACAGCCTGTCTTCCAGTTTTAGTAAACGGGTGCGCATGAATAGTGGCGCATAAGCGATATCGACCAGGGAAAATTCATCACCGTTGAAATAAGGCCCTTCACCCAGTTTCTTTTCCAGCCAGTCAAATTCATTCTTCAATAGCGTTAATTTGTTATTAAAGGTAGCTTCATCAACGGAATGAATTAGCCCGGAAAAATCCAGCAGCAGGCTGGAGCCAAAGTCAATCCAGCTACGATCAATCGCCCGTAACAGGGGATCGGTGGGTAATAGCTTGCCAGGGCAGATTTCATCAAGATATTCGTCAATAATTGCCGATTCGAATATCACATGTTTATTATCCACTTTTAATATAGGCACCTTGCCAAATGGAGATAATTGCGTGAACCAGTCGGGTGGCGAGGAAAGATTGATATAGGTAATGTTGTACGGAATATCCTTGTGGAGCAGGGTGATTACAGCCCGTTGCACAAAGGGACAGATTTTGAAACTGATAAGCTCAAGATTCATTTGCATGATGCCTTGCTAGAATGAGTAAAAAACAATATCGTTCGCATTTAAAACGTAAATTATACTATTGCAGTAGTCCGAGCTAAAGTGACGTGGGTCATGTTGTTCAGTGGCAAAACGGACGAAAGCCATTCAACAGGGCAGACAATTGATATTCGTCAATGTATAGCAAAAAGTGGAGAGGTGCCTGAGTGGTCGAAAGGGCTTGACTCGAAATCAAGTGATCCCTTCGGGGATCCGAGGGTTCGAATCCCTCCCTCTCCGCCAGTCTGTCTCCGTATAAAAGCTATCACCTCCTGTGTTTAATTTCATTTGTCAATAGTCATTTGTACATCTTGCCGATCACTAAATCTCTGCTAACTTGTAGTTGATAACCACATAGCTTCAGGTTAGTGATTTTCCAACATTCGCGCCTCATTAGAAATGCCCCGCTGAAAAGGAGGCTGCCATGGCAGACCAAACTGATAGCAAGGTTTCCTCGACGAAAACCGCTGGCAGAGAACCCGCATTAGACGGACTACTGCAGCGAATGGAAATTGAGCGTTTATCATCCCCGGTAACCCAGGAACATATTCACGAACACACGCCCATGGGCGCGAACCTGATCGCCGATGGTGCGACATTTCGCGTCTGGGCACCCAATGATGCTATCGAAGTGTATATCCGGATATCGGATAGTCCCAAATTCATTGATGGACCGGATGATCATTGGCAACCTGTTGCGGAGCAGCGATTGCGTCGTAATAGTGACGGTACCTGGACAGGTTTTGTGCGTGGTGTTCGTGACGGGGACTTTTATCGGTTTTATATTGCAAATCGCGACGCCCAACCGTATAAGCGCGATCCCTATGCGCGAGAGCTGGAATTTTATGGTTATCCTGAATGCGACTGTATTGTGCGTGATCCCAACGATTATCCCTGGCATGATCAACACTTTCGTACTCCGCCATTCAATGATCTGGTGATCTACGAATTGCATGTGGGCATGTTTTATGGAGTGGACGGTAATGGCAATGATGCGCGTCCCATTCGGGTTGGTAAATTCCTGGACGTGCTGGATCAGATTCCTCATCTGGTTGCGCTAGGCATCAACGCCATTGAACCGTTACCAATTGTTGAATTCCAGGGACCTCACAGTCTTGGCTATAACGGCACCGATATTTTTTCACCGGAGATGGACTACGGTGTTGAAGACAAAGATCTGACGCCATACCTGGAAAAAGTAAATCGCATGCTAGCGGATCGCAGTTGTGCTCCGCTGCAGCGCAAGCAGCTGGAAGGCCAGGTCAACCAACTGAAAGCCATGATTGATATCTGTCATCTAAATGGCATCGCGGTTTTACTCGACGTTGTCTACAACCACGCCGGTCGGTTTAGTGATGATGATCAGAGTATTTATTTCTTTGACCGTGCTGTTACC
>JGI2160J19893_10000636_pt1 | contig 11740 bp, 7 predicted proteins | sample DeeMarSeWOR28_12_FD_19893 | JGI IMG/M metagenome (IMG submission 19893)
CTGCAGCGCCTGGCTGGCCCGTTCGGCGCGCGCTTCCTGCACCGTACCGATGACGGCGTTAATGAGCAGCACACCGAGGATGAAGGCCGCGTCCTTCGCCTCACCGATGACCAGTGAAACGGCCGCCGCGATAGCGAGCAGGTAGATCAGGGGACTCCGGAACTGCCGCAGCACGATTTCGACGAGGCTGGGCGGCTCCCGGCGCGGCAAGGTGTTGGCTCCGTAGTGCGTCAGCCTCGATGCCGCCTCTTCGTCGCTGAGGCCGCCGGTTGCAGTGCCGAGAATATCCAGCACGGCCGCAAGGTCCATAGCGAACCAATCACGGCCGTCGGTTTGTGGCGCAGCACTCAGGACGCCGCGCCCTGGTTTTTCCGCCGTGGCCGGTGCCAATCTTCACCTTCGCGTGGTGGATGACTACCGATGATTTTGGGGGACCAATTCCCGCGCGTAATCCGGGATTATCCCTACAACCGGGAGTGCCGCATCGATATCCCGTGACGTCATCAGTGGTATTATCGTGCAGCGAATGGGTCGGCACTTCGGAACTTCTGCAGCTCGGGACGGGAAATCAGTGGGCTACACCATCATGCGGCACGTTCGTGCTGCCTCTTTCATCGCGTGCGCACTGGTTGTCGCGCTAACCCCCGGCCCCGCATGGTCGGAGGTGACCGCGGATGTCTTCATCGAGGGCCTCGACGTCTCTGCAGAAGACGTCGAGCGACTGGAGAACGGCGACGTGCTCGCCTTCAGCGGCGCAGACTATGAGAACACGGATCGTGAGCTGGCCGCCGACTCGATGATCCTGGTAGATGCGGACCTGGCAACAGTTCACGCAGCGCTCGTCGAAGAAACAACAGTGTTGCCCGGCAAGTTGATCATTGAGTCCGCGGTCATTCATGACGAGTCGGATTTCAGCGGCGTCGCATTCACGGCCGACGACATCGAGGAGGTCGACAAGTTACTGCGCCTTAAGCCCGGCAAGGACTACAACTTTAGCGAACGTGAGTATTCCCGACTGAGCGTCGAGCTGGCCAGCTATCGCAAATCCGACGAAACGACTCGATTGGCCGCGGCTTCTGACGCGATCCGGGGCGTCCTCATCGATCGGTATCGGCGTTACCGCGCCAGCGGCCTGCAGGGTATCGAGGGCTACAAGCGTTCGAAACGCAAAACAATCGATGTCGGGCACGAACTCCAATTGACGACCGATGCATTCGAGGCGTTCGATGACGAATTTCCGGAGTTCGTAAGGACGGCCGTCGCTTATCCGGAGGGCGCCGAATGCTGCGAGCACTATTTTCGCTGGCTAAAGGTCAAGATCGCGAAACGTCCGACTTTTGCGCTCGCACACACCATCGTGCAGCGTACCGACGAGTTCGTACTGCTAAATGAACGGCATTTTTACGTGGGTCACTCGCTGAACAGTGCGCAGATCACNTTGGCATGGGTGCCTTTTGCCGATGGCACCTACCTGGGCCTCGGTGTCTCGGCGAACGCGGACATTCTGGACAGCACGCTGGGCAGAATGCTTCGGCCTGTCGGCCGCAAGAAAGCAGAGGAAATGGTCTCCGACGCAATGATCGAGATTCGATCCGACCTGCAGTCCCTGTCGCAGGATCGGTGAGTGGGCTCGTCAGAACGACCAGTCCCATTGCAGCCGCACGCGGTAGGACGTATCCGTTTCGGGCGCCTGTAGTCGAACGACATGTGACAGGTCCAGCGAAAGCTTGTTTCGATGGCCATTGAAGAACCAGTTCGACCCCAGTGTAAGTTCCTTCTCGGTATCGCCCGCAACATCCCGGTCCGGATCCACGCGGGCAAATCGCAGCGCAAATTCGAGCGGTTCCGGGAACGACTCCACCCATTCTGAGACGAACACGCCTGCCTGCGCGTAGCCGCCGACGAGCCTGCGCCGCTGTCCCGCAGCGCGATCCAAGACCTCTTTCCAGTGGATCTCCTGCTGCCAGGAGAAGCCGCGGTACTGGTAGGCGGTTTCGATCATGACCTGCTCGATGCGGTACTGGTCGGGGGCGCCGTTGACATAGCCGGGCAGCTGCCCGCCCCCCTTGCTGGAAAATGCCGTGAATGCCGACTTGCCCGTCACCGCTGCCACGGCGACGGAACCCCTCGGTTCTTCCGGTCGCGAAATTGCGCTCTGACTGAAGCCCAGGACCCGCCCGTGAAAGTTCCACTGCACACGTGCGAGCCACAGTCCGTCCGCGTCGGACGTGTCACCGCCACGGCCCGCGCCGCTCAACCATCCGAACCAGTAGCTGGTATCGCCCCGGGTATCTTTGGCTACGCGCCCCGAAGCGACGACGCCCTGTTGCCGGTCGATCGTAAACCAGGGCGTCGCCACCGATCGTTCGACGAACTGCTGCTTGCCCGACGAGTCGATGCGTTCCCGGTTGAACTCGGATTTCCACTGTCCGATGCGGATGCTCAGCCAGTCGGAAAATTTATAGGTGGCCCGCAGGTCGAGCAGGCGATTATCGACGAAGTCGTACTCCGAGTAGATCGTGAACCGCGGGCTGACGACATGCCCGCCCAGTTTCAGTCGACCGCGGTTGAAGCCGAGCTCGGAAGCGGTGCTGATCGGCGCCCCGGGGAGATCGTCCTGTGAAACTTCTTCATTCTGCCAGCGCGTCTGTAGTCGCACACCGAACCAGAGGAAATTGTTGCCAGTGCCATCATCGAACTGCAGACCCTGCTTGCCGTATGAGAATTTTTCGGGTTTTGGCTCCTCGTCCGAATTCCCGGCACTTGCGCAGTTCAGCGCCATCAGGCAACAGAGCGCCGTGAGCAAACCGATCCCCGGTAGGCTCGCGGCTCGTGGTGACGTCTTCACGCCCTTTCGGGCTAGATGTTGTATGTTGTTCAAAACTCGAAATCTGCCCGCAGGCCCCTAACGGATCCTTGGTACGGGACTGCAATGGCTCTGCCCGTGCCGGGTCAGCTCTGACAGGCTGCAAGTGTCTCGTCGATGATACCGAGCGCGTAATCCGCATTTTCCCTAGTGAACACCATGGGACACCGCAACTTGAGGATGTTGGCGTCCGGACCGATGGTCCCGGTCAGGACTCCGCGGTCCCGCAGCCCGTTCAGGACACGTTTCGCCAGGGCCGTCGCCGGTTTCTTCTGCTCGCGGTTCTCGACGAGTTCCAGGCCGAGGAAGAAGCCGGAGCCGCGCACATCGCCGATCGCTTCGTGACGGTCCGCGAGCGACCACAGCCCGTCAACCAGGTACTGGCCGACCTCGAGCGCATTTTGCTGCAGGTTCTCCTGCTCGAGTACGTCGAGCACGGCGAGCCCGGCGGCGCAGGATACGGGGTTGCCGCCGAAGGTGTTGAAGTAGCGCCCTTTCGCCGCGAACTCCTGGACGATATCGCCGCGGGTGACGATGCCGGCGAGCGGATGCCCGTTGCCCATCGGCTTGCCCATGGTAACCATGTCCGGCACGAAGTTGTCAGCCTGGTAGCCCCAGAAGTTCCTGCCCGTGCGCGCGAAACCGGGCTGCACCTCGTCGGCGATAAACAGGCCGCCGGCGTCGCGGATGATCTCTGCCACGGCAGCAAGATAGCCCGGTGGTGGCGCCACGACACCGCCGGACGACGCGATCGTATCGATGATGAAGGCTGCCGGTTTCACACCGCGGCGGCCCAGCGTCTCGATTGCCTCATGAACGTGCGCCGCGTACTGCTTGCCGGCTTCAGGGCCCGTGTACAGTCCGCGATACGGGTCGGGGACCGGCACCGTCGCGATGTAATCCGGTCGCTCATCCTCGGGAATATCTGATGTCGTGATCTCGAACGTCGCCTTCGTATTGCCGTGGTAGGCGAAGCTCGTCGCGATGAAGCCGGTTCCGCCGGTATGAGTCCGGGCGATGCGCATCGCGAGCTCGTTGGCCTCGCTGCCCGTGCAGCAGAACATAGCGAGATCGAGCTCGTCCTCGAACTTGCTGGTCAGGCGTTCCGCGTAGTCGAGTATGTTGTCGTGCAGGTAGCGCGTGTGGGTGTTGAGGGTAGCGATCTGTTTTGTCAGTGCCTCGACGACGTGCGGGTGGCAGTGCCCGACATGGGGTACGTTGTTGTACATATCGAGGAACTTCCTGCCATCGGCGTCGAACAGCCAGACGCCCTCGCCTCTGACGATGTGCACAGGGTTGTCGTAGAAAAGCTTGTAGGCCGAGCCGAGCAAGCGGTGGCGCCGCTCGATCATCGCATCGTTATTCGCTATCAGGTCGCTGCCTCCTGGCCGGCGCCCCGTTGACAGACATCGAGAAAACGGCCGACCGTGTCATTAATGGATATACCTGCAACCCGTGAAAGGACTCGCCGCGCGCGCCCCTCGTTCCGGAGTATGTATTCTGCATTATCAGGATACATCGACGCGCGCCAATGGGTAATCATCACCGTGGTCAGGTGACGCGTGAGGATGAGATCGGGAAGTACCGCGACCTCGTCTTCCGTTAGCGGCAGAGAGTCGGTGTATGCATCGAGGAGCTCGACCACCTCCGCGAACGGATCTTCATCGATTTTGCAGAAATAGGCGGAGGCAACCGCTACGTCATTGACCAGCTGGGAGTGAATCATGTCACCGAAGTCGATAACCCCGGCGAGCCGGTTCGGGTCCTGTTCGTCGACGAGCACGTTGCTCGGGTTCATGTCGTTGTAAATGACCTGGGCGCGCAATGCCTCGAGACGCGGGCGGGTCACGTTACGAAAGCGCTCGAGGCGCAGCTCGCACAAACCGTGAAGTTCCGCGTCGGCGACATAGGGAAGCAACTGTTCGAGACTCGCCGCATTGCGAATGTCCCACAGCAGCGCGTACTCGCTCGCCGGGTGCTCGAAGTCGCGTAGCGCGAGCCCGAGTTGCGCGAGGCAGGTTCCCGTTTGACGGGCCACACTCCTGACGCCCTTCGCGTGTTGCAGCGGCACACCATCGAGCCACGACAACAGGCGTACGCGGTGGGCGTTACCGGAGTCCGATTCGACGTTGAACAGCAATTCGCCGTTGATTGTGGGTATCACCCGCGGTACCGGGAAATCCGGTGCGACGCGCGCGATGTGCAGCAGGCCCTGGTTCTGGAAATCCGTTATCGCCGCCGATTCGGAAGTATTCGCAAACTTGAGAACGTATTTTGCGCCACTGGCTGTCGTGGCCAGGAAATTCTGGTCACGCTCGCTCACGAGTGACTCGAGGCTGGCGTCCATACCGTAGTGCTCGCGCAGAAGATCCGCTGCTTGCGGTTCCGGGAAGTCCGGTGCCGGCGTCTGCAACGCATCAAATGGATCGCTCGTCATAGCAGCGCCTTCACGGGCTCTTCGAGATTCTCGCGGACGCGCGCCATGAAGCGTTGCGCGAGTCCGCCGTCGATGACGCGATGATCGAAGGAGAGCGTCACCTCGAGCACCGGCGCCACATCGATGTTGCCGTCGCGAACGACTGGCTTCTCGACGGCCCGGCCGACCGACAGGATGGCCGTGGTGCCAAGCGGGATGATCGAAGTACCCATCAGGTGACCGAGCGCGCCGATATTGTTGACAGTAAACGTAGCACCCATCAATTCGTCCGGTGCCGCTTTGCGCTCGACCGCACGCGGCATCAAGTCGAGCAGCGCGTTGACCGTTTCACGTAGCGACAAACTGTCCGCGTCCTTTAATACAGGAACGACGAGCCCGGTGTCGGTGTCCGCCGCGAGCCCGATGTTGTAGTGCGAGTGCAGTTCGACGCCGCCCTCCACGACCGTCGCGTTGAAGTACGGGAACTCCTTCAGGGCCGGCAGACAGGCTTTCACGAGGATAGCTTCGAGCGGCACCTTGGTCTCAAGCTCCTCGACCAGCGCTTTCTTCACGATAAGTAGACGCGTCGCGTCGATTTCCATGCGGGTAAACACGTGCGGGATCTCGCGCCAGGACTGCGACATTCGGTCGGCGATGGTCCTGCGGATCATGCTGAACGATTCGAACCGTGATGCCGCTGGCACGGGCGCCGGCGCAGTTTCGGCAGGCGCGGACGGCTGTTGCTTTGCGTCGAGGATGGCAAGGACGTCCTTGCGGGTGATGCGGCCATGGCGGCCTGAGCCTTCGACCGTGGTGAGATCGATGCCGTGCTCCTTCGCGATTCGGCGGATCGAAGGCATCGCCCGCACGCGGCCTGTCGAACCCCCCGCTGCGGCAAACGGCGTAGCGGCCGCGGCAGTCCTGGGCATATCCGCTGCGGGCGCGCTCGCTGCATCAGATTCCGGCGTGGCCTCCGTGGCGGCCGGCTGCTCGCCGGCGTCGCCGATCACCGCGATGACCGAGCCGACTTCCACTGCGTCCCCCGGGGCCGCCCTCAGCTCCAGCACGGTGCCCGCATACGGTACCGGGATCTCGATCACGGCTTTCTCGGTTTCTACCTCGCAGAGGTTGTCCGCGGTCGTCACCTCCTGGCCGACTTCGACCAGCCAGCTCACGATCTGGCCCTCCTGCAGGCCGGAACCGAGGTCGGGTAAACAGAATTCCCTGGCCATGATCAATCCTCCATTACCGCGCGAACGGCGTTCACGACGCGTTCCGGGAGAATCATGGAATATGGCTCGAGCTTGGCAACTGCCCAGGGCATGTCCGCATGCGCGACGCGGACCGGCGGTGTCTCGAGCAGATCGCCGGCCTTCTCCGTAACGGTCGCAACGATCTCCGCACCGAATCCGCCGCTCTTCGCCGCCTCGTGGACGACGACGAGCCGCCCGGTCTTGCCGATGCTCTCGAGTACGCACTCCTCGTCCCAAGGCTTCAGGGTCCTGAGATCGATAACCTCGGCGGCGATGCTCTCGCCGGCGAGCGTATCCGCGGCCTTCTCCGCGATCCCGACGGCATTTCCGTAGGCCACGACGGTGACGTCAGTGCCCTCGCGCGCGATGCGCGCCTTGCCGATCGGGATCGTGTAATGATCGACCGGGATGTCTTTCTGCTTTGCGAAATACTTGACGATGGGCTCGAAAAAGATCACCGGGTCCTCGCTCTCCAGGGCCGCGGCCAGCAGGCCCTTCGCGTCGTAGGCGTTCGAGGGATAGACGACCTGCAGGCCGCCGGGCGCGTGGACGAACAGGGCCTCGGTGGAGTCGGAATGGCCCTCGTATCCCTCGTGGCCGCCGCCACCGGGCATGCGGATCACCATCGGGACCCGGGATCTGCCGACGGTGCGCCAGGAATAGCGTGCGACGTGGGAAATAATCTGGTCGAAGGCGGTGAACGCAAACCCGGCAAATTCCATCTCACTGACGGGCCGGACGCCGGCCATCGACATGCCGATCGCGGTGCCGATGATGCCGAGTTCGCAAAGCGGCGTATCGAGCATACGATCGGCGCCATACTTTTCGTACATGTCGGCGGTTACGCGGAAAACACCCCCTTCGCGACCGACGTCCTCGCCGAGTATTACGGTCTCCGGGCGCGCGGCCATGCCGTGATCGAGGGCAAGATTCAGCGCCTCGACCATCGTCATCGCCTTGCGCTCGCCGGCCGGTTCGATTTCTTCGGCGACGATGAACTTCTCTTCATCGGGGATCTCAGTCAGCGCCTCGCCGNCATCTCGCTGCTGCTCGTGCAGCTGCTCGGTGAGCCGCGCCGGGATTCTGTGATGAACCGCCCGAAAGGACTGGTCGCGTGGCGGCAGGGCCATGGCCTCGAGTTCGTCGATGGCGGCCTCCACCTCGGCCTGCATCTCCGCGGTCACCTGCTTCTCGAACTCGGCGTCGATCAGGCCGCGTTCGAGCAGGTAGGTGTGCGTCCGGGCCAGCGGATCCTTCTCTTTCCACTCGGCCTCTTCTTCGCGTGTACGGTAGACGGGCGTGCCGTCGTAGGTCGAGTGCGGCGTGTAGCGATAACACAGCGACTCGATCATCGTGGGGCCCCCACCGGCGCGGGCTTTTTCGACGGCGGCGTTCAGAACGGTATGTACTGCGATGATATCCATGCCGTCGACGCGTACGCCTTCGAATCCGTAGGCCTCGGCCTTCTGCGCCAGCGTGGGCGACGCGGTCTGTTGCTCGATCGGCGTCGACTGCGCGTAGCGGTTGTTCTGGCAGAAGAACACGGTCGGCGTCTTCCAGACGCCGGCGAAATTCAGCGCCGCATGGAAATCGACCTCGGACGTGGCCCCATCGCCGAACAGCGCGAGCGAGATTTCGTCTCTGCCGAGCAGCCTGGCGCCGTAGCCGTAGCCCGTCGCGTGCGGCAGATGGGTGCCGATCGTCACGTTCATCGCCGTAATCCGGTGCTCGGCCGGGTCCCAGAACGCGTGCGGCATGCCGCGCCAGAGACCGAGTTCATTAAGGACGGGCACGCCTCTCGTGAGTCGCACGCCCTGCTCGCGATACTGGCTGAAGATCCAATCGCGCTCCTCGAGCGCCATCGGCACCGCGACGTGCGTTTCCTGGCCCGCACAGGGGTAGTACGCGGGAATACGCCCGATCCGCTGCAGCCGCATGGCGGCCTCGTCGAAGGCGCGCGTCCTCAGCATTTGCCGGAAGCTTTCTACCAGTGTCGCATCGTCGAGGCCGTGTGAATCGTCTAGCAGTTTCCCGTCAGCGTCCAGGAAGCGGATTACGCTACCCAGTGCATCGTCGTTAACCGCGAGGGGCTTCTTCTTCAGTGTTTCCATTGTCAGGTTCCAGAATCAGTTGGCCGCCGCGACGTACGGCCTTGCATGGGCCGCGGCAGCTGCGATAAGAATGCTTGAAACGACTATCGTCGCCGCGCCGAACACGAGCAACGCCACGTAGTTTCCGGATTGCGTCAGCACGCCCGCAATACCCGGGCCCAGCATCGCGCCGATGCCGATGGCGGGGACGCTGAGCACCACATACCGGCCATCGCCATCGAGTTCCGCAATCTCGGTTATGGCGATGGGCAACATGTAGCCGATCGCGAATGTGGCGCCGCAGGCACCGATGGCGTACAGCGTAAACGACTGCGATTCGCCCAGTGCCACCAGGGCCGCGAGGAAGATGCCGGCGCCGGCAACAAACGGCCTGACATTACCGAAGCGCCCGCCGAGAACCGCGGCCACCAGCGAGCCGATCACGGCGAATATGAGCGTCACCGCCAGCAGCACGCCAACCGCCGAGGGATCGTGCCCCACCTGCGCGCCGAAGCGCTCGATGAATGCCCAGATTGCAGACGCGCCCGCAAAGAAAATCAGCGTCGCGAAGATTGCGCCCCAGATGAACGGCGTCTGTGCCGGCCGTCCGCTCGCTGCGGGTTCCGGGACGTCGATCGGCAGGACTTCCGAATCAGGCGATTTGACGCCGTGTGCCGGGGTCCAGAACAGGAACGGGCTCATGAATACCATGACGATGATCAGCCCGAACACGGTACCGTCGAAACCCCAGCGCGCGATCGCCGTTGACGGCAAGACGAGCAACAGCACGGCGCCGGTCAGCGCCTCCGCGGCAATCTTGATGCCATACCAGCGGCTCGGATTGCTGGTGTCGCCGAGTACCGTGGTGCCGACACCGTATATCGCGGCGAACGCGCCGCCCGCGACCGCTACGGACACAAGCAGCATCGCGTAGCTCTCCGTCAGGGTGCCGGCATACAGAGCGAGCGCCGCCAGGGGCGTCGAGACCGCCACGATCAGCGCCCAGCTCAGGCGCCGTATCCAGAAGAACGCGCTGATGGTGACGACGTTGTAGCCGAGAAAAAAGGCCGATGACAGGAAGCCGATGGCGCGGTTGTCGAGTCCCCGGTAGTCCTGCGCACTACCGAGGAAAAGCGGCAGGACGTTGTAAAAGAGTGCGCCGATGGCAGAAGCGATGAGCGCGGCAACGATGACGGTGCCGCCATCCATCGGATTTTTCTTTACCGCTTCTTGCATGTCGACTGCTCGTGTTCATTGTGGCAACAAATACCGGGGCGAGGCCACCCTCGGGGGAATCAGGTGGCCTCGCCGTGTTCCGGTACGGCATCCTGATCAGAAGTTCAGGTGCGCTTCGAGCCTGATGAGCCTGCCCCAGGCGCGGATGGTCGTCACGTCGAGGAACAGGAACGATTCGGCCAGGTATTCTTCGTCTGCGAGATTCTCGCCGATTAACGCAACGCCCCAGCGGTCGTTGGCCCAGGCAGCCCGCGCGTCGATCGTGCTGTAGGACGGCTGCTCGAAGGTATTCTCGATGTCGAAGAAGAACTTGTCCGAGTAGGTATAGAGGGCGGACAGATCAAGATCGCCCGAGCCCATCGGGAGGGTGAATTTGCCGCCCAGCGAGCCCGAGGTCTCCGCCGCCATCGGCGCCTTGTTGCCGACCAGCGCGGGATCGATCGATTCCTTCACCTCGGTATCCAGTACGGACAACGAGCCGAACAGCTCGAACATGTCGCCGATCAGGAAACGGAAGTCCGCTTCGGCGCCGACGACGTCGATGTTGCCGATATTCTCGACCTGCGGTACGAGGTTGACGAGCCGCTCGAGCTGGAAGTTCTCGTACTCGTTCGAGAACACGGCGGCGTTGAGCTGGCCACGACCGCCAAACAGCGTCGACTTGAAGCCGAGTTCGTAGGCCGTGTTTTCTTCCTTGTCGAACGGCAGGATGTCCTGCGCAACCGGGTCGAACTGGCGGTTCAGGCCGCCCGACTTGTAGCCCTTTGCGCCGCTGACATAGAACATCAGGTCCTCGTTCGGCATCCAGTTGAGCGCAACCCGGGGGTCGGTCGAGGTGAAATCGGTGCTCGACGTGACCGGGCCGGGCGTGAGCGGGCCGAAGATCTGCCCGTCGAGGCCGCCCAGCAGGCCTTCCGTCGGCGGGTTGTCGTACGTGAGCGTCTTGTCGTCCCGCGTATAGCGCACGCCGGCAACGACGTCGAAACGGTCGCTCAGGTGCCAGGTCAGGTCGCCATAGACGGCGACACTTTCGGTCTCGCCATCGCCGTTCGGCGTCTCGATCGCAGGGGTCGCGCAAAGCGGAACCGCGACATCGCCGGTGCCGTCGAAATCGATCCCGCCGTCGCAAACGTCACCGTTGCCGAGATCCAGGTCGTTGAGTCCGAACAGGAAAGCGACCGTGGGCTCATCGTAGCGAAGCGCATTGCGGAACCCGAGTTCTTCTCTGGCGTAGCTCGCGCCAACAAACCAGTCGAGCGCATCGCTGGAACCGTTCAGGCGGAATTCCTGGCTGAAGTAGTCGTTGGTCTGGGGTTCCATGAAGTCGGCGACGAACACGTCGACGAGGTCGGCATCGACGGGTGTCACGTTGACGTCGTGTGTGTAGTAGCCGGTTATCGAAGTCAGCGACAAGGCATCGCTCAATGTCCAGTTGTTGGTCCAGTTGACGCGCAGCGACTCAAGCGTCTGGTCGTCCGGCGCATCGTTCAGCGCCACGCTCTCGGCAAAGGAATCGGCCGGGCCGACGAAAGCCGCCGTATTGCTCATGTCCACGTATTCCGCGGAGAAATGTGAATCCCACATGCCGCCGGCGTCATACAGGAAGCTCAGCCGCGCGTTGGTATGCTCGCGGCCGTTGAGTTCCTGGCCATTCACGCTGTTGGTGTACAGGCCGTCGCGGCGATCGTGCTTGACGCCAAGCCGCAGGGCGGTCGAGTCGCCAAGCCCCGCGTTGTAGATGAACTCGTACTTCTGCTGGCCTTCGTCGCCGAAACCGACCAGCGCGCGTCCGTAGTTCTCGCCGATTTCCGGTTTGCGGGTGATGATCGAGATCGCGCCGGACGACGCGTTGCGGCCGAACAGCGTGCCTTGCGGTCCC
>JGI2160J19893_10000642_pt1 | contig 11701 bp, 11 predicted proteins | sample DeeMarSeWOR28_12_FD_19893 | JGI IMG/M metagenome (IMG submission 19893)
ACAGGGTGACCCGACTGCACGCCAGAATCTTGCCATGCTCATGCAGGATGAGACAGGAGCTGGGGGGTCTCGCTGACTTTGACGACAACGGTATACCGGATGTGGGCTCCGGAATACAGTAATCATGGAACTGGCGCGTTTAGCTGATGGATGAGAAATAGTCGCCGCACCTACCAATATCGCCCTGCCCAGAACTCCCCCTGACTATAACTGAAACCATCGGAATTTAACCAGACAGGAAAGTTGGCTGGTTTTCACCTGTCAGCAATAAGAAATGAAAAGGATACCGGAAAAAATCACAACTCTCTTCCGTGACCGTTCTTAAATGCATTATATCCATTATGAACATTAATCTTTACTGAAATAGAAGAGTGTTTTAAACGGGTTTTCTCTCATAAGTTTAATTGGTTTATTTTAACATAATCTAAATGGATTAATCTCATAGTCAATATTGCCAAAGGAAATGGGAAATGTCCCAATGCCTCATAAATGATACTTTTGGGGCAAGAAAAGAATGCCTCTATTGATACAAAAGTGCTTGATTTCTTGTCCCCAAATGAAGTCGTATTAATATCAATCATTTTACATTAATCATATTTTGAATACGTTAAGCAGGTCAGATCTCAAACATTATGCTAGAGGGTAACTATATCCCTTTTAATATCAAACACAAACCATGCCATCTTCCTGTGTCAATCAGCTTGGCTTTTATTGTAGGAAGCTAAAATGAGCGCTTTTTTTCAACAATTCAACCCCGTTACCCAGGCGTTCATTGCCACACTATTTACCTGGGCTGTAACTGCTGCGGGGGCGGCACTTGTTTTTTTTACAAAAACTGTAAACCAAAAGCTTATGGATTCAATGCTCGGCTTTGCAGCAGGTGTAATGATTGCTGCAAGCTTCTGGTCTCTTCTTGCTCCAGGGATCGAGATGGCGGAACAGTTGGGGCATATTCCATGGCTGACTGCGGTCATCGGATTTATGAGCGGTGGAATTTTTATGAGACTGGCTGACAAATTTCTACCGCACCTTCATCCGGGCCTTAGTATTAATAAAAGTGAAGGGATAAAAACCTCATGGCAACGCAGTACCCTTCTGGTACTTGCCATAACCCTTCACAATATACCTGAGGGGCTGGCTGTCGGCGTTGCCTTTGGAGCAGTAGGGGCTCATCTCCCTTCTGCCACAATAGGTGGTGCTGTTGCTTTAGCACTCGGCATCGGAATTCAGAATTTTCCTGAAGGTACTGCTGTATCCATGCCATTGAGAAGAGAAGGAATGAGTAACTGGAAAAGTTTTCTTATGGGGCAAGCTTCCGGCATGGTAGAGCCAATTGCTGGAGTTATCGGAGCACTATTTGTCCTGAAAATGCAGAATATTCTGCCTTACGCCCTCTGTTTTGCTGCAGGCGCCATGATTTTTGTCGTGGTGGAGGAACTAATCCCGGAATCTCAAAACAATTATGCAAACATTGATTTGGTAACAATGACCACAATGCTTGGTTTCTCGGTGATGATGATGCTCGATGTAGCCTTGGGATGATGGTTCTTTTTTTTTGCTATCATAGCAATTTGCTACCTTTTTTCAATGGTTGTTTCTTAATATGCAGCAGAGTATATTCTCCTTATGGACAATTTTAAAGATATGCTTTCAGTTCAAAACAAGAACGTTTTCGCCAGATGCTTCAGACGGGAGACACTTACCATCCCTGAGGTAACCGCATAAGTAGTAGAGAAAAGTCGAGAACGACGGTGAAACTTGGACACCAGTTCAATAAGAGAAATTACTTTCAATTTATGTAACTAAAAAATTATATAAGGACACTGAAAGATGGCTTGTCGGAACATACATAAGTCAAAGGAGGCAGACAATAAATTGAAACCTTTTATCGAGTTTTTTTTATATTTTTTTATCCTGATGGTTGCCTGCATTATCTATGTGTTCATAGGAGCAATTGGCATCAGGGGTTTGATTCCCTTAACAATACTGTGCATTAGTACAGTTGCTGCACTAATAGTGTTAGGGAAACGTTTCCCTCTCATAGAAGAATATTCCCCCCCGGTACACAGCCTTACTTGTGCTGATTGCAAATTTTCTATTGATAAAGAAAAATTTGATGATGACATTTTTTTATGTCCTGATTGTGGGGCACGCCTAGAAGAATCAATAACTTAGAAGAGTTGTGGTTCTCTTTGATATATTCAAGCCTTTCCAATCGGAGAGGCTTTTATTAATAAGATTTTGAATGAGGCAAATAGTCGTATTTTTTTTAAACAAGAGTGACATTTCAGGCATCCCTTTTTTCAATAATTCTTTGTTAATTTAATATTTTTAAAAGGATGGGTGGTGATGTATCGCGAGGGTCATCACGGATACTCTTTGTCATCAACATAATAACGCTGTGTTATAACTTCTATCCCCCGATATATTGTTGTCTTTTTTAGTTCCATGCCGTCCTTCGCTATTATGTAGGACTCTTCACGCTTATCACCGTTACTAAATAACAACTGAACGACAATATTCTCTCCTTCTGGATACTGACTAATTATTTTGTACCGATGGTTTGCAACAATATTCCCGTCGGGGCTAACAATGATGTAACTGCCAATCCCTTCAGTAAGCTTTCCATAATAATAATTTTCTTCTAACTCGTTAGACCAGTGTCCGATGAGTCGATCCGAAGGTGTGAGAAGTATTCTTTCATCTTTACTTGAAATGTTCTCGCCACCTGAACTGTTGGCCGCAAAGAAAAGCGCAATTAGAAACATCAGAACCAGTTTTTTCATAAAAGCCTCACTTGCCAATTTTTTTTCTAGATATCATCTGCTTATTGATCACAGAAATATTCTAACTAAATAATTATCAAAAACAATGCCTACCTTAAAATTGCATTATTGAAAATACATACATCAGAGTACAAACCGAGATCCAACGGGAAGTTGCCTTTGCATTATATCGTTAGATTTATATATGATATTAAAGACTTGCCTGGGGAAAAGGTGTTCTAAAATTATTTTGATGTCCCATAAGTCAAGTAATATTGACACTTATATATTCCTGCACGTATAACAAATAAGTGACTTTGCAGTGACGTTTTTTGTCACAAATCCGGTTAATTTGATTCGTTTAACAGGATCTCAAGCACACCCAATGACTCTATATTGTCCTGAGAGTTGTCTCTTAATAGCAGGTTAATATCTATTATTTTTTTCCTTTCTCATAATGGTACTTTTTTTGCATATTTTTTGGCTGCAAATCTGTAAAACTAATTTGCAAAAGCCGAAATTTGGGAAAAAATCTTGGGAGTCATTTGCGTTGAACAGTGATCAATTAAAAAGTTTATTGCAGTATATCTGTGAGAAGGGGCGCATCTGTCCGCAGCAGAACAAATGGCATGAACTTTGGGAGATGTTGCCAGACAAAAATGGTGGAGGTGGTTATTGGCGTCCTCCATTACCCCTAATCTTTGATAAATGGGACAATACTACGGATCATGAGAAAATGTTACGACTCAAACAACATATTCAGTACGCTGCTGAGAAAGATCTACTTGACCGTATTGAAAAATTTATCAAAGGATTAACAAGAGATGATTGGCACACGCTATAGCAAAGTCACGTTTGCCACTCCACTTGGCAGATAATAATCTGTGCCGAAAAAATTTCTTTTTTGACAAAAAATTTAATACACTCGCCACCCTAATCATCGCATTGTGATCCTCTTTGCTTGACATGCGAAAGCTGTATCCCTATTCTTATAACTATGAGAAAAACATTGTTTTTTGACGGTTGTACTAATTGATTTATTCACATTAGGGTGCAGAATGAAAAAAACAAGGATAGCGGGAATTATCTCTTTTACAATTATTATAGCCGCCATGTTGTTTGCGGTAGGATGTGCTCCCAAAAGCGGCTCAAGTAAGAAGGAGAACATGTCCGATTGGGAATGGGTTCCAAGTGTCTGGGTGAACAATTCATTCACAGGTGACCAATACAGAAACTGTGCCTATGATGATTATTCAAATGGATACTTATGCCCGCCTGGCACTAAATAATAAGAAGACTTTCTTCATTCAATAAAATCCCGCCGTTCCCAATATCTCAAATGGTGTGTTTGCTTTGATATTAACACACTTAAAAGTGCAACTCTATTTTATCCCCGCGCACCAAATGGGTTGACAGCAAAGTTATTATTGTCGCTAAACACAGCTCCTCCAGATTTGTCTCAAAAAAGTTACTTATGTCACAAGATGGCTACACTGCACTTCAATGAACTTCCCTAACACAATGTGGCACTTATATTGACTTCCTAAAATATATTATATTTTCTGCTCTTCTTTAAATTTATTCAAGTTGAAACCTGTCAGAGAAATAACTATGCCTGAACTTTACCGTACCAAAGATTATCCGAATGGCTCGAGTGAATTACCCCAATATGAGATCCGTTGTGGTGAGATTTACCGAACAGCAACTCATGATGAGGGATATATTAACTTGGCCCAGTATGAAATTCGTGAAGNTAAAATTTATAGAACCATAAATCATGCAGATGGCTATAATGCTTTGCCACAGTATGCGATTAAAGGTTACAAAATATACCGCACCCCTACACACGTAGATGGCCCCAGTAACCTGCCCCAGTATATAATTAGATAGATAATATCGGGTTCTGTTACTGATTGAACTGCAAATTAGGAGGAAATAGTGGGGAACAATAAAATAGAAATGAAACAGATATGTATTGTGACAATCTTTACATTAACCTTTATCTTTTTTAATTCATTAACGGCAATTGCTGCTTCAGAACCTGGATATAAATCAATATATATAGGGCAAGAAACCAGAGATATAAAAAGTCTATCCAATGAAGATATCAACGCTTTAAGAACCGGAGCAGGCTGGGGCCTGGCAAAAGCCGCTGAACTAAACGGACTTCCCGGGCCAAGGCATATCCTAGACATGAAAAAGGAGATCAACCTGACAACTGAGCAAGAAAGAATGGTACGTGGATTATTCAATGAAATGAATAAAAATGCTATTGAATTAGGCAATAAATACATTGAGTATGAAAAGGAGTTGAATAACCGATTCGCAGAAAGAAATATTGATGAGAATGCCTTAGATGAATTGTTAGGAAAAATATCGGAAATATACAAATCTTTACGCTATACGCATTTGTCTGCACACTTAAAAGCTTCTAAGATTCTGACAGAGGATCAGATTAAGAAATATAATAGACTGCGGGGCTATTCATCTGATGATCCTTGTATAAACATCCCACAAGGTCATGACCCAGTAATGTGGCGCAAGCATAATAATTGCGATTAGTTATCTCCACAACAAATCACTGAAGCCGACAAGACAATGCAGATCTACCTGAAGTTAGATGTTACTGTCTGAAAAAGTCTCTATTGATAAGTGGCAGGAGAACTCGATCAGGCATGATAGAACACGAGACCAGGCAGTTCCAGAGCTGTTAAAAGATTGCCATAGACTGCACCAGTGTCTATACCTATGCGATTTGGGGTGACAAAAGGCATGTCAAAGGGAGTATGACCGAAAATCACACGTTTTCCATAATCGTGTTCCTCTGATAAGAAAGTATTTCGAGTCTCGCAAAGACTTGAAAGATCTTGCTGAGCAAGAGGTATTCCAGGGTCTAATCCGGCATGTACAAAAATGTACTCATCTGTTTCCCAGTAAGGTAAAAGTGAATGAAATAACCGGCGATGTTCTTCAGGCAGGAATAGCATTTCCTGTAAGGATTTTGGACTTTGAACTCCATAGCTATCCAAGGTGGCATCAATTCCAAGGTGGCGGAGGAAGGGAAGCAGTGCTGGATCACCTGTCCTGTGGTATTCGAGCATCANATACTCGTGATTCCCGATAAGCATGATACATTTCTTTGCCTGGCGTTTAAGTTGGCAAAGATAGGTCAACACTTCTTTTGAGTGGGGACCGCGATCAATGTAATCCCCCAGGAAAACAAGGGTGTCCTGTCTCGGATCATAAGGAATCCGCTCAAGCAGTCTGCGCAGCTTGTCATAGCAGCCATGGATATCTCCAATGGCAAATATTTTCCCTTTTTCAGCAATTTTCATCAACTGCACACTTTACCAGCAAAATCATTAGTTGCCAGGATATCTATATGATCAAGCGGACACCGCCGAGCTCTTCTACCCGGAAGGGGAAATGGTCACCCGGGGAACCGATGAACATGAAGTTTACCGGGATATTCCACTCTTTTGAAAGATTCTCTATCAACTCCGGAGCAAAAGTTCCTTCTATCTCGACAAATTCAATCATTATTTCAGGGTATTCCCTGTCGAGAAAATCAATATCCTTTTTGAGTCTTTCTATAATATCATGCTGCCTTTCCGGACTCACAGTAACAATTTTAATTTTCTTGGTATGTTCATTCCCCTGGATATAGAGCAGAACCTTGTTCAGGTTGGCGATGTTATCCCCGCGGGTAAAAAATACGAACTCCTGCGATTGGATCTTTTCAATCGTAAGTAATATGTTCGTGTTTGTCCTGGAGACAAACCGCAGGATAGGTTCGAAAAGATACTCGATAAATTTCAACAGGATTTCAAGGAGTGCTATCCGGTTGAGCATGATGCCGACAAAAATGATGGCAGGGATGAAATATTCGGCGAAAATTGTAAAATTGGAATGTTCTCCAGGCAGGGGCTCCTTTATAATATTTCCTACCAGGGCAAAAAGCACAGCGCCTACTGCCAGAAAAACAGCAATCCATGTTGCCCTTTCCGGTCTCGGCAGTCTCTGGCGCTTGATCTTCAGAAGAATATTCCCGATGCCGAAAAGTCCCATAACTGAAAGAAACGATATTGTGTAAACACCTGCAAGGGCCTCGACCTTACCATCCGTGATCATTAAAATTGAAACAGATAAAAGAAAGAAAAGAATGATGATGCGGTAAGAACTCCCTCGGCTGTTTTTTCTTAAAAAGTATGCCGGCAGCACCCTGTCAAGGGTCATGCGCTCTATAAGCCCGGTAACCCCGACGAATGCGGTCAGCACCGCACCGCTGAGCACCAGCACCGCGTCTATTGATATGAGCATGGCCAGCCAATTGCCGCCTGCCAGCTGCCCCATGTGAGAAAGAAGGTCAGCTTCATGCTGGCTAACTTCCGAGATAGGCACCACTGCCAGGGCAAGAAAGGCCATCAGCGGATTGAAAATGGAGACCGCAATCCACATATTGCGCAAGGTTTTGGGGAATACCCCCTTCTGCTGCTCCTCCACAAAGTTTGCAGAACTTTCAAAACCGGATATCCCGAGCATGGCTGCGGCAAAACCCCAGAATATTGCCATGGTCAGACTGCCGTGCATGGGGGGCTTGCTGTTATTGGCATAAAATACCGAAAGCCCGATATTCATGAGATAATAGGATATTGCCCCGACAAGAATCACCAGGGAGAGGAGATGGAAAACAAAGATACACAGTGCGACAATTGACGACTCTCCGATCCCCAGGATTGTTATACCCATAAACACGGCTAAAAGGATAATGGTTGCGAGAATAAGGGGTAGCGAGGGCAGAATGCTGTGCAGGTAATGCATGGCCTCGGAAGCCGAAATGACAGCCGTTGCCATGTATGACAGGAGGGTGAGCGTAGCGGCCAGCGAAGCCATGGACTTGCTTGTGGTATTAAGAAGCGCATTATATGCCCCCCCGTTTAGCGGTAAAGCGCCAACAACTTCACTGTAAATCTTCCTGAAAAGGTAAAGAACCGCGGCTACTATTAACAGGGCGACCCAGGCGTATTGTCCGGCAGCTATGATGGAAAGCGCCGAAACATACAGAACCGACGAGGTGATATCGTTTCCGCAAATAGCAGTCGCGGGTAGTTCTCCGAGTTTATGGACTTTTCTTGGCTCGTTCATGATTCGCTTGTAAAAAATTAAAAAATGAATATATGCACTTTACATAAGAGTGCTTTTTTCTAATTTATCGAATGACATGCTTTTATTTCATTCAGCTAACCCATGTAAATATCAAAGCTTGTTCAATTTACCTTCTCACTTGTCTGGTTTGTTAGTCTTTTTTCCTTGCAGAAGCACCAGTATGTTGTAAACAAACTTGTAACTGCTGTTCTTTCGAGTCGATTTGCTTTTGAAGCGAAGATACTCTCTCTTGCAGTAATTTCATCCTTTGTTCATATGCATTTATCTGTTGTTGGGAGTACTCGTTATTCTCCAATGCTGAGCCTGCCGGGTTCTCCAGTGAAGATATTTCTTTAAGAACCTCTTTCCGGGCAAATGATAATTCTCTGATATTAATTATTATAACATCACATTGGTTAGCTTTTGGTAATTCATGGATAGGGCTTTGACTCTCGTTTTCTGCATATACTGAAGAACCTGCGTACCAAAATGTTAAAAAGAAAATAGGGAAAAGCAATAAGGGCTTTATACATTTACTTTTCATTTGCAATCCTGGTAATCTTAAAAAAAGTTAAAAACTGCAAGATTCGCGCTCGAACTAATGTTTCATTCAACTTTTTCAGCAGACATCAGATCGGCTGAGACCCGGTAATTTCCTGCAAGAAAAGCCTCTGCTGCCAATCCTGGTGTTTTATCAGAGCGCATGGCGGCATCCAGCAGACGAGTGAATCCTAACAGCCTGCCAAGAAGAGATAGTTTTTCTTCAATAATTTGTTGCGGCACCCCCTTAAGGTCAGCTGTCACAAGATCATCTGTAGCATCGCAGGCAAAACCGCTCGATTCGAGAATTTCAGCAATACATTGCACCCGGCGCCTCCTCTGTATCGCGGAAGTTCCACCTCCTTTGAACCGGAAGCGAATATAGTTACTGCTGCTGTCAATTCCACAGACCGAATCGATCATGATAAAGTGGAAATCCATTCTGGCGTTAAGGTTGAGATAATCTCGCGTGACTATGGCATAGTTCGGCAAACCTACAGGACGTGCCGACTTGTGATCTGTTAAAAAACGAGACATTACTGAACCCATGGCAACACCGCCTGAGGGCGGTCCCCACTTGACATTGGGATCAGCAACCCCACGCCAGAGAGCATTCAGAGGAAAAGAGACAATATCGGCAGGTTTGATCCATTTTTCCGATCGGGCTTGAGAATGAAGACCTCCACCCAGGTCAATAATCGAGATGGCAAAGGGAATATCCGATTCAAGATGCCTAACAGCCCCCGTACTTTTTTCCAGAGTTGCGTCACCCATTTCAAACATGGCTAACACAGCTTTTTCATGGACAAAACGAATAAGGTCATGCAAAGTTCGGCACTCAGCAATCGAAAAAGTCGGGCCGTATGCATCGGTAAGATTAAGCGGGACAACAAGTTTATAAAGGTCCGCGGCAACAGGATCGGTCGGAATTTCCGGCATACTTTGCTTTTCCGGTTCCGATGCAGCAAGGGTTAGAACTTCTGTAATTTCCTTATCCAGAGGCTGCCACACCCTTCCTCCATTGGCATCTACCATCACCCACTCAACATCTTGCAGGCGCTCAACCGCGTTCCCAAGACCTGTAACCATGGCAATGCCATATTCCCGCGCAACACAGGAAAGGTGATCTACTGGGTTGCCGAAATCAACAACAACCCCCCGTGCCATGCGCATGGCCGGCACTGCATCAACCAGGCTTTGACTCATGACAAGCACATAGGGCTCAGNTGGCGGCTGGCTTAAATCCGCCCTGGTCCTTACCACCCAGACCCTTCCTGTGCCTTCTCCACTACTNGCCATCACTCCACCTGACAGCAGCAGTTTGCGATCAGTGTTATCACACCGTGCAGCACCATGAGTCTGAGATGCCATACGAAAAGGCCGAGCCTGCAGCAGAACCGGCTCATCATTTTCATCAATGGCCCATTCCATATCCTGGGGGCAATGTTCCAGTTTTTCAATTGCAAGCCCCCAACGGCACAAAGTAGCCAGCTGATTTGGCTGCAGCGCCGGCATTTCCTGTTCTTCATATGGCACACATTCTTCCAGCACCCCGCCGGAATCAAGGCAGACTAAACGACGCTCCTTACGGGTAATGCTGGGTGACGGGTCGTGGCCGCTGTTGCGGTTGGGGCGGTAAATATCTGTCATAATACTGCCGGCTACGGCAAGCTCGCCAAGTCCGTAGACTGCACTCACCAGCATTTGTTCGGATGAGGGGTCATTGGGGTCCCTGGTAAAAAGTGTCCCAGCCGCCCTGGCATGAACCATGCCTAAACACAGAACAGCCAGATCAAAATCGAGTGGATTCAGGCCGGCGTGCAGGCGATAACTAAGGTTTCTTTTATTGAAGCTGCTGGCGATGACCTCCTTGAAGGCTTCTTCCAGCATGGCTGGTGATACGACGTGCAGTATGGAACAGTATTGCCCGGCAAACGACAAACGAAGACCATCTTCGCCTACAGCACTGCTGCGAACAGCAAGACCCGGCCCACCTGCTTTTTCCAGAAAGGGATGGGCGTTCTCGAAAAGAGCTTTCTGCAATGAAGGCGGCAAGGGCGTTGCCATGATTCGCCGATGCACCTCTTCCTCAACACTTGCGGGTAGTTCAGCCGCAGTACCACGCAAATATGGTTGCAGTAATGCATTAAGCCGGAGATTCATGTTTTCGTTCTCCAGAAAAAACAGACAGGATGAAAGTGGAATAACGAATCCTGCCGGAACCCGGAAGCTTCCTTTACGCCGCAGCTGGGAAAGCACTGCAGCCTTGCCACCCACCAATGGCCGCATATCGTCTGTCACAGTATCGAGGGGTACAACAGGTGCCAATACTTTTTCGTGCGGCAGTTTTGCAAATAACGATCCTATCCTGTCTGCCAATTTGTCATGCAGAACAGCAAGTCTACCACTTTCCCCGTGGCCGAGCTGATCAAGTTTGTCAACCAGGTTACCGGTCACGTCGAGCAACTCCTCGGTTAGATCTCTGACCCTCTGATCAACGTTTGCATTGCGCAACTTCATCCCGACATCGGTAAGCAATGACAAAGAACGGTTGTTATCTTCNAGCAGAGCTCTGAATGTATGGTAACGGCTCTGCAGATGTTGCAGCGCCTCNGTTGCTCGCTCCCTGTTCTGTGTCTGCCAGGTTGCGAGAGGATGAAACAGCCATTGGTGCCACATGTCAAGACGTCCCCTGTTTAGACCAGCCATTCACTGTCCGGGAAAGAAATTCCGAGAAAAGGCGTTCAACAGTGGCATCATCAACCATGCGTACATCGAGCTGGCGTGTGAAAGCGACAAGTTCGCCGAGACTGATGAGGATGCCTTCCATATGTTCAGGAGCCAGCATTTTTGCCTTACCAATCAACAAATCACCCTGGCGCTCTATCTTGAAGTGCAGAGCCCCAAGAATCCTGGCCAGCAGTTCAATACGCCTTCCGCGTTTCTGTTCTTCGGCCATACCGCCCACGAAACGGAAATAGATGTAGTTGTCGTCCGGATCGTCGTCAAGATAAGCATCTATCACATTGAAATGATAGCCAAGGCGCAGGCTGAGATTGCAGTAATTTTCGGCAATAATGGCCAGGTTTTCGCCGGTATATTGCCCGCCATGGGAAAAGACCAGGGGACGGGTTATACTGGTCATAAGGTCTTTGAATCCAAAAGGCACCGGCTCACGGTTCCAGGCTTCCTGATTGAGCATACCACGCAGCAGAGCGCTGAATGGCCGGCTGAGGATGTCTGCGGCCACA
>JGI2160J19893_10000645_pt1 | contig 11646 bp, 10 predicted proteins | sample DeeMarSeWOR28_12_FD_19893 | JGI IMG/M metagenome (IMG submission 19893)
TAACAATTCAATAAATTACGGGCGTAATACCTGTCCGTAGAGTGCTTTTTACAATATCTGTTCAATTATTCTTGTGGCTTAATAATCACCTTCAGTGACGCTCCACCCTCGGCAACCAGCTTAAAACCCTTGCCGGTCTCCGCCAGACCTAACCTGTGGGTTATCATGTCTTCAACCCTGACTTGCTTTGACCGGATAAGTTCCAGTGCCTCGGCACAATCCGACGGGCTTGCCGCATATGATGTTGTAACTGTGACGTCCCGGCGCCAGAAAACATCATTTATAGATAACCGCACAACAGTTCCGGCCGGAGCAGGGGCAAACAGCAGGATGGCTCCACCGCGGCCCACGGCATGAAAAGCCTGTTGACAGACAGCCTCTGCTGCGGCACAGGCTATCACAACATCTGCTCCACGCCCGTTATTCAATTTTCTGAATTCTTCTGCTATATCTGAGTCTGCTGCAAGTATATGGTGGGCGCCAAATTGTTTAGCCAAGGCAAGTCGCTCATGGTTGAGATCTGTAGCAACGACCATGCCTGCACCATTGGCCAGGGCCAGCTTAATATGCAGCAGACCTGCTATGCCGCTGCCCAGGACAAGCACTCCAGCGCCGGGTTGAATGCCTGCGAACCTTTGTCCGCGCAGAACACAGGCCAGAGGTTCGACAAATGTAGCAGACTCATATGTCACCTCATCAGGCAGAAGCCAGGTGCCGCGCTCAACATTAATCGGCGGTAACCGCACATATTCGCAGAATCCTCCCGGATCAAAATGCGTCCCGCCAAGGAGGGTATCGCAAACCGTCTCATGACCGCTCCTGCAATAATGGCAGGCATAACAAGGAACATGATGAGTTGCAACAACCCGGTCACCCTTGCTGAACCCTGTTACACCTTTGCCGACCTCTGCAACCCGGCCGGCTATCTCGTGTCCCAGCACAAGTGGAGCGTGCTTGATTCGGTACCATTCCATGGTATCGCTGCCACAGATCGAACTGGCAAAGATCTGCACCAGCAGTTCATCGGAACCAATTTTAGGGATCTCCATCTCTTCAAGCCGAACATCCCTATTATTATAATACATTGCCACGCGCATAAGCTTCAATTTCAATACCATTTATCTATTTGCAATAGCCAGCAGCGACAACACTATAGTCCAAGTTTTCACTCCTTACAATCTGCTTTTAGCCTATTGCAGCCTACATAATTAGTATGCCGAAATCATGCGCCGCATGTAATACTTTTTATCAAGAAAAAGTTGTGTTTGATCGTAGTCTTTGGTATATAGCCCTTTTTGGACCTTCCAGAACTGGGAGATAAGATCAATTTTAAATTAGTTGGCAGAAACCACGCTAAAGGGCAAGAACTAACATGACAGAAAATTCAACACAAAAAAACGTTTCAGAAGCAGGCCAAAAAGGTTCAGAAGAGATGAGTTTTGCTGATCTCTTCGAAATGGAAGAGAACAGTTCAGTAAGTAAAGTGGGAGATGTCATAATGGGCACAGTCGTCGGCGTTGTTGATGATCATGTTCTCGTTGACATTGGTGACAAAGCTGAAAGCTACATCCCTCTCTCTGAATTCCGTACGGAAGGGGAAGAACCGGAAATCAACATAGGTGATTCCTTTGAAGTCTTCGTGGAAAAAAGAAAAGAGGAAGGCGGACTGCTGCTGTCGCGGGAAAAGGCAATCGGTATCAAAGTATGGGAAGAGATCGCCAAAATACANGCNGAAGATGGGACTATAGACGGCAAGATTGAAAATCGCGTAAAAGGCGGGATGTCGGTCGATATCGGGGTACCTGCCTTCCTGCCCTACTCTCAAATTGATCTGCGTCCGGTGAAAGATCTGGATTCGCTCATAGGTGAGACCTTTCCTTTTAAAATTCTCAAATTTAACAGAAAGCGAAATAATGTCGTTATTTCACGCCGTGCTATTCTCGAAAAAGATCGGGAGAAAATGCGCGACGATATGCGCAAATCCCTTGAAGAGGGTATGGTCGTGAAAGGAACGGTTACCAATATAACTGATTACGGACTTTTTATTGACCTGGGCGGCATGGATGGCTTGTGCCACATCACCGATCTNTCCTGGGGCCGGGTTTCCCATCCTGCAAAGCTGTATAAGGTCGGCGATGAAATAGATGTTAAAATTCTTAAATACGATCATGAATCTGACCGGGTGTCCCTGGGCATCAAGCAGATGCGTCCCGATCCCTGGGCNACGGTTACTGAGCGCTATCCATTAGGCTCCAAAACCGTCGGCAAGGTTGTCTCCATTACCGACTACGGTGTTTTTGTTGAGCTTGAAGAGGGCGTAGAGGGCCTGATCCATATNTCAGAAATGACCTGGTCCAAAAAACCAAGACATCCATCCAAACTTGTTGCCGTTAGTGATGAGGTTGAGGTCATGGTACTCAACATAGAGACCGAGACCAAACGTATCTCTCTGGGTATGAAACAGTTGCATCCGAATCCCTGGGATCTGGTCAGTGAAAACTATCCGGTTGGCTCTATTATCGAAGGCAAGATCAAGAACATCACAGATTTCGGAATATTTATCGGTATTGAAGAAGGCATTGACGGACTCATTCATGTCTCTGATCTATCCTGGACTGAGCGAATCAAGCACCCAACAGAGAAATATGCCAAGGGTGATACCATCCAGGCAGTGGTTTTAAAAATTGACCGGGAAAATGAGCGTTTCTCACTTGGCATTAAACAACTTGAACCTGATCCATGGCAGGCAGCACTCAACAATTATCCAACAGGTGCCATTGTCGAAGGTAAAATTACCAATGTCACAGACTTCGGCATATTCGTCCAACTGGAAGAAGGCGTTGAAGGGTTGGTCCATGTCTCCGAGATCAGTAAAGAAAAAATCAACACCCCCGTAGGCATGTACAATGTCGGTGACAATCTGCAGGTAAANGTAATCAATGTTTCATCCAAGGACAGGAAAATAGGTCTCTCCATCAAGGCGCTGGATGATGAACCTGGTGAGGATTCCCTTAAAGATTACAAGAAGAAACAAGCTAGCGGTCCTGCAACCATTGGCGACCTGCTGAAAGAGGAGCTGGAGAGCAAAGAAACCAGCAGCAAGGGCGAAGCCAAAGCTGCGGAAGAGCCCTCAGCGCCTGCAGAACAAGAGGTTGAAGAGGAGAAAGTCGAGGCGGAGGCGGCAACGCCGGCAGAACAGGAGACTGAAGAGGAAAAAGTCGAGACTGAGGCAGCGGCTGCCGAGCTTGAAGCTGAAGAAGAAGCCGAAACTACTGATGAAGCCGGGGATGATGAACCGGAGACCGATAAGGATAAGGAATAGTTAAGCCCTTCTGCAGGTCATGTATGCGCTCCTGATATTATTCATTTAACAGCTGCTGCATTCAAAGACTTTGCCGGCTGCTGATTGATACCATGAGCTCATTTCGTCAAAAACATCCTATTCTTTTGGGACTTTTTATACTGACAGGGATATTCTTCCTTTTTCTGGGAGGAATATCCCTGCTTATTTCTTCACTCATCANGCATAGCCCCCAAACAGATATTTTTTCCAGGAAAGANGGGGTGGGGGTCGTCGAGCTGAAAGGCTTGATTGTTTCATCTGAGCAAGTTCTGAAACATCTGACGGAATTCAGGAACAATCCTAATGTCAAATCGATCGTACTGCGTATTGAAAGTCCGGGTGGTGCAGTAGGCGCAGCACAGGAAATCTACCAGGAAATAAAACGGACCAACGAAGTAAAACCTGTAGTGGCGTCCATGGGCTCCATGGGGGCGTCCGGTGGATACTATGCCGCCCTGGGGGCCGATACTATCATGGCAAATCCCGGCACCATGACCGGTTCAATCGGTGTCATAGTGAAATTCCCCAACCTTGAGGGTTTATTTGAAAAGATCGGCTACAAGAGTCAAGTGATAAAAAGCGGCCCCCTAAAGGATATCGGAGCAAGCAATCGCCCTTTAAGCGAGGATGAGCGCAAAATCATGCAGGACCTGATCGATAATGTGTACAACCAGTTTGTCCGGGATATCGCGGCAGCAAGGTCAATGCCGGAAGAGACCATCTTCGAGTTGGCAGACGGCAGGGTCTATACAGGGGAACAGGCCCTTGAAGCAGGGCTCATTGACAGCCTGGGAAATTTTACCGATGCTATTACCATTGCCGCTGATCTGGGTGGACTTGACACGAAAGAACCGCAGCTCATCTACCCGAAGGCTGAAAGAAAATTTTCCCTCTTCAACCTTTTAACGAACGCCGAACAGTCGCTCGTTGATAACTTCGCGCCTTTATACCCTATCCTGTCATTCGAGTGGACGGGNCTACANTAGNNCCGGGCACANATATTNGNCNGTNGNCAATTACTTGNATGCATTATTTATTAAAGTAAAACTTTTACATATTTTGATTGAGGTCTACCTANNATGTTAAAACGAGATCTGGTTGAAAAAACCGCTGCTAANCTGANCGGTTATTTAAAAAAAGATATCAGCAAGGCTGTTGATATTATAATTGAAACAATGTCCGAATCACTTGACCAGGGCAATAGGGTTGAAATTCGTGGATTTGGCAGTTTTTCAGTTCGCAATCGAAAAGCAAGACAGACCAAAAATCCCAAGACTGGTAAAGTTATGGAAATCCCGCCCCGCAAGACTCTGCACTTTGCCATGAGTAAATCGCTCAAAGAGGCATTGATCGAAAAAAAATAGCTGGGTACATGACTACCTGATGTGGCGGTGATGTGAACTCCCGTAGAGAGTTGCGAGGTATGTGCTCACCTGTTGCCGTCAGGCATAGAACATGCTGATATCACCTTTGCCATACCTCAGAATTTCTGGTTCGTCCTTGGAAAAATCTACTATTGTTGAGGGGTCCGGGTATACCATGCCTCCATCGATCACCAGGTCAACCATATTTCCAAGAAGTTCATCAAATTCGTAAGCTTCTGAGAGCGGGAGCCCCTCATCATCCAGAATTGCACTTGTCGTAATTATCGGGTTACCCAGAGCCTCAATAAGTGCAAGGCAGATATTATTCTGCGGGACCCTGATACCGACTGTTTTCTGTTTTGTAATCATTATTTTAGGAACAATCTTGGTAGCCTGCAGAACGAAGGTAAAGGGTCCGGGCAGCGCTTTGCGCATTATCCGGTATGCCACATTGGAAACATGCCCATAGTCGCTGACATTCTTCAGGCTTGAACACATAAAACTGAAAGGTTTATGTATCGGCCTTTTTTTAATCTGAAAGATTTTCTTGATTGCTTTCTGATTGAAAATATCACAGCCGATCCCGTACACTGTATCAGTGGGATAACAGATGACAGCACCACTGCGGAGTTTATCAGCAATCTGTTTAATACTCCGCGGTTGCGGATTATCGGGGTTAATGGGAATCAGCATTTCTTTTCGTACTGGCATGAATTTTCAGCTAAATGAGGCAGACAAGATGCAATCGTGCTTATTACGATGCGGACAAACTTAAACCATTCAGTTGCCTGAATCAATGACAATTCATCAACATATTGCAGCCGGGATCGATCTGGGGTCAAATACCTTCAGGCTTCTGGTAGCTGACTGTTCAACAAAAACCTTGCTTGCGCTGGCCAAAAAACTGGAGACTGTCCGTTTGGGCCGCGGNCTGAAAGAAAATGGCCTGCTGCAGAATGAAGCCATGCAAAAAGGATTTGCAGTGCTGCAAACTTTCCGGGAAATATTGGACCGGTACCAACCGCACTTCATTCGCATATGCGGTACCGAGGCTCTGCGCCAGGCTCAAAACAACCAACTTTTTCTGCAGAAGGCTGAAGAAATCCTGCAGCAGTCAATTCATATTTTAGATGGTGAGGAAGAAGCCCGCTTGAGTCTTGCCGGAGCGTTATCAGGTAAAAGGAAACTTCTCAGCCCTCCTTTTCTTTTGGTAGATGTAGGCGGCGGCTCAACAGAACTGGTTTTCACTGAACCCTTTACAGAAAATATCAGGACTATAAGTTTACCCCTCGGCGCTGTCTGGCTCACTGAAAGATTTTTTACAAAACCACAACACAACTTCGCCAGCTTAGACAGTCTGCTTACAGAAACTCTTAACTCATCTCTTGAAAAGCTAAAACTATTGGAAAAAACCCGGCAGATTACCATTATCGGCTGCGGGGGAACGGCAACCAGCCTGGCAGCCCTGCAACTGGGACTGCCATCCTATAACGAATCCTTGGTGCATGGTCATATACTGCAGAGTACTGCCATCGAAGAACTCTGGGCCAAACTCACAGCGCTTCCTGCTGAAAAGCGCAACGAACTCCCCTGTCTTGGGGAAGGCAGGGGAGAAATCCTGCCCGCAGGTATACGAATATTACAGATACTCTTGAAACTCCTTCACCAGGATCGGATGCAGATCAGCGATACCGGGCTTCTAGAAGGAATTCTGCTCAGCAGCATAACGTGCGAGGACTGCACCCCTAACTACTGGGCCAAAGGGCCCGCTGATCGGCTTTAAGAATTTTCCTTATAAATATTGCTTTGCAGCAGGAAAAGGACTTTGCAATTACCAGGGTATTTTTGTATAAGTGGTTCACATTAGGAATAAGTTATGTCTTCCGAGTAATTCACTGCTATCATTACGATATCAGAACCATTCTGCCATATAATTCTGAAGCAGTGAGTAAATAATATTTTCCCCGGCAGCAGCCATCGCCAACTGAACCACTTTCATTATTTTTTCAAGGAGATTGAACATGCAATCCGATGTCATTGAACCTGCATACACCTTTGATGATCTACTTCTGGTTCCGGCCAACTCCACTGTTATCCCTTCAGAAGTTGATGTTTCCACCCTGCTTACCAAAAATATCAGGCTCAATATTCCCCTGGTCAGTGCTGCAATGGATACCGTGACCGAATACAGGACCGCCATCATTATGGCACGGGAAGGCGGGATAGGAATTATCCACAAAAACATGCCTATTGATGAGCAGGCCCGCCAGGTTGAAAAGGTTAAAAAATCTGAATCGGGCATGATCATTGACCCGGTAACTGTTACTGAAGACCAGCGGGTTTCCGAAGTCCAGACCATGATGGCCAACTACAAGATATCCGGTGTACCCGTACTGCGGGGTGAAAAACTTGCCGGGATCGTTACCAACCGTGATCTCAGATTTGTGACTGATGCAACCTTGAAAGTCAAAGATGTGATGACGAGTAAAAACCTGGTTACTGCCAAAGTGGGCATCACCCTTGAAGAGTCAAAGGCCCTTCTGCATGAGCACCGCATTGAAAAACTTCTCGTTGTTGACGATGAAGGGAATCTGAAAGGCTTGATAACCATCAAGGATATTGAAAAGATAAAGAAATACCCTAATTCAGCAAAGGATGACAAAGGCAGGCTGCTGGTTGGGGCAGCCCTGGGGATTGGTTCAAATTATCTTGCCTGTGCAGAAAAACTTATTAAAAACGGGGTGGATGTCGTAGTGCTTGATTCTGCCCACGGCCATTCTCAGAATGTTGTTAATGCCGTGGAAGCCTTGACAGCAACCTATCCCGATCTTGAGGTAATTGCCGGCAATGTTGCTACGGAAGAAGGTACGGAAGCGCTCATCAGAGCAGGCGCAAGTGCTGTAAAAATTGGTGTCGGACCGGGGTCTATCTGCACCACACGCATTGTGGCCGGTGTCGGAGTGCCGCAATTAACTGCAATCAACAACTGCAGCAAGATCAGCCAGAAGCACAACATTCCTCTCATAGCTGACGGAGGCATCAAATATTCAGGAGACATCACAAAGGCAATCGGTATCGGTGCCCATTCCATTATGATCGGCTCCCTTTTTGCCGGGGCGGCTGAAACTCCCGGTGAAACCTTCCTGTATCAGGGCAGGGCATACAAGGGCTATCGCGGCATGGGTTCCCTTGGTGCCATGAAACAGGGGAGCGGTGACCGCTATTTCCAGGAAGATTTGGACAGCCCTTCTAAAATGGTTCCGGAAGGTATTGAAGGTAAGGTTCCTTTCAGGGGGCCATTATCTGATATGATCTATCAGCTTGTCGGCGGCCTCCGTTCAGGTATGGGATATGTTGGCGCCAAGAATATCGAAGAGCTGCGGCAGAAGGCAAAATTTGTCAGAATCACGGCTGCCGGCCTTAAGGAAAGTCATGTTCATGACGTTATAATTACCAAGGAAGCACCCAACTACCGCATCGAAGGCTAACCGCATTAAATTGAAAATGGAAAATGGAGAATTGAAAACACATAACTGAAAAAAGTACCGCAATTCTCCATTTTCCATTCTACATTTTACATTTAACTATGGATATCCACAGCGAAAAAATTCTCATTCTTGATTTCGGCTCCCAATACACCCAGTTGATAGCCCGGCGTGTCCGGGAGGCCCATGTATATTGTGAACTGCATCCATTTGATATGGATATTGAAGCCATAAGGGCCTATGGTGCCCAGGGCATAATTCTCTCCGGCGGCCCCAAATCGGTTTATGACGAAGGGGCACCGGCAATCGAGGAAGCCGTCTTTGATCTGGGTATCCCGGTGCTCGGCATCTGTTACGGTATGCAGCTTCTGGCTCGTCATTTCGGTGGAAAAGTTGTACCGGCAGGAAAAAGGGAATACGGCCATGCAGACCTATTAAGCAAGGGCAGCCCCGGACCTCTTTTTGACGGCTTTTTCATCCAGGGCAAAAGCCCTGTCTGGATGAGCCACGGCGATCACGTGGAAAAAATTCCTGCAGGATTTGAAGTAGCGTCTCAAACGGATAATGCACCTGTTGCTGCAATACAGCATGTGGAACGAAATCTCTATGGCGTTCAGTTTCATCCCGAGGTCAACCACACCCCGCGGGGAGAAATACTTATCAATACCTTTGTCCGTAAGATCTGCCAATGCAGGGGGAAGTGGACGCCCGGCAATATTATTGACGATGCTGTAGGCCGTATCCATGAACAGGTGGGCAACGACAAGGTTGTTCTCGGTCTTTCAGGAGGCGTCGACTCTTCAGTGGCTGCAGCCCTGATCAATCGGGCTATTGGCGATAAGCTTACCTGTGTATTTGTTGATAACGGCTTGCTGCGACTGGCCGAGGGTGATCAGGTAATGGCAACTTTTGCCAAGAATATGGGAGTTAAAGTCATCCGGGTTAATGGCGAAGATCGTTTTCTGCAGGCTCTTACCGGCGTAGCAGACCCTGAACAGAAACGCAGGATCATCGGCAACCTATTTATCGAAATATTTGAAGAAGAGGCAGCCCGCATCACAGATGCCAGCTGGCTCGCCCAGGGCACAATTTATCCCGACGTCATTGAGTCGGCAGGCGGCAAGACCGGCAAAGCCCACAGTATCAAAAGCCACCATAATGTTGGTGGTCTACCGGAATATATGAAACTAAAACTGCTGGAACCCTTAAAAGAATTGTTCAAGGATGAAGTGCGAGCCATAGGTGAGGAACTAGGACTGCCGCACCAGATGGTCTGGCGCCATCCCTTCCCAGGTCCGGGTCTTGGCGTTCGTATTTTAGGCGAGGTAAAAAAAGAATACGCTGATATCCTGAGACAGGCAGATGCCATTTACATTGATGAACTTTATTCCAGTGGTTACTACGATAAGATCAGCCAGGCCTTTGCCGTTTTTCTGCCTGTAAAAAGTGTGGGGGTTATGGGTGATGGCCGCACCTATGAGTATGTCATTGCTCTCAGGGCTGTGGAAACCAAGGATTTCATGACTGCAGGCTGGACAAAACTCCCCTATGAACTGATGGGTCGAATTTCCAACCGGATCATAAACGAAGTCCGGGGTGTGAACCGGGTGGTGTACGATATTTCCTCCAAGCCGCCAAGTACCATTGAGTGGGAGTAGATAAATCAAAAATTAAAAAGAAAAATTTAAAATTTTTCTTTTTCCTGGCTGCACGGTATACACAAAATCTGTCCCCCAACCTTCCTTGCTCTCGGTTCCATAACTTTTTCACCGCACTTTGCACAGGCCAAGCTTTTATAGATTCTGGCCGGCTCAGGCATTTCAAACTTAATTTTTTTGATTTCAAACAGATCTGCATCATCTGCTTCCAGGACAGATCTCATTTTGATGGCCTTTCTGTCCTGCACCACTGATGTGACTTCCGGGGTCCGATCACCTGCGGAATACTTTTTCCACATGGCTGCTGTTTCAGGGTCCTCGGGTGGCGCTTCCCATTTAACTGCAAAACGTATTGCCTCAGGGTTGGGCCTCCTGATGAAGGTATATACCTGTTTGCCGTAGTCTTTAAAAATAAGGTTTCCTTTGCCGAAAGTGCAGCCGCAGATTAACTGGATCGCATCAACCGCGCAGGAATTATTCTCCACTATAGCTACAAGCTCTTCATCCCTGGCCCGTAATCCCAGCTCCTTTAATGCAAGTTTGGCAACCCTGTAGCCAATGGCAAGGCCAGGGCAGGCATGGCCGTGAAATTTAATTGCATCTTCAAAATTCATATCATTTCTCCCTGAAAAAGGTGTCCTCACATCTGTTATTTGTAAAAAACATTCTTCCCTATGGCAATATTTGATTTACCAACTATATTGTTTGCGCAAAAGAACAACACGATCTTTATGCCAAAAAATCTGCAATTTACAGCAAGGTACCTGCAATGAGAAAAAACGGCCGCCAGGATAATGAAATTCGACCGATTTCCATAGAAAAGGGATTTCTGCCCCATGCCGATGGTTCGCTGCTCATAAAAATAGGCGGTACCCATGTGGCCTGTGCTGTATCCGTGGAGGAGTCAGTACCGCGTTTCCTGGAAGATTCTGGCCAGGGCTGGATAACCGCTGAATACGGTATGCTGCCTTGGTCCACACATACGAGGAGTCAACGGGAAGCAGCCCGCGGCCGCTCTGGAAGAACCTACGAGGTTCAGCGCCTCATTGGGCGCTCTCTACGGATGATGGTTGATCTCAGTACCTTAGGCCCCCGCACTCTCCGGGTTGACTGCGACGTCATCAGAGCTGACGGCGGTACACGTACCGCAGCCATTACCGGTGCCGCCCTTGTTATGCGGGATGTCATCAATAAGCTGTACAATGATGGAAACCTTCCTGCACTGCCTGATATAACACCCCTTGCCGCAATCAGCGCAGGTATAGTAGATGGCCGTGCTCTGCTTGACCTTGATTACGATGAAGATTCGCAGGCAGAAGTTGATGCCAACTTTGTCATGTGCCGGGATGGACGGTTGGTGGAGGTTCAGTGTACTGCAGAAGGAATGTTGTTCAGCCGGGCGGATCTTGACCAGCTGTCTGACCTGGCCTTCCATGGCATCAGACAACTGCTTTTATTTTGGCATAACGATGATTAAGATCAATAACATTCAGCAATAATAAAGCCTTGAAAAACCAGCCTCAGCAGCTTTCTCCTTTCAAACTCCACGTTCAGTCCACCCAGTGTGCGGCCCGCTGTGGAGAGGTGCGCACCCTGCACGGAATATTTCAAACGCCGATTTTCATGCCGGTAGGCACCCAGGCAACTGTAAAGGCTGTTACTCCTGAAAATCTGATTGAATTGGGTGCGGAAATAATCCTGGCCAACACCTATCATCTCTTTCTGCGGCCGGGACATGAACTGATCCGTGAACTCGGAGGATTGCACCGATTCATGAACTGGAATCGCCCTATACT
>JGI2160J19893_10000646_pt1 | contig 11643 bp, 10 predicted proteins | sample DeeMarSeWOR28_12_FD_19893 | JGI IMG/M metagenome (IMG submission 19893)
TGTGCGGTGTTTGACTGAATTATTGGGTGGCTGGAACGGCAAAACCCACAGTCTTGCAACTGTGGGTTTATCGTTGTGGTTAATCTTTACGAAAACTAACGCCGTGATTAGCTTTGTACAGTAACGTTGGCTGCCTGGGGGCCTTTCGGGCCTTGCTCGACGTCGAAGCTTACCGCTTGGCCTTCCGCCAGGGTGCGGAATCCGTCACCCTGGATTGCGGAAAAGTGAACAAAAACATCTTTGCCGCCATCGGATGGTGAAATGAATCCAAAACCTTTAGATTCGTTAAACCATTTAACGGTACCAGTGCTCATATAAATTACCTCTTATATCATAGAGTTAGTGGAACTATTGCAGATCATACAAGGCAATTTACGAGGTAGAACCGAACCGGACTTCCAGAAATGACTTGAACAATTGCAATCTTACTCGACGGCCTAAAACTCAGCCGCCATAGCGATTAGTATAATGAAACTTGTTGATCGTTCAAGATTTCGGTTTAACCGTTATGTAGTTTTGTGGGCCAATCCCGAATTTTGTACGAATTTAGACGAATTTCTGTGGTGTTGGCGCATCATGGAATGCCATCCCCGGACGCAACCAGCTGTTCTTTTTGCGGCTTTGACAGGCGTTTTATCGCGGCTTCACGTTGCATTGCAAGGGCGCGTGACGCATAACTTTCCTGGTAGACCAGTTTTACGGGTCTGCGGGAGCGGGTATATTTGGCACCTAGCTGGTTATCGCTGTTGTGTTCAAGCAGGCGTTTTTGGAGTGATTTTGCAATGCCGGTGTACAGGCTGCCATCGCAACAGCGTACTAAATACACGTACCAGTTGATTTCTCGCTGTAGTTTCTGCATACGAAAACGATTGTAAATTAATTGGTATTATATATTTCAAGCTATTGTTATATAAGTCTTTTTATCGTACTGCCGCGAAGCCTGTTGGGCGCTTCAGATTAAGCCTCGGCAACCGATATGTCTTTTGAATATAGCTGAATCTTCCCAAAAAATACCGTTAGGTCAATACGATCGCGAAACCATTTGTTACAATACGCACCCTTTCAAGCAAGTCGATATTAGTCAACATGGCCGCCAGAAAAAAAACATCGAAAAAGAAGTCCGTTGCGAACAAGAAAAAAGCCGCTGTAAAAAAAGCCAAGGCAAAGCGTAAAACTGCGACCAAGAAAAAGTCAGCGGCAAAAAAGCAGGCTACGACGAAAAAAAAATCAGTTGCCAAAAAACAGGTCGCTAAAGCAAAGAAAGCCAAGGCGAAGGTCAAGGTAAAAAAGGTCAAGGTAAAAAAATTACCGGCAAATAAAAAAACCACTAGCGCAAAACTTGCTCCGGAAAAAGTCTCTACAAGTCGACAAAGCAGCGGAAAAAAGGCTTCCGGTAAAAACATTGGCAAAAAAGTTAAAATACTTACCGGGCGCTGGATTGGAAAAAAGGGCGAGATTGTAGGCCAGGATCCGTATCTGGGTACCTATTTGCTAACCTTCGATGCTTACCAGCAGGATCCAGTGTACAAGGACCTGGAGTGGGGCCCCTACTTCGAGTCACAACTGGAGTTTCTAAAGAAATAAGCACGCAACAGTTGTTTTCCAAGTTCGTGCAGATTCAAGCGACAGCCCATATCGTTACAATAAGTGGCTGACCTAAAGTTCACCTTAAAGCAGCGTGTATAATTCCAGAATAATTACAAACGCCATACTGGCGATCGCTATCATTATAAAATTTTCCAAAGCCTGCATTTTACGTTACCTCTTGGTCCATACCTATTAATAAGTGTGCGAGGTAAATCTGGCAAAATTGTGATAAACCAGGATCTTTAGTGGATGATTTGATGATCAATGCAGCGCCGTCACCCAGTCCAAGACGGCAAGATCGTGTTAATGCATTGTTTGTTAAACTAATTTTCCACGTTAAGTGTCATTTAAGTTTCTCCTAAGAACGCAATAACTTGCCGTTGCTTTAATTAATAGCAAGTAGAGCGGGGCTGGATAGTCAATTAACTGAATGGAGGAACTGACAATGAATTACGAAAATCTTACTACTAGTCAAAGAGTGAATCGCATTCTGTTTGGTGCCGCTGTTATCGTATTTACCATGCTGGTAAATGTTGCGCCCTTGGGCTGGATCGCCATATTACCTTTATTAGCTACCTATCCCATTTTTGCCGGTATTTATGGCGATGACCCGGTGACCGCGCTGGCCAAACGTGGATATGCAGGTGCGGCACACGCTGCCAGCCATTTGCACATCGGCGGTCATCGTTCCAGACACGTGTAATACGACATCTCTAGTAAAAAAGATTTTGTCTGCAAGATGATGGGAAGGCTTTGGCACCTTGTGTCACAGCCTTCTGTCATTTTGCCGCACTAAAATTTTCCGCCAGTTTCAATTGCGGCATTTGAGTGTTATGTTATAACATAACATTTTTGCACCGGATCCCGCTATGAGCCGTCAGTCCGTTCTTATTCCCTTTAAAAAACATCAGCATAATCATGCATCATGTGTCAAAACGGCGCTCGCCGAAGCCGAGCAGGCCTGCGATGCGTCGGGTTTGCGTCTAACCAGGATACGGCGCCAGGTGCTGGAACTGGTCTGGAGTAGCCATACACCGGTGAAGGCCTATGAAGTGCTGGAGCAACTGCAGAAAATCAATCCAAAAGCAGCACCACCGACTGTTTATCGTGCCCTGGAGTTCTTACAGACGGCTGGACTGGTGCATCGCATTGAATCCCTGAATGCGTACGTCGGTTGTGGCAAACCCGCTGAGCCTCATGTCGGACAGTTTCTGCTTTGCACCAAGTGCGGCGCGGTGGCTGAAATTAACGAGCCGAAAATTACCCGCTTACTGAACGAGCAAGCGGCACAACTGGGTTTTGCGACGGAACAGCAATTAGTGGAAATCAAGGGACTATGCCCGCAGTGTCATTAAACTGTAGCTATCGACTGATAACCGTTGCGTGGTTGTTGGTAATGGTGTTTATGCTGTCGCCGGCCACAGGTATTGCCAGGCCTGTGCTTACTATAGGAGTGAGTATTTTACCGCAAAAGTATTTTGTGGAACGCATAGCGGGCGATAAAGCCAGCGTNATCGTCCTGGTTGGACCGGGTCATAATCCGGCAACCTATGAACCTAAACCCCGGCAACTGGCGCAACTGGAGCAGGCTGCTTTATATTTTCAGATTGGTGTGCCGTTTGAAGCACGCTGGATCGAAACCTTCCGGCAAATCAATCCCAATTTGATACTGATACCATTACCGCCCAGTATCCCTTTACGTCCCATGAGTCGGGAAGTTGATACCGTGGCTGATAACACTGCGCATGCTCATGGCCACTCTCATAGCTCTCTACAGGATCCCCATGTCTGGTTGAATCCTCGTCTGGTGAAGCATATTGCCGAGAGTATTAAAACCGCGTTTGTAACAATTGATTCAGAAAACCGCGAACATTATGAAAACAGGTATCAGAGTTTTATAGGTGAGCTGGATGAAGTGGATCATGCTATTCGCCAGCAACTCGCCGGAATCAAAAACCGCAAGTTCATGGTTTACCACCCTTCCTGGGGTTACTTTGCCGACGAATACGGATTACAGCAAATTCCTATCGAGGTGGAAGGCAAGCAGCCCGGCGCCAAATCATTAAGCAGGCTCATCGAGCAGGCGCAACAAAACCGGGTCAAGGTGATATTCGTGCAGCAACAATTTTCTGACCGGGATGCAAAAACCGTTGCCGATCAGGTGGGGGCAAAACTGCTGGTGGTTGATCCTCTTGCGGAAAATTATCTGGAGAATCTCCGGCGAGTCAGTCGTCAGTTTGCGGAAGCATTGCAATGACACCAGAAGCTATCATTAGCATCGACAATGTCAGTTTCAGTTTTGATGGACCACTGGTGCTTGACCACATCTCGTTAGCGGTCATGAAAGGCGAGTTTCTGGGAATTGTTGGTCCCAATGGGGGCGGTAAAAGTACCTTGTTGAAATTGATCCTGGGATTGCTGGAACCCGATTCGGGACGAGTTGCCGTGTTGGGTAAATCACCCAAACGGGGTCGGTCTGCCATCGGCTATGTGCCGCAATACGCGGCTTTCGAACGTTCTTTCCCCATCACTGTGGAAGATGCGGTGCTCCTGGGTTTGGTGGGTAAATCAAAACGGGTATTTGGCTACAGTGGCGAAGATTGCCAGCGGGCACGTGCTGCACTTCGTGAAACAGAAACTGACGATCTGAAAGATCGNTTGCTGAGTACATTGTCCGGTGGTCAACTGCAACGGGTGCTCATTGCGCGTGCCCTGGTAAGCAAGCCGGAAATACTCATCCTCGATGAGCCCACCTCGAATATCGACTCCCGGGTGGAGGAAGACATTTTTGATTTATTGAAAAAGCTGAACGAGCGCTCGACGATTTTAGTGGTGTCCCACGACATTGGATTTATTTCCGAATACGTAACCCGGGTCGCCTGCCTCAACCGTACCCTGGTTTGTCATGAAACGGCGGCGATATCGGGTAAAACCATCGAAGAGCTATACGGTTCCTCGGTTCATATGATCCAACATAGCCACTAAATAACGGATGAACATATTCGAGGCCATAATCTCCCAAACCTTTTTGCAGCATGCGTTGCTGGCGGGTGTGCTGGCCGGCGTTGGCTGTGGTGTTATGGGAACCTATGTCGTTGTCAAACGCATCAACTTCCTGGCGGGCGGGATAGCGCACAGTGTGCTGGCCGGAATGGGTATCGCCTATTTTCTTGGCAATAGTCCCATACTAGGCGCGATCGTATCGGCTTTGGTCGCAGCGTTGATTATTGGCTGGATAAAGTTACGCTGGCAGGAGGGTGAAGACACTATTATTGCTGCCGTGTGGTCGGTGGGAATGGCGATTGGCATTATCTTTATTGCCAAGACGCCGGGTTATAGTGTGGATCTGATGAGTTATTTGTTTGGCAACATACTGATGGTGTCCAGTAGTGAGTTATACGTGATGCTGGCGCTGGATATGGTTTTACTGGCAACGGTGGCGATTTTTTACAAACAGTTTTTGATCGTCTGTTTTGATGAGGAGTTTGCCAGGCTGCGCGGTGTTAATGTGGAGTTGTTTTACCTGCTGTTGTTGTGCCTGGTTGCGCTGACCGTTGTGTTATTGATACAGGTCGTTGGATTGATCCTGGTTATTGCATTGCTTACTCTGCCCGCTGCAATTGCTGCGCGCTATCAAAGCTCATTGAAAAATATTATGTTGCTGGCGATGGTGCTGGGAACAGCGTTTACCTGTACAGGAATTGTGGTGTCTTATGAGCCGGATTTGCCTGCAGGCGCCACGATTATCCTGATCGCTGGGGTCTGTTACATTTTGTCTTCAGTATACAGCCAGCTAAGCAAAGCCCGTAAAACGGCGAAGTCATGATACGAAGCCATCTCAATTTTTTAAAAATTCTGGAGAAACTGTTATGTGTGGCGGTCAGGTAGTGCGTATTGCCTCAGGCAATGGTCAGCGGGGTGGTGGCCTGACGAGTTTTGTAGTGCAGAGCGTCGTGTAGTGGAACCGGTTCGCCAAATTTATATCCTTGCGCGTAGTCGATGCCAATATCGAGAAGCGCATCATGCAGATGTTCGTTTTCCACATATTCTGCAATAATCTGAATTCCTAAAATTCGACCGATATTATTAATCGACCAGATGATTGCGTGGTTGACGGTGTTATTTAACAGGTTCTTGACGAATTCCCCATCGATTTTCAGATAATCCACCGGCAGGCTGCTGAGATACATAAAAGAACTCACACCTTTGCCGAAGTCATCCAGCGCAAACTTGAAGCCCTCGTGTTTAAGTTCGCGAATTAGCCTGGCCACTTTCGGCAGATTGTCGATAGCGGCAGTTTCAGTGATTTCAAAGCAAATATTGTCGGGGTTGATCTCATATTTTTCATATTCGATTTTTATGTACTTGAGCAAGGTGTTGGTGTTCAGGGAAGTGCCGGAAAGGTTTATAGAGTAGCAGGCATTTTCCTGGTTATTTTCCGCCAGGTGTTCGAATGCGCTACGAATGACCCAACGATCCAGTGTCGGCATAAAGTTATAACGTTCGGCAGCGGGGATAAACTCGCTGGGCTGGATTAATCTACCATCAGTGCCATGTAGTCGTATCAATAATTCATAACGTAGCTTCTGCTGTATGTCTGAACCAAGCGACACGATAGGTTGTTTATAAAGTACAAAGCGGTTTTCTTTTAGCGCGCGGGTAAGCTTGGACATCCATTGCATCTCTTCGCGGCGCCGTGTGAGTTCTTTATTGCCGTGACTGTAAATGTGTACCCGATTGCGGCCGGTGTCCTTGGCGACGTAGCAGGCCATATCCGCAGCGCTCATGACGCTGACAACATTGGTGGTGGTGTTGTCGATCATGGCGATGCCAATGCTCACGCCGAGATGAAAATGGATACTTTGCCATTCGAAACGAAACTGTTTTAATGCGGTTAACATGGTCTCCGCGAATTCCCTGGCTTTATGCAGGTTGCAATTCCTTAGCAGAATGCCGAATTCATCACCCCCCAGGCGGGCCAGCGTATCGGTGGACCGCAACTTGGATTGCAGCAAGGAGGTTATCTGTATTAACAGTTGGTCGCCGGCATCGTGTCCGCAGGTATCGTTTACTACCTTGAATTGATCCAGGTCCAGATATAGCAAGGCGTGTTTTTCACCGTTATCCTTTGCTAGTTTGATGGCTTTGGTGAGCTGAACTTCAAATGCCCGGCGGTTGATAACATTCGTGAGCGCATCGTGACTGGCCTGGTAGGAAAGCTTGCGGCTAAGTTCACGGGTGCGGCTGACATCGCGAAAAACAATGATGGTGCCAATAACATCATCATTGAATCCTCGTATCGGGGCGGCGGTATCTTCGATGGCGGTTTTGGCGCCGTCGCGGCTGACCAGCACACTTTGCGTTGCAGAGGTAGTATTGCGGTTCTCTGCAATGCAATGTTCAACAATGTTGTCTACCCGCCGATTGGTTCTTTCGTCAAAAACATGGAAAATCCTCGTTAAGTGTTCACCGCGTGCTAACGCATTTTTCCAGCCGGTTAATTGTTCTGCGACGGGATTCAGATACTGCACAACGGCATTTGCGTCGGTGGTAATGATACCATCGCCGATGGAATGCAATGTGACCAGCGCGCGATTCTTTTCGTGCTCCAGTTCATAGGTTTTCTTCTTCAGTTTAAACAGGATGTATCCCGTGGTGGATAACAACAGTATCGAGAGAATGAACAATATTATCCGGTAAATATTGCTTTGCTGAACGATTTTTTCATTGTGCGATGCATAGGTTTGCTGCAGATTGTAAGTCAGGCGTTCGATAGGCAATCCCAGCAAGTTGTTGACGATATTGTTCAGGTCCCGGCGGTTATTAATTACCGTGCGGGCATGTTTCTGGATAACATACAGGTGTGGGGCAATTTCCGGTGCTACGTTAAACTGCAGATTTTCCAGTGCTGCTATTTTCTGCAGTATCTGCGTGTCTACGTGGTTATCGTTGGTAAGGCTGTAGAGATAAATATCTCGCAACAGGCTGTCGACATGGTTGGCTACCAGGTCCGTATGTTCATAATTATTCAGTCTGGCTAGCAGGTCTTCATTCAGATTGGGAAATACGGTTAAGGAATTTTTTAATAAAGCATTGGCGGTTTTAAACTCGTCCGCCAGGGAAAACTTTCTGTTTAAATAACGAATCAGGCTATTGAGCTCCCCGGCATTGTGGGTATGCTGGCTGGGATTGGTTAACGCCTTCAGCGTTTGATATTTACCTTTCAGTTTGCCGATGTGATCCGATAATGCATCGAAGTTGGTATATAACTGGTAACGAATGGTGAGAAGCTCCTGGTTGATTAACGCATTAATCAGACGAATGTCGCGTAGCAACTGTATTTCCTGGCGAAATTGCTGCAAGTTGGTGGACTTGCTGTTCAAAAATAAAATACCGGAAACGACAATGAGCGCACTGGCGATTAATATGGTTTTTAGATGTGCGGGTTTCACAGGCTTTGGCCCTTGTATTGACCGGTTAATGTCTTGAGGAAATCAACAATAAGCGATACCTGCTGTTCATCTACACCGATGCCCAGGTATTCGTCCACCATTCTGCTGACTGCCTGACGCAAAGTTGTGGCAGAGCCATCATGGAAGTAGGGAGGCGTGCGCGCCACGTTACGCAGGCTTGGTACGCGAATCTGTTGCAGTTTACCCTGTAGCCGGTTGCGGGTGGAATTGAGGTTACCAAACGGTGCCCCCAGTTTGTCGAGCTGAAGCACGAAATTGCCGCCGATGTTCACGCCTTGATGGCAGGACACGCAACCGTAGGACTTGAATAATCGATACCCTTGCAGTTCAGTTGCGGTCAACGCTGTGGCATCGCCTTTCAGATAACGATCGAAGGGCGAATCAGGTGTTGCCAGTGAAAGTTCAAAACTAATCAAGGCATCTCTGATATTATTTTTTGTTATCCCGTCAGAATATATTTTGTTGAATTCGTCAACGTATTCGGGAACGGCGCTGATGGTACGGACCAATTGCGGCCAGGTGGTATTGATTTCCACCAACGCGTCCGTTAACTGTTCATCCAGCGTTTCAAATTTCCCGGACCAGTAGTACTGAGTATTTAATCCGACATTGAAAATAGTGGGCGTATTGAAGCGGGTTGGATTGCCAGCGCCGTTGACTGAAAAAGCCAGTTGATCAGTGCCGCCTAGTTCCAGATTATGGCAGTCCCCGCAGGCGATATGTTGATTGCTATCCAGTCGTCTGTCATTAAACAGTTTTTCGCCAAGGGCGACTTTTGTTGCGGAAAGATCACTGCGGCTGGCGATGGGGCGTATCGGTTCCCGGCTCTGGTTCAAATTGATGGTCGCATGCTGGCTTAGTGGGTTTAGTGATAGTGGCGCGGATTCAGTTGCAACAGCAGGATCATGTAATGCAAAAGCGAGCCAGCACAGTACCAGTAATATACCGGCATTGCAGTTGGTTAACAGCTTTTGCATTGATACCATATTGCTACCATCCGTTGACAGCTAACTGGTCCGATTCAGCATTTTCAGGCGCTAAAAAGCCAGGACGGTCCTGACGTTGATTAACTGAAAATCATGCGATGTGCATGTAACTTTGGACTATGAGGGGAGTAAAGAAAAAGTGCTTAACTGATGTTAGTTCTACCGCCTGTGCTACGCGGTTTCAATTGACGCCCCCCTTCCCTAGATCTAGCGTCTACAACTATTATTACTTAATATTACTTGAAACGATCAGCTTAGGCTTTTTGTATCATAACGCCGAATAAAAATCGAGCCAATCCACCAGGGTTTGCGTATATTCTTAAAAGAGATTTCCAAATAGTTAAAGCTAAAATGTTGTTAGCAGTATCATGAATTGCTGTTAACACAATGGCGGCTAGCTGAGTAAAATACTGGGTGAAAATTGATCAGCAGTGTATTGTCGACCTGGACAATCGTCTACTGATAAGACCAACAGAAGCGGGTAGTCACCACCGGGCATCGTCCGAAAACGATTTTGTACTAACGTAGTTCAAAGTGCTCAGCCAGTCAGGGGGCGGGTAGTGTTGAAATTAATTGGTGGCAATGTCGCCAAGCGTCAGCATATTGTTATAATCTTCAGATGTTCTGGTTTAATGTGTAAGTAGTGCTGGTATCTTAGTTTCAAAAACCGAGTTAATAGCAAATTATTTATTTGCCAAAGCATTTACTAACCAGAATATTTGCAAACCAAAGTATTTTCTAACCATAACCACGGATTAACCCGCCTTAGCCATATGAAGTTTATTGGAAACCTCTTTGCACCGCGCTGGAAACATAAAAATCCGCAAGTGCGCAAGCAGGCACTGCTGGCGCTGGACAAGGCGCATCAGGATACTCAAAAAATCTTGCTGGAAGTGGCAAATAATGATCCAGAAGTGTTTATTCGCAGATTTGCCATCAAGCGCCTGACCGACATCGACGCAGTACAGGCGTTACGACAGTCTGCGCCACGCGAGGAAATTTATCAGGATGCAACCTGGCGTTTGTGTGTGTTGTTATCTGCCGAGGATGGTGCGGCGAGCATTGAGCAGATCAAGGTCAGGCTTGATCAATACGCGGAAACCAGGATTCTAGAATACGTGGCAAAACACGCTATCAATCTGGAACTGCAAAAGTATGCGCTGGATAGAATTGACCATGAAAATATCGTGGTGGAAGTCATTACTGGCACGGAGAACGGAGAAATTCGCCAATACGCCCTGGCCAAGCTTAACAGCGTGAATGCGTTGAAGCGGGTCATCAAGTCCCTTAAGCGTAAAGACAAGCAGTTCGCAGCGCATGCCCAGGAAAAACTGGAGCAAATCAATGCGGCGCTTGCTCACCATAACGAGCTGGTTAATCAATTCAGACAAACAGGGAATGATTTCCTGAAGCTGGTAGCGCTCTGCAGGTTAAGCAATGAATGGACTAAAAATGAAGCACGCTTGCGCAGCTTGCATGAACAGTGGCGGGGACTTGGTGTACAGCTCGATACCCAAACCAAAGCCCATGAACATGAGCAGTCAGATCAGGTTGAACAGGCGTTTTCAGAATTTGAACAGGAGCTGAAACGTTCTGCCAGCAAGGAAGCCTGGGAAGTTTCACCTGAAGTGACCCATGCGGATGTGATTGATAAGCTGCAGGCGGTTAATCGTGATCTTGCAGATAAAGTACTGCAGTTTGCACAACAGGATTCCCAACACGTTGTTGATCAAGCGGAACTGGAACGGTTTAGCAAATTCATCCGGCGCGAATGGCAAACCTATTACAGTGAGATCATGGACGAGGCTGGCGCCGCGTTGCCACTTGCCGATTTGCCGCAAATGAAAGCGGAGTTTGAAGCAAACATCACCAAACTGGAGCAGCTGCGTACCGATCTGCCCGCCCTGCAAAGCTATCATGCACAGCTCAAAGAATTGCTCGCTGATGCTGACCAGTTACTGAGTTCTGAACAAGGCTTGTTTCGTAATGATGTGGGACGCCTGGAAAAGCGCTTTGCCCAATTATCTTTACCGGGGAATCTTAAAGCGGACAGTCAACTGATAGAAGACTGGAACAAGGCATTGCATGCATTACGGCAATTACTAATTAAACAGGACGAAAAGCGTGACAGCATCGTCAATGAGTTTGCTGCGTTGACCAAACAACTGGCCGACAAGATTAGCGCTGGCCGTTCCAAGCCTGCCTCACAACTGATCAATCGTGGTAAAAATCTATTAAAAGAGCTGGATGCCAACGGCAAAGCCGTACTGGAAAAGAATGGCCAGCTAGCTCGGTTTAACCAGCTGACGCAGCAATTGTCAGAGTTACAGGACTGGCGGCAATGGTCCAGTGCTCCGGTGAAGGAGCAGCAAATACGCGAAATGCAGGTGCTTGTCCAGGAGCTGGAAAGCAACCGCAACAATCCAGATTATGATTTCGTCAGCGCAGCCAACGCTATTAAGTCCGCAAGGAAAGACTGGAAAAGCCTGACGGCTGGTGAACCTGGCGGCGACCAGGAGTTATGGGAGCAGTTTGATGCTGCTTGCAACCAGGCCTACGCGGTTTGTCAGGAATATTTCGACAGTCAAGCGGAACAG
>JGI2160J19893_10000655_pt1 | contig 11560 bp, 11 predicted proteins | sample DeeMarSeWOR28_12_FD_19893 | JGI IMG/M metagenome (IMG submission 19893)
AGGGACGCTCTTTTGAACTTACAAAGGTCAGGACCACCTGCAGTTACTGCGGCACAGGCTGCAACTTCGACCTCAATGTCAAGGACGGGAAGGTTGTGAAAGTCACCTCCGCCTATGACGCGCCGGTCAACCACGGCAACCTCTGCATAAAAGGCAGGTACGGCTATGATTTCATACACAGCTTTGAGAGGATAAAACATCCGCTGATCAGAAAGGGCGACAGGATGCATGCTGTGTCCTGGGACGAGGCCCTCGATCATGTGGCGGACAATTTCAAACGGCTTCTGAAAAAGCACGGCCCCGGTTCAGTGGGCGGCTTTTCATCATCACGCTGTACCAATGAAGAGAACTTTTTGCTTGCAAAATTTGTACGCACAGTTTTCAGGAGCAACAACGTTGATAACTGTGCCCGTGTCTGACACGCTCCAACTGTGGCCGGTCTGGCCACCAGCCTGGGAGCAGGAGCTGCTACCAATTCACTGGAACAGATGCCTGATATAGACACGATCTTCCTCTTTGGTTCAAACCCGACAGAAGCCCATCCCATTGTTTCCCTTTATTTAAAGAAAGCCCTGCGCAAGGGAGCAAAACTGATCGTAGGAGATCCAAGAAAAACATGGATGGCAAAGCGCGCCGATGTATGGCTGAACCTGAAGCCGGGCAGCAACATCGCCATCATGAACGGACTTGCCCATGTGATTCTGAAAAATGGATGGGAGAACAGGGACTTTATAGAAAAGAGAACAGAGAGTTTTGATGAGTTTATAAAACAGGTAGAGAAATACGACCTGAAAACGGTGGAGAAAATCACCGGTGTGAAAGCGGACGACATCGTCGAGGCGGCCCGCCTCTATTCGCATGCTGACAAGGCAATGATTGTCTATGGCCTTGGTGTGACCGAGCACCAGACAGGTACTGAAAACGCAATGGCTATTGCAAACCTGGCCCTGCTCTGTGGACACATTGGCCGTCCCTCAACAGGAATTATGGCCCTGAGGGGGCAAAACAATGTCCAGGGTGCTTCAGACCTTGGTCCGCTTCCAGCAACTCTTCCGGGATACCAGTCCGTGTCGGATCCTGCGGTGCGTGCAAAATTTGAGAAGGCATGGAAGGTGCCCATTGATCCGGTGCCCGGACTCAAGTCCGTCGAGATGCTTGACAGGGCATGCCACGGCAAATTCAAGGGTATATTTATACTTGGTGAAGACCCGGCGCATACAGACCCGAATGTCCATGAAGTACGAAAGGCGCTCAGCTCCCTTGACTTCCTTGTAGTGCAGGATATTTTCCATACAGAGACCACAAAATATGCTGACGTTATTCTTCCAGGCGCGAGCTTTGCCGAGAAGGACGGGACATTCACCAATGGGGAAAGAAGGGTCCAGCGAGTGAGAAAGGCGATAGAGCCCGTTGCAGGGATGGCCGAATGGGAAGTCATATGCATGCTTGCCAATAAAATGGGATACCCCATGACGTACGATAATCCCTCTGAGATCATGGATGAGATTGCGAGCCTGACCCCCCAGTATGGCGGCATAAGCTATGAACGTCTTGAGAAAGAGAGCCTGCAGTGGCCCTGTCCGACCAAGGACCATCCCGGGACAAAGACGATGTATACTGACCTTTTCTCAAGACCGGGCGGTCTGGCCAAGTTCATGGTGCTCGATCACAAGGGACCGGGAGAAGTTGCTGATAAAGAGTACCCCTATACATTAATTACGGGAAGAATCAGGGAGCATTATAACAACGGCTCCATGAGCAGGAGGGCCAAGGGTATCATGAAGCTCGTTGGCGAAGAGCTGCTGGAGCTGAACCCTGCTGATGCAAAAACGCTCAAGATACATGACGGTGATTACGTCAATGTTTCTTCGAGGAGAGGAAAGGTAAAGGTCAGGGCAAAGGTTACCAACCGTTCCCAGAAGGGGAATGTATTTATGACCTTTCATTATGCCGATGCCCTGGTAAATATTCTCACCTCGGAGCACAAGGACCCGATAACAGGTACGCCTGAATATAAAGCCTGCGCAGTGAAAATAGAGAAGTAGCTCAATCGTCGATTTTATCACCTGGCTGCGTTATCTGGTTTTTTCTCAATCAACGTACAGTAAGTACGCCTCACTCGAAAAATCTACGAAGCCTTGCCAAATAAAAAACTTGATGATTGTCCGAGATTAGATATTAATTCTGTCATCCTGAATTTATTAGTTGATATATATTTTTATACTTGACCTCATGTACTTTTCACCCCTAGACTATAAGAAGTAAGGTTTGTATATGCGAAATAGAAGACCTTTCAAAGTCAATAAAAAGCGGGCATCAGATCAAAGCGATACCAGATCTGTTTCTGATATAGTGAGAGATCTCAAGCAGCGTGATTCTGCGGGCAGTGATTATCGTATGCAATCCCTTAAAGTCCACGGGCTTATCTGTGCGAAATGCGGCAGGGAGTTTGATTTGAAAAATCAGCATCTTCTGACTGTGCACCACAAAGACGGAAATCATCGGAATAATCCTCCTGACGGTTCAAACTGGGAAAATCTCTGTGTCTATTGTCATGATGACGAGCACAGCAGGGGTATTCTCGGCGATTACTTCAGTTCTGAAAGAGAAAAATAATGTTTGGAGAATTATACTAGCAAATCAAAGTCCAATGAAAAGAAACGATGATACACATATTAAGCGCGAGTACTGGCAGCGTCAGGGACGTCAGATCCTGGCCATAGCTGTAGCGCTTTTTCTGGTTATCCTCCTTGCCATAGTCTATAAACGACGTGATCTGTTTGGAGAATTTTCCAATGATACGCTATTTGCCGGGCAGCTGTTGGTAATTTCTGCATTTATCGCTTTTACAGCCATGAACTGGAGATGCCCCTCATGCAAAAAATACCTTGGCAAAGATATTCATAAACGCGCTTGCAGGCATTGTAAAACCATGTTGAGATAAGAGTCATTGACCATCTTCGGGGACGACTCCCATAGGACCTGTCCCCATTCTTCCAAGGTCAAAATTAATCATTTTGTTTTAAAAACATAACTGACGTTTTCTCTCCGGTTGTGCAAATCACATCTTACAAAGACTGTCTAACCATTTGAATAAAAAACCACGGGAGCCCTCCAGTGTCCATGACATACACAGTTAGAAAAAAGATTCCCAGCGTCAATGATTCCGGAAGAAGAACTGCAGCCCCCATGATAAAAAAGCCACCCGCATAAAAATATAATCAAAGCGTTTTTAAAGTACGACAGATTAAGAAGCTGTATATGTTATTAATCAGACTTCGAGGTCTTCCTGATTTCATGTACCCTTCAGCTCATAACTATAAGAAAATTTTATATTGATTCATTATAAAAATATTTAATTTGTTATCTTGTGTAATTTATGATATTCAACAATTAATCGGGAAAATATTGTTCATATTGACACAATAACTGTTTCCTAACAAAGTAACCCTTTCTCCGGGGGGAAGGTGGGTATTTTTTAAAGAAAGCCGAATTGCCAAAGAAAAGCCTTTGGTGTATTCGGCTTTATTGTTGTCAAAATAGTACAAAGCAATTAATGGTTTTAGTCGGTTAACGTTAAATGATAGCAAGAAATCCTTACAAAGACCTAAAAAATTATTGCTATTTTTCTCATTTATCAGATGGTGCATTAGAGGCAATTTCAAAAAAGCTGCACATTGTTGAACTTCCTGCTGGGGCAGAAATTATAAAGGAGAACACACGTGCCGATGCTTTTTACTTAGTCAGCAAGGGCCAGGTTGAAATGTTGAAAAGAACTAAATGGGGACAATTATCTAAGCTCTCTGTCGTGGGATATAGCGAATGTTTTGGAGAAATGGCATTATTGACAGGCTCATCCCGTTGTTGTTCCGTTGTTGCAAAAAAAAATGTTACTCTTTTAAAACTTTTCAAAAAAGATTTCGAAGAAATTATTCGAATGGACTCAACATTTTCGCAAATATTAGAACATCGAATTCAAAATTATGCTCAATATAATCAGTTAAAAACGCTTCAGCCTTTTGCTCTTTTACCTCCAAATAGAATGACTGCACTTGTAAATAAACTAACAGAAAAAAGATATGCTTCTGGTGAAACAATAATAAAACAAGGCGATGAAGGAAATGAATATTTCATCATAAAATCAGGGAAAGTAGCTGTAATAAAAAAAATGCTAGAAGATGAGCCGGAAAATGTAGCAATACTGGAGGAGGGACAGGGTTTTGGAGAAGAGGCTCTTATTACCAATTCAAGACGGAGTGCAACAATTCAGGCCATAAGTGAAACTGTCGTATGGATTCTTTCCAAATCTGATTTTGAGCATATTATGAAATCATCCTTTCTAGATGAAATTGCATCTGAAGATGTCTTGTCAAATGAAAAAAGGCAATACGTATTTCTCGATGTAAGAATGCAAATGGAATATGATGAAGAACACATACTTAGTGCAGTTAATATCCCTCTTGATGAACTACGGAGTAGATATTCAGAATTAGATCCAGCAAAGGAATATTATGTTTATTGCCTTATAGGTGCGAGGAGTGCTACAGCTGCATTTCTTATGAATAGTCAAGGTCTTAAAGCAAGAAGCATAAAAGGTGGACTTCTTGATTGGTCAGGGCCTATAGAGGAAGGAACGGTTGGTATTCATACACGAATTACTCCAACCTGAGCATGTGGAAAGAAGGGGACGTGATCCTCGAACCGAGTCATATTGATAATGTAAGGAGTTAAGACTTAAATAATTGATGAAGTTGACTTCTTGTTTATTTGGCTAATAATCTGCTGTAGATTTGCTGGATATCAGAGCTGGGGTCAGCAACGGCTCTGCCTTTTTCATTCTCACTTTCTTCTGGTAATCAGCAATTCTTTCCCCATGACTGCTCATTGATAAATCATTTATTGTTATATTGGCTATGTAACCAAAACAACATTTCTGTAAGAAATACTGATTTAAAATTAAACGTTATTGGGCTACAGCATCCATGAATAATCGTTCGAAAATTCATGGTTTATTGCAATATTCTAAGTAGTTTGTTATAAGTACAGACAATATGTTACTAGCGTGTTCGGTAGAAAGAAATACGGTTCAATTGTGGCAGTTACAGATCTGGGTTCCGACAAACACACTAGTCCCTTGCCAGGCAACCAATAGGAATAATGGATTCATGACTAATAATGCGTAAGGTATTGCTATTCTCCATGCTACTGCTGCTGGGGCTGCTTGGATCACAGTGGTTACCACGCGTTGTAGGTTCAGTTTATGCAACCGCGGGCGATATTGTTCGAATCATAACCATGACCGCTCTGTCATTCATTATGATCCGAGTCGGCTATGAATTCGATATCGACAAATCGAATCTGAAGCAGTATGGCTGGGATTACCTCGTTGCTTTCACAGCAGCTAGTTTTCCGTGGTTATTTGTTACACTTTACTTTGTATTTGTGCTATTGCCGCCTGAGGTCTGGGGTAGCTTTTCGGCATGGAAAGAGACATTGCTTGCCGGACGCTTTGCCGCACCGACATCAGCAGGCATATTATTTTCGATGCTACTCGCCGCGGGATTGGGCAAAACCTGGCTGTTTCGCAAGGCACGAATCCTTGCAATTTTTGATGACCTTGACACTGTGCTACTGATGATTCCGCTCAAGATGTTCATGGTCGGACTCGTCTGGCAGCTGGGAATAACGGTGGTTGTTATGGCGGTCATGCTGACGACTGCTTACGTCTTTTTGCATAAGGTTCGTATTCCGGTGACCTGGCATTGGGTACTTGCCTATTCTGCGGTTATCACCGCGATTAGCGAGATGGTTTACAAAGGCTCTTTGTTTATCGACGATTCAGTGCCAATTCACATTGAAGTGTTGCTTCCTGCCTTTGTGCTCGGATGCAGCATGGCCTACCCAAAGCAGCCTGTTAAGGACGAGGACACAACGTTACTCAAATTCTTTAACGAAGATCATGGCCATGAAGCAATCGACACACCTATTGAAAGAAAAGTCACGACTATTGTTGCCTCAGTTTTTATGATCCTGGTCGGCCTGTCAATGCCGCTTATTCTTAGTGGGGAAGCAGCAGTTCCAGGAGGCACAATGAGCGAAACCTTTGAATCAAGTTTACATGCAGGTGGGTCTCCCGAGGCCGAAGCTGCTGAGTCCAGGATTGGTTCCTCCCAAAATTTAGGCCAGATTACCGCTACCCAACCCCCGATGGCTTGGGGGTTTATCTTTCTGCACGTTCTCATCATAACTGTTATTTCGAACGTTGGCAAAATGTTTCCAGCTTTGTGCTATCGCAAGGAGGCGCACTGGCGTGAGCGATTGGCCTTGGCTATCGGAATGTGGCCCCGTGGCGAGGTTGGTGCGGGCGTGTTAATCATCTCCCTAAGTTACGGGATCGGAGGACCAATTATCACCATAGCCATGCTAAGTCTCGCACTCAATTTGCTTCTTAGCGGGCTTTTTATCTATATCATCACGCAACTTATCGCTTATAAGACAGACATTCNTCAGACCGATACTGGCAACAGCGCCTCAATCAAATCCTTGGACTCAGCTTGAAGCTTAAATCCGAGTTCGCCAAGCATATTTAAANNTTTAACCTTCCCGGTTCTGCTAAACAGAAATACAAGCTATGTANATATTATCGTTAATCCGCGCTTTTCAGCTTTCCTGTGGATATCATTATGCAATCGTTGTTTATCCATCCTCGTCAATCCTGACGATAAATCATGCATATCGTTAATATCCTTCTGACCTGATCCTCACTTGACAATATACAAGAGAAATCTTGAATTTCAGTGAATATGGGCAAAGTGTCGCTGAAATCATATTCATTCATCAGCATCATCAATGAAATTACTTCCGTCCTATGTCCGCAGATTGATCTGTATTATCGTGATTGTTGCTGCAGTCTGGAAGTTATTGATTTATTACCGTTATTGTTTTCACAAATTAAATAACGAAGAATAGATGTATCATTGACAGCATTTTATAGTAATGATAGATTACACGTAATAAACCGTGTCAGTGCCAAAAAGTCATTGTTGCATATTATTCTTTGTAAGCATAGAGCGACAGGTATAAATTCAGGATAATAGTATTTAATAAAACAAATAAAGGTTATCTATTTCATGAAACGTATAAGCTGGCAGATTTTCTTAGGATTTTCTCTGTTGGTATTGTCTATAGCATTTTACGTCCTTCACTATTTGCTTTTCAGGGATGCCCATCATATTTTTATTTATCTGATTGGGGATATTGCCTTTGTCTTTGTTGAGGTGCTTCTTGTTACTATGATAATCCATCAGCTTTTGAGTGAAAGAGAAAAACGCACGAGACTCGAAAAAATAAATATTGTAATAGGAACTTTTTTTAGTGAAATTGGTACCGGATTATTAGTGTATTTCTCAAATGTTGATCCCAAGCTGAATAAAATCAGAAAAGACCTAATCGTGACGAATAATTGGTCTGAACAGGAATTTATCAATGTAAACAAAAATCTTAGAAAATACGATTATGTAGTTGAAATTGATAAGGTACATTTGGAAGAATTGAGATTATACCTTATGAAGAAACGGGACTTCCTGCTTAGGCTTTTGGAAAATCCGACTCTCTTAGAGCACGAAGCATTTACGGATTTACTCAGAGCAGTATTTCATCTTACAGAAGAATTACAGAGCAGACAAAGCGGAATAGAATTGCCCCCGAATGATTATATGCATCTAGCGGGAGATATAAAAAGGGTATATAGTTTAATGGTTCAGCAATGGTTGGATTATATGAAGTATTTAAAAGTTAATTATCCATATCTCTTTTCTCTTGCCATGAGAACGAATCCTTTTGATCAAGAAGCTTCACCCGTTGTGCAATAACTAATCTTGAATAGATGAAATTTTAAGCCTTATTAATTATAATGTATAGTTCATGGTGACTTTTTCTTTGATTCGACAGACTGAAAGGAGTTTATGATGTCTCACAAAAAACATGTACCTGTTCCAAAGGATACTCGAGCTTTTTTCTGTGCAAATTGCGGTGCTGTTGCTTTGGATGCTGCAAATGTATGTAAGGTAATGGGCCAGGGTAAGAAGGCTGATTGGTGTGGAATTAAGGGGGTAAAAGCACCAACGTTCTGTCACAATAAGGTTCATAATAACCGCTGGCAGTGTCAGAATTGCGGACAAGTATCTGTTAATCCAGAACTACTTTGCGAGCCAAAGAAATTAGAGTCAACTGAATAACTTCTTTTCAGGAGTAGTCTACAAAAGTGATGTTGTCCTCGCCGCAATTTCCGAAGCAACTCATTGAGTAATTTCCTTTTTTGTTGACTTAAATTGGCTTTGAACGATCCGAACATTATTTCCGGTTCTCTATATCATGATGCAATCGCTATTTGCCACCCTCATCAATCCTGATGATAAATCATATCAATGAGCAGTTTTGGAATGATCGACTTCTATTGATTTACTGAATAAATCTTGAGTTTTGGAAAAGCTGGGCTAATTTATTCTGAAATCATAGTGACTTATCATATTTATCGCCAATCGTATACTCATCCCGTTTCTGATGCGAACATTATGAAGTTATTATTCTGCGGGCGCGTGATAGGTGGCGATAACCAATGAAGTCTTACTCCTTTTCCCTTTTAAAGCCTATCTGCTTTTTCGGCTTTTTCGGTTGTTCCATTAATTTATATATGGCTTCAAAGACAACTTTGAACTGTTCATCATATTTCTTCTCAAGGGACCTGAGCTTACGTGCTAATTGAGCATTTGATGCAAGCATCATGCGTAGATTTACAAAAGCTCTCATGATCGCTATATTCACTTTAATCGCCCTGTCGCTTTTAAGGACAGACGAAAGCATAGCAACACCCTGCTCAGTAAAGACGTAGGGTAAATATCTTCGGCCCCCACGACCAGGCTTTGAGGTCACAAATTGTGACCTCAAACGTACAACCTCTTGATTATTAAGTTGAAACATGAAATCCAGGGGAAACCGATCAATGTTTCTTTTTACAGCCTGAATAAGCACTTTTGTATCGACTTCGTATAGCTCGGCAAGGTCCTTGTCTAACATTACCTTTTGTCTGCGAATAAGGTATATCTTTTCCTGAACCAGTTCTGTAGGAATGACTTCTTTCATACCTCCCCCCTGAATTAAGAAGAATGCGTTGGATTACGGCAAGTGCCCCCACTGGTAATGACCGAAGTATACCACATAAATTATGACTGCGTAATAGGCCAAACCCTTTTTATTGATACAATTATCTAAACGATCTATCGCATTTTCTGGATTCAAGATTTTGCTTGAATGACAGATGAGAAACTGATTTAGCAGTCTTTACATGGCGCGTTAATTTTTTAAGGTCCTAGACCTGCTACTCCCCAAATCTTTATACTGAATCATGAGAAAGCCATTACAGAAGAAAAGCAGGGTCTCGAACTACATTACACCTGAAGGACACAAGAAATTAAAGGAAGAGCTTGCCTATCTCTGGAAGACCCGGCGTCCGAAAATAGTCCAGGCAGTTGCCGAGGCCGCTGCCATGGGCGATCGCTCCGAGAACGCGGAGTATATATATGGCAAAAAGCTGTTGCGGGAGATCGATTCCCGAATGCGTTTTCTCCAGAGGAGGCTGAATGAATTGACTGTAGTGGACAAAATACCGGCAGATACCTCAAAGGTATTCTTCGGGGCATGGGTCGAGATCGAGGACGAGGGGGGCAATAGCTTCGAATACCGAATCGTAGGACCTGATGAGATAAATCCAGAGAAGAACTGCATCAGTATTGATTCACCAATGGCAAAGGCTGTGTTAGGCAGGTCGGAAGATGATGAGGTTGTAGTGAAGAGACCGAATGGGACAGGAGCATTTGTTATAACGGCCATCAGGTACTGATTTTCTCCGCAGAACAGATATTTCTGAAAAATCTAGACCAGACAATACCCATGATTCCATCCGTTGGAATCCGGTGTTATACTACTTTTCTTATGGCTGATTATCTGGTGAAAACAGGGCGCAGGCTCATTGATTATCTTACGGACATGGGGTACACACGAACCAAGGTCAAGCAGTTGATGAGACACAGGGCCGTTGAGGTGAATGAAAAGGCGGCACAGGGTTACGATCATCTGTTGCAAAAGGGGGATACGGTTTCAGTAAGGAAAGAGAAGAGGGAATCAAAAGTGGTTNCGCCCCTGGGGATCAAAATNATTTTTGAAGATGAAGCCCTCATTGTGATAGAAAAGCCGGCAGGTCTGCTGACGATTGCCTCTGAGACGGAAAAGACAAGGACCGCCTATTACCAGTTGAATGAAGTTCTCAAACGGCGCAGTCCGCGGACAGGGGAGAGGATATTCATCGTACACCGGTTAGACAGGGACACTTCAGGCCTAATGGTGTTTGCAAAGAATGAAAAGGTGAAAAGAACACTTCAGGAAGTCTGGAAAGAGGTTGAAAAACGGTACTACGCGCTTGTCGAGGGCAGACCCGCAAAGAAAGAGGGAGGGATTCGGAGCCGGCTCAGTGAGACAAAGTCTCTTAAGGTCTACATCGACCCCCATTCAGAGGGGGCAAGACTCTCGGAAACAAAATACCAGGTCATCAAGGCAGGGCGTGAGTATTCCCTTCTCGATATACTTCTGGAAACTGGACGGAAGAACCAGATACGTGTCCATCTTTCAGGTATCGGGCATCCTGTTGCCGGTGACAAAAAATATGGGGCAAAAACAAATCCCATCGCAAGGCTCGGGCTGCATTCATATCGTCTTCTGTTCAAGCACCCTGTTACCGGGAAGCCCCTGCGTTTTGAGAGTAAATTGCCAGCAAGTTTCAACAGGCTTATTTCTAAGTCATAATCACTTTCATTTGTTTGAGCGATTGTATTCTGCATAGATTTATTCCACTGATTGATTATAATGGGCAAGTCCAAAATCTGTGCAATCTGTTTTTTCTGCGGATATAATAGGTCATGAAAAAACAGAGTGAGTTTATCGAGTTTCTCCGTGAGACATTTGAAGAGTTCGGTACCATTGATGCCCGTAAAATGTTTGGTGGGTACGGTATATATCATGAAGGCATCATGTTTGCCCTCGTTGAAAAAAACATCCTGTATTTAAAGGCGGACGAAACAACAAAAAAGCTCTTTCAGTCTCAGGGACTCACCCCATTTCAGTATGCCAGGGCCGGCAAGGTAGTGAAACTGTCATATTATCAGGCCCCGGAAGAAGTCTTTGATGACCGCGGCAAAGCTGCTGTCTGGGCACAGCGGGCATATGAAGTCGCTCTTAAGCAAAAGGATAAAAAGAGAGGACAATGAGGAAAGATTGCCCGGGATTTCATCAGAGGAAACTGTAATTTTCTTAAAGAATGAACCTGAAACCTCGGTTTTAAAAAATGGAATGAACAGTTCATCTTTCAAGTTTCCCCCTTTGAAAAGGCGGGATTAAGGGGGATTTTCCAAATGATTTCTTTACAAAATTCTCCCCGAACCCACGTTCTCCCTTCGGCTTCCCTCAGGGCAGGCTCCGGGGGGATACAGGCTGATTCGTCAGGAAAAGA
>JGI2160J19893_10000656_pt1 | contig 11542 bp, 8 predicted proteins | sample DeeMarSeWOR28_12_FD_19893 | JGI IMG/M metagenome (IMG submission 19893)
TCCAGTTCTGCAAATCTTTCTTCGATATCCTGGATGCGTTTCTCGTTCAATATCCCTGACCTGGCGGTTTCAACCAATTCTTTATACAGGTTACAGGCCTGGATTAAATCACCGAAAGCATCCTGCAAAAACCGCGTGTTGTCGCCGACAAATTGCGTCGGTGTATTGATCTCGTGGGCAATCCCGGCAGCCAGCTGTCCGATGGCTTCCATTTTATGGGACTGATTCAGCTGGGCTTCGAATTTAACGCGTTCCGTAATATCGGCACCGATGATGGTTAAGCCCAGCATGCTGTTGTCTTCTGTGTTAAACGGGGTGATGGTCAGTCCCAAATATCTTTCTTCACCCACGGCATTGCGAAAATGAATGTTGTCCAGCCGGACATTGCAGCCCTCAGCCTGGCTTTTGGCGATTCCTTCTGAAATCTTGTCCCAATCCCATTCAAGATCACACTGGTTCAGGGTTAATCCCAGCACAGCGGACGCCGGGGTTTCAAAAACCTTCTCGGCCACGGTGTTCCAGTGAATGATCTCATCTTCGCGGCTCAACCCGATCAATATGGTCGGCAAAGACGAAATCAGATGATCTATTTCGCGGTGCGCTTCCCTGACCGTTCGTTTGGCCTTTTTGCGCTTTTTTATCTGGCACTTCAGTTCCTCATTGGATTTCAGCAGTTCCGCCGTACGATCCTTCAACAGTTTTTCGGCACGGTTCTTATCGGATAGGTCCAGCAGGACACTGAGGGTCCCGGCGACGGTTCCATCGGAATCGGCAAATGCTGCGCGGCTCAACAAAAAATCCCGTCTGACGCCGTCCGCACAGGTGATGGTCGTTTGGCTGGTCTGCATTCCGGGGTTCGTTGACAGGTTCCTGTCATTTTCGCTGCCAATGGCGCCGAGGGCCCGGGAAATATGATCCGGCAGGTCATAGACCGATTGGCCCAGAATATCTTCGCGGGCTGTTCCCAGTATGGAATCGGAAAAGGCCTTGTTGCATTCCACAAACAGTCCGTCGCAATTCCTTAAAAAAGCCGGATTGGGAATCGTATTGATCAGGGTCGACAGGATCTGCTCGTAATTTTTCAATGGCATGGGGCCCATGGCAGCATGATTGATTTTGTTGCTCAAGTAATTGATAAGATTAAACTTCCTTTTTAATCAATTTTTGAAGCTGAAAAAAATCGGTTCTACTTGAACTGGGATTTACATCCAGGCAGCAAAACGTTTCACCCCGCAAAAATCATCGGTGAGGGATAAAAGTCTTATCGGCCAAAAATGCTGAAATCTTTATTCTTTTTTGGGCCTGACGAATCAATTTTTCTTGACATCGGTTCGATTCTTTATTAATTTTCCAGGTTCCAAATGATCCCCAGTAGCTCAGTTGGCAGAGCAGGTGGCTGTTAACCACCGGGTCCGCGGTTCGAGTCCGTGCTGGGGAGCCAAAAAAATTAAAGGCCCAATCTGGGGTGATTGGGCCTTTTTTATTGAGACTGGAAGGTCTTGACAACCGCTTATTTGGCTATGGGCTTCAGCTTGAGATAGAGTTCGTCAAGCTGGGTTTTGCTGGTCGGTGACGGTGCCTGGGTGAGCAGGCAGGCCGCCTTCTGGGTTTTGGGAAAAGCAATCACGTCCCGAATCGATGATTCGCCGCACATCAGCATCACCAGCCGGTCATAGCCGATGGCAATGCCGCCGTGGGGCGGTGCGCCGGAATCCAGGGCTTCGAGTAAAAATCCGAACTTGCCTTCATAGGTCTCACGATCCATATTCAGGGCCTCAAATACTTTTTCCTGAATGCTGCGCTGATGAATCCGGATGCTTCCGCCGCCGATTTCAAAGCCGTTTAAAACCAGATCGTAGGCCCGGCTTTTTACCGACAGCGGTTCGTCCGCAAGTTGCCCGTAATCCTCTTCCAACGGGGATGTAAACGGATGATGCAGGGCCTGCAGCCGCTTTTCGTTTTCGTCATATTCAAACATCGGAAAACGGGTCACCCACAAAAAATGAAACGCTTTTTCATCGATCAGGCCCAGGCTTTTGCCGAGTTGATTTCTGAGATGCCCCAAGGACTCGTTGACAATTTTGGGCTGATCGGCGACAAAAAATACCAGATCTCCCGGCGCCATCTCGATGCGTTCGGCCAGCGCCTGTTTCTCTTTGTCCGAAAAGAATTTTACAATCGGCGATTGCCAGTCATTTTCTTTGACCTTTATCCAGGCCATCCCCTTTGCCCGGTAAACGGCAACAAAATCGATTAAATCATCAATTTCCTTGCGCGAAAAATCAATGCAGCCTTTGGCATTTAAAGCTTTGACAATGCCGCCCTTTTTAACTGCATCGGCAAATACCTTGAAATCCGAGCCGGCAACAATGTCAGAAACATCCTTGAGCTCGAAGCCAAACCGGGTATCGGGTTTATCCAGGCCGTAACGGCCGACGGCTTCATCGTAAGTTAAGCGGGAAAAAGGCCGTTTGAGCTTTATGCCGAGAACATCTTTAAAAACCCGGGTCATCATGCCTTCGGTAAGGTGCATGACGTCGTCTTCCCCTCCAAAAGACATTTCAACATCGATCTGGGTAAACTCCGGCTGACGATCCGCCCGCAGATCCTCATCCCGGAAACAGCGGACGATTTGGTAATAGCGGTCAAATCCGGAAATCATGAAAAGCTGTTTGAATATTTGCGGCGATTGCGGCAGGGCATAAAACTCGCCCGGATTCACCCGGCTGGGAACCAGATAGTCTCTGGCTCCCTCGGGAGTGCTGCGGGTTAAAAACGGCGTTTCCAGATCGATAAAGCCGTTTTTGTTGAGATAGTCTCTAACCGCAGTCGCAACCCGGTGCCGCAGGATAAGGTTTTTTTGCATAGCGGGTCGACGCAGATCCAGATGCCGATATTTGAGCCGCACCGTTTCCGAGGCATCAATCTGATCTTCGATGAGAAACGGCGGTGTGCTGGCGTCATTTAAAATCTTGAGTTCGTTTACCGTAACTTCGATCTCACCGGTCTTCAATTTGGGATTGACCATGTCCGCCGGGCGGGGGTCGACTTTGCCGCGCACGGCCAGAACGTATTCATTACGGATCTCGTGCGCTTTGGCATGAATTTCCCGGTCGACCTTGGGATTAAATACCACCTGGGTAATACCCTCCCGGTCCCGCAGGTCCACGAAAATCACGCCACCATGATCTCTGCGCCGGTGCACCCAGCCCATCAATACGACTTCCCGGCCGACATCCTTCGCCTCGAGTTCCCAGCAATGATGTGTTCTGCGCATGTTACCTAACGGGTCCGGCAAGATAAGCTCCTTGTTCTACTGGTTTTATTCGTTGATAATTTTTTCTTTAATGGCTCCGACAAGACCGTTGATGGGAACTGAAACCTGCGCTTTGGTCTTCATATTTCGCAGGATGGCTTCGCCGTTTTCAAGTTCGTCCTCACCCACGATCAGAACATGNCCGGCCTCAAGCCGGTCGGCCCGCTTCATCTGCCCTTTCAGGCCCTTGCCCGCAAAATCCAGTTCCGCCTGGATGCCTGTATTGCCCAGGGCGCAGATCCACTCAAATGCAAGCAAACGGCTTTTATCCCCCAGAGCCGCCACAAAAATATCCGGCTTCCGGTAAAATGGGCCGGCGGCATGACCGGTCAATTCTGTGAGCCGGTCTAATCCAATGGCAAAGCCGGTTGCCGGAATGTCCGGCCCTCCCAGCTCCGCGACCAGTCCATCGTAGCGACCGCCGCCGGCAACCGCATTCTGGGCACCCAGCGATTCGGTCTGAATTTCAAACGTGGTGCGCGCATAGTAATCCAGGCCGCGAACCAAATTTTTATCGACCACAAAAGGCACCGCCAGCTTATCCAGCATCGATTTGACCTCATCAAAATCGGCTTTGCATTCGGAACAGAGATGATCCGCGATAGCCGGCGCCTCAGCCATCGCCTCCCGGCAGGAAGACACCTTGCAATCCAGCACCCTTAAAGGATTGCGATCCTTGCGCCGCAAGCAATCGGCGCACAGCTTATCACTGACGGAACCCAGAAATTCAGATAGGGCGCCCTTGAATTTCGGCCGGCATTTCGGGCAACCCAAGGAATTGATATGCGCTTTGACATCAGCGACCTGCAGCCGCGAAAACAGCGTCACCAGCATAAAAATAAGCTGAACGTCGGCCAGTCCGGACCGCACACCAAAAATCTCGGCGTTAATCTGATAAAACTGCCGGTATCTTCCCTTCTGGGGGCGCTCCCGGCGAAACATGGGGCCGATGGTGTAAAATTTTTGAACCGGATCCGTGGCATACAGGCGATGCTGAATGTAAGCCCGCACTATCGAAGCTGTGGCTTCCGGTCGCAGGGTGATCAGCTCGCCCTTGCGATCTGCAAACGTATACATCTCTTTTTCGACGATGTCGGTGTCTTCACCGATGCTGCGGGCGAAGAGTTCGGTTCGCTCCATGATGGGGATCCGGATCTCCTTAAATCCGAAATCCTCCAAAAGCTGTCGCGCAACGGATTCGACGGCCTGCCAGAGCTCGACTTCGCCGGGCAGAATATCCTTAAATCCTCTGATTAACTGAATCATATAACTCGAGGTTCCTTTTTCGGGTAAATTGATTTTTTTATCTCAGGACTTACGCTTTAGTCAACCTTAATATTCATAAGCCTCCGCAAAAATGCGTGTAGGTGTTTGTTGCCGTGTTGCAAATCGGTTCAAAAAGCTCACCTGCTTTGAGTTGAGCCTGCTGGCCCACGAAAAGCATAAATTCAGATATATTCCCATTTTCAACGGGTTCAGCCAGCCCAGCGGGCTAATCAGCCGGAGGCGAACTAACCAATTTGATTTGCTTTTAAACGTAAAAAGATTTATATAAATCGTTTTAAATCGCCGATCCATTTGGGTTTTGCGACGAACAAGGAATTTCGAAACCCGAAGTAAACCAGTGAATTCTTCAGATCCAACAACTTCTGCGGTTGGATATCCCTTTTCCGACCTGCCCGCCATGCGAGCAAGGCGAGGCGGATGGGTATTCGATCTTCAGAAAACAAGATAGGCTGAAAATGATTCCTGCTGAAGCGATAGAAAAAGTACTGAGCCGGATCGATTCCGATGAGCTTATCAAGCTGACAGCAGAATTGGTGCGTATCAATTCCGTGTGGGACCCTGCGGCCGGCACCAGTGAACAGGCTGTGGCCGAAAAAGTCGCCAGCTGGGCGCAATCCCAGAATTTTGAAGTTCTGATCGATCAAATCGCTCCAAATCGGCCGAATGTCATTGTCAGGGGGCTCGGCGCACTGGAAAAACGCGCGCTGATGTTTGAAGGCCATACCGATGTCGTCACCCCCGGGGATGTTTCAGCCTGGCAATATGACCCTTTTGGCGCGGAAATTGTCGGCCGCCGGATGTACGGCCGCGGGACCAGTGATACCAAAGGAAACCTGGCTGCCATGCTGATTGCAATGAAAGCCTTAAAAGACTCTGAGGTGCACCTTTGCGGCTCGTTGATCGGCGCGGTACTGTGCGACGAGGAAGACCGCATGCTGGGGGTCAGGGATTTCATCAAAAGAGGTCATGCCGATAAGATAACGGCTGCGGTGATCTGCGAACCGCAAAATGGAAAAATTTGCACTTCACAGAAGGGTGCTATCCGCGCCGGCTATCTGATTACGGGCCGCATGAGCCACGGCGCGATGCCGCTTTCCGGTTTGAACTGCGCGCCGGCCATCGCGCGACTCATTGACGGCTTGCACCAGCTGGAAAAAAAAGAGGCCGCCCAGGTCGGATGCGACCCATACCTGGGCTGGCCCAGCTTCACACCCACGGTGATCCAGGCGCCGGCTGCCGGCCCGCCCCAGCTCAATGTCATGCCCCGGGAGGCCAGAGTGCTGGTGGACATCCGCACGACAACCCGCCAGTCTCACCTAAAGATCATCGAGGATTTGAAGTCGCTGGCACATGATGTTAAAGATCATGTTTTGGAAAATTATGGAAAATATGACGCTCTGCTTGACTGGCAGCGAAACCATGACCTTACGGTTGAGGTCGACATTTTAACCGACAGGCCCTGTACGCAGACCGATCCGGCTGAGCCCATCGTGAAAGCGGCCGATTGGGCCACAAGGTTGACGACCGCAAAGACGCCTGCTCATGCAGGCGTGCCCGGCGCAACCGATGGAACCTTTCTGTGGGCCGTCAAAAACATACCCATTGTCACCATGGGTGCCGGGGACCGTCAGGTTCCCCATCAGATCGACGAATGGATCGATCTGGATCAGTTGATCGAAACCGCCAAAATTTATGCCCTCACGGCGCTGCATTATTTGCTTGGCGGATAAAACAAGTCCGGTTGAACCGAAGCAGATAATTCTCCAGAGTCGCTGCTGCGGGCAGGAAAAGCATAACTCAAATATCCATAAAGGAGGATGGTTCCATGAAGAAAATATCTATTATATTGGTCATAACGACACTTCTGTTTGCTGTTGGAAATGCTATGGCGCTGACAAGCATCAAACTGGGGGTCGTCACCAAACCGGGATCGGCCCAGAACATTGCCGCCGAAAAATTTAAAGAACTGATCGAACAGCGCTCAAACGGGGATATCAAAGTACAAATTTTTCACTCGGCCTCGCTGGGCAACGAAACTGAAATTTTGCAGCAGGTGCAAATGAACTCCATTCAGATGGCCATTGTTACCGGGGGGCCATTTGATACCTTTGATCCCATGGCGCGGGTTGTGAATTACCCTTTTCTCTTTAAAACCTATGAGCAGGTGGACAAAATTCTGGACGGACCGCTGGGGGCGGAGCTATTGAAAAGCCTGGAAAGTTCCGGCTTCAAAGGACTCTGCTTTTCCGAAAACGGCTTCAGAAATCTCACCAATAGCAAGCGCCCGGTCGCAAGCCCCGAGGATCTTAAGGGTCTTAAAATCCGGGTGATGTCCTCCGCGATCCACAAGGCGATCTGGCAGTCATTGGGCGCAAACCCCACCCCCATGCCCTGGCCGATCTACACCGAACTGGAACAGGGTGTCATTGACGGGCAGGAAAATCCGCTGTGGGTGATGGAAGTATACAAATTCTACGAAATCCAAAAATATATGACCCTCACCCGTCATGTTTATTCCTACCATATCGATGTCGCTTCACTTAAGTGGTGGAATACCCTGAATCCCGGAGCTCAAGAAATGATTCAAAAAGCAATGGTTGAAGCGGCTGTTTTTCAGCGCCAGGACAACAGATCCAAAAATGCAGACCGGCTGAAATTCCTGAAAGACAAAGGCATGCAGGTCGAAGAAAACCCGAATATTGATGCCTTTCGTTCGAAAGTAGCTGACATCCAGAACATGGATTTGTATCAGGACCCAAAGGTCCATGCTTTGCTGGTTAAAGTATTGGCCGCGACGAAGTAAACTTCGGCCGCTTAATTTGAAAATGACGGAGGAAGCGTGCCTGCGCTCGAAAAACTGAGTCTGGCGATAAATCGTTGGATTGAATACTTGCTGTTTGGATTCGGATTTTCCATGACCGTGGTGGTCGCGGTCCAGGTCTTTTGCCGCTATGTTTTGAATCAATCCCTGTTCTGGTCGGAAGAGCTTGCGCGCTACCTCCTGGTATGGCTGTCGTTTCTGGGCGCTTCGGTTGCCTATCGACGCAAAGCACATCCCGGCATCGATGTCCTGTATGCCAGAATGCCCGGAGCATTGCGCAAAGTCTCTGCTGCCACTGTCCATCTATCGTCCCTGCTCCTTTTCGGGGTAATGATTTTTTTCGGCTGTCGGTTTGCATATTTCGTGAGACTGCAAATTTCACCGGCCCTTTATCTGCCCAAATGGATTGTCTTCAGTATTATCCCCATCAGCGGATGCATCCTGATGATACACGGCATCACTTTTTTGTCACAGGAGTGGAATGGAGTTCGCCGTGACGACTGAAATCCTGATCTTATCCCTGCTGGTCCTTTTTGCGATTAATGCACCGATCGCGATTGCCATCGGTGTGGCCTCTTTGATGGGAATCCTGGTTCAGGGTAATTTCCCGTTGATGATGGTCGTCCAGAAGATGTTCGGCGGGATGGACTCTTTTCACCTGATGGCCGTCCCCCTGTTCATGTTCACCGGAGTCATTATGGAGGCCGGCGGAATCAGCCGCAGGATAATCGATTTTGCAAACGCTCTTGTCGGATGGCTGCCTGGAGGACTGGCGGCCGTAACCGTTGTTTCAGCAATGTTTTTTGCGGGAATATCAGGTTCGGCAGCGGCCGACGCTGCTGCGGTGGGCGCGATTCTGATACCGGCCATGAAAAAATCCGGCTATCAATCGGATTTTGCAGCCGCTGTTCAGGCCTCGGGCGGTTCCATCGGTGTCATTATACCGCCTTCGATTCCGATGATTATTTTCGGTTTTTTAACCGGCGCCTCCATCGGCCAGCTGTTTGCGGGCGGGATTCTGCCCGGAATCTTAATCGGGGTTTCGCTGATCGCCGTGGCAACCATTATTTCTCACAAAAAGAGATATGCGGCCACAACGGTTTTTACAGCGAATGAAATCTGGCGCACCTTCAAAAGAGCGCTGCTCGCCCTTGGAGCACCGGCAATCATTCTGGGGGGCATTCTCTCCGGAATCTTTACAGCCACTGAATCGGCGGCTGTGGCGGTGGTCTATGCCTTGACGGTAGGCCTGCTGGTCTACCGCAAAATCGGGATAAAGGATCTCTTTCCACTATTCAGGGACGGCGCCATAACATCGGCCATTGTCATGTTTATCATCGCAACTGCCTCTGTTTTTAGCTGGATCGCAGCAATCGAAGATATCCCCGCCCGCCTGGCCGGCTCCCTGCTGAGCCTGACGAACAATCCGGTCTACCTGCTGTTACTGATTAATTTGATTCTCCTCATTGCCGGCACCTTTGTGGAAACAACGGCCTCACTGATTCTTTTAGTTCCAATGATTGCCGCCATGCTTCCATCTCTGAATGTGGATATCATTCAGCTCGGTGTGATTGTGGTCACCAACCTGGCCATCGGAATGCTCACACCGCCGATGGGAATCTGCCTCATTGTTTCCTGTTCGATTTCAGGGGATAGCCTGGCGGCAATCAGCCGAAGGATTGTTCCCTTTTTAGCGATTCTGCTGATTGATCTGTTGATCATCACATTTTTTCCGCCACTCACGATGTGGCTGGCTAAGATGGTTGCGAAATAAAAGTCCGAACGAATTCCTGTCGCGAAGGAGAAATTGAATGAAAATTGCAGTTGTCGGTGCCGGCGCCATGGGCAGCCTGTTCGGGGCTCTGTTGGCTGAAGGCGGCCATGAGGTATGGCTGTATACCGTTCACCAGGACCACATTAAGGCTGTAAAAAAAAATGGGCTAAATATCGAATTTGAAGGCAAGCTCCGCAATGTCAGGCTGAATGCCGTCAGCGATCCATTTCAAATCGGAGAATCCGAGCTGGTTTTGATTTTTGTGAAATCGACACAAACCCGATCCGCCGCTGAATCGGCCGCCCTTCTGGCAGGCTCGAAGGGGCTGGTGATGACACTTCAAAACGGCATGGGCAACGCCGAAATCATCGCGGAACACATCTCCCCCGACCGTATCCTGGCCGGCACTACGGCTCATGGTGCCACCATGCTTCGAGCCGGATCAATCCGACACGCCGGGATCGGCCCGACGACCATCGGGATGTGGGCCGGCGGCGCAAAAGAATTCCAAAACGCCCGGCAGATTGCTGATCTGTTCACCGGGGTTGAAATCCAATGTGCTGCAGTTGAAGACGTGCGCCCCGCGATCTGGGAAAAACTGCTGATCAATGTCGGTATCAATGCCATCACCGCTTTGACGGGCATCAAAAACGGCCAACTTCTGGATCTGGATTCGACAATGGAACTCAGCCGGGCTGCGGTTGAAGAAGCCGCTTCGCTGGCCCGCTCCCTGGGAATAGAAATACGTGAAGATCCGGCTGCTCATGTTTTTAAAGTGGCCGCAGCCACGGCCGCCAACCGGTCATCCATGGGCCAGGATGTGGATCATCACCGGCTGACCGAGATTAATGTCATCAACGGCTTTGTCGAGCGTGAAGCGCAAAGGATGGGAATAGAGGCACCGGTCAACCGGACGCTGACGGCGCTGATACGGACGATGGAAGCGCATTATAAATAACAGAAGCCAGAGGTCAGAATACAGAAGACAGATGACAAATACTGCAAGATCATGCACCTTATCTGACATCTGTCTTCTGTCATCTGTCCGCTGTCATTTGAAGCCCGAAACCTACAATTAACAGGAAGGAACCTAACGATGAATAATAAAAAAGTAACGATTTTAGACATCCGGCAGGCCAAGGCGGAGGGCCGAAAACTTGCCATGGTCACCGCCTATGATTACCCGTTCGGCCTGTTGGCCGATCAGGCTGAAGTCGACATGGTGCTGGTGGGAGACTCGCTGGGGATGGTCGTCATGGGATTGAATGGCACCGTCCAAGTCACCATGGAAGACATGATTCACCATATCAAGGCGGTTATGCGCGGCTGCAAAGGCCCGCTGGTCGTTGGCGATATGCCCTTTATGAGCTACAACACTTCGATCCGCGAGGCGATCCACAATGCCGGCCGACTAATGAAAGAAGGTGGCTGTGATGCCATCAAACTCGAAGGCGGCGTGGATTTCGCCCCCACCATTGAAGCCATTGTAAAAGCCGGCATACCGGTACAGGGCCACATCGGCCTTACCCCCCAGACCGCCAGTGCTCTCGGGGGATTCAAAATGCAGGGCAAAGATGCGGCGGCAGCCAAACAAATTATCGATGATGCCAGAAGCCTGCAGAAGGCCGGCGTCTTTTCGATAGTTTTGGAAGCAGTTCCGGCACCCCTTGGCAAATTGGTCTCGGAAGCGGTTGATGTCGCAATCATTGGCATCGGCGCCGGCCCGGATGTGGATGGCCAGGTGCTGGTCACCCATGACATGCTCGGACTGTTCGACAAATTTGTGCCCAAGTTCGTCAAGCAGTACACTCAAATTCGAACCATTATCCTTGACGCCATGAAGGCATATAAAAAAGACGTGCAGGAGGCGGCTTTTCCGGGACCGGAGCATTCATTCAAAATGTCCGAAGAGACACTGGCGCAGCTCAAAAAAATGATTGAGTGACCAATTTAGATACACATTCAAGTCGATCCGAATATTTAATTAAACGCAGACGTACGCAGCCCTTTTGCAAAGCCGAAGAGATTGCTTCGCTTCGCTCGCAATGACTTTTGAAAGATTCACCCAGTCAATCGAAACATGTTTTTGACAGTGACTCTAATTGTATGAAAGAGAAGGCACACCGTTGACTTCTTCACGAGTGTTTTTCATGAATTGCCCGCAGGGCATGAAGTTTTAGCCCGGCCAAGTCGGCCGGGCTAAATTAATCTGCGCCGGTCTGCGCACGTCTGCGGTTAAACAAAAAAAATTAAATCTGATAAAGCTTTAGCGGATTATCGGCAAGCTGTTGATTGGCTTCTTTTAGTTTTTCTTCACTCGAGATGACGGCAACTGCCTGCTTTT
>JGI2160J19893_10000662_pt1 | contig 11498 bp, 9 predicted proteins | sample DeeMarSeWOR28_12_FD_19893 | JGI IMG/M metagenome (IMG submission 19893)
TTGTTACCCCTTCATATGCCTCTTCCAGGGATATATCAAGGGAGGTGACAAGGTCATGACCCTTAAAAGCCATTGAATCCTGACGAAATTTTCCAAAGAGATTTGAGAAAATGTCCTCTGCTCCTGCACCCCCAAAATCAAAGCCCTGCGCCCCGAACCCGTCAAATCCTTCAAATCCCTGACCGCCCTCAAAAGAGGCAGTGCCAAACTGATCGTACTGTTCCTTTTTCTTGGGGTCGCTCAGTACTTCGTAGGCCTCGTTTATTTCCTTGAATTTCGTCTCTGCGCCCGAGTCGCCTGGATTCAGGTCAGGATGGTATTTGCGCGCAAGTCTCCGATAGGCCTTTTTGATCTCATCGAGAGAGGCATCTTTCTTGACACCCAGTGTTTCATAATAATCCTTTGTTGCAGAAGACATAGGCGGTTCCTTTTCAATAATTGTTATTATTCTGAAGATATCATATCACTTTATACGGATCATGTCAATGGTTTTTATCCCAAAAGAGTAACTACTGTACTGGAAAAGGGAACGGGCAATGATGCATTGGAGGATAACCCTTTTTTTACAGGCTGTTATCTAATGGCATTGGCTGAAGTACAAATATAGCAAAGGAGGGTGGCGGGAAAACAGGTACATCGAGGTCCGTCTAAAGAGGCATATGCTTTTTCAGATATTTGAGATGCAGTTTGAGAAAATGCAAGTCATCAATCGTATCAACATCATACCAGAAGGGGAGGAGCGAGAAATGTATATTATAGCGATATACCTTGGCCAGGACCTTCTTCAGCACATCAGCGGTGTCCCAGGGGATCCGGTGAAAAATTTTGGGCTCTATCTGTTGCTTTGCACCGATGAGATAGATGCCTCCGTCACAGCATGGACCGAGCACAAAGTCCTTTGACTGCAATTCCCTGAAGGCCTGCTGAATAAACTCCCCGGGGATGGTAGGGCTGTCACTTCCTATTAACACGATCCGGGAGTATCCCTGTTGGAAATAATCCTGAAAGGCATTGACTATTTTCAGTCCAAGGGTTTTCCCTCTCTGGTTGAAGGTGGGAAGACGGTATTCCCTGGACATCTTCTGAAGATAGGGGTGCTCGTCAGAGGGAGCACATCCCAGATACCTGTCTACACCCCGCATGCCGGTGCACCCTGATACAGTTTCCTCTACGAAGGTTTTATAAATTCTCAGGGTCCTCTCCGCTGGAAGGTCTTTCTGTAATCGTGTTTTTACTGTCCCCTTTACCGGAGCTTTGACAAATGTTATGAGTGCTTTTTTCATTCTGCTCTTAATGTAAAAAATGCAGGTACGATTTTACAAACGAGGCGCTATGGTGATAAGCGGCATAGCTCCTGAAAAGCTACACGATGTCCAGTCCTGGATTTTTTTCCAGTTCCGCCATCAGATTGTCCGGGTCAGATGAATTATAAATCATCAGGTTTTTGAATTGCTGATACCCTGCCAGATCGATGCTGTGGAATTTAATGCCGACCCCTGACGCAGCAGTGCGGACAACCTCACATTGAAACTGTATGGTCTCGGGATTGTCGCCGCCGCTGAGATGCAGTCTGGCCGTGCAGGTGTCGCCGATGGGAATACCGTCAGCATTATTACAACGAATATAGATGCCGCTGAAACTGATATCTTTTGTCTTTCCCCGGAAAGGGGTAGCATCCGATAAAATCAGTTCTACATCATGCTGCAGCACTATTCTTGTATGTTTTCTCCGTTCTTTCATGCTGGCTTCATCAGTCATGGAACAGGCCTCCTCTGCCATCAGGTTTATTCATTCATCAGCCTTCATTGATCACAACATCCCGTACTGTTTTTTTACCAAGTGAATCACTGAGTGCTGCATCAAGAGAGTGCATGATGCCCTCCACTTCTGGTACTGACACAACATGTCTATCAAGCGCAGCAGTGCTGCCGCCGGCAAAACGTACGGCATTGAGCAGTTCATTCAGGGTTATCGTTCCCATGTCCCGTGCCGGAAGGTATGACGGGGGGTCTTCGCCTGTCTCAATGACGAGTGAGTTTTTTTCCAGCACGGTAAGGACTTCATCGACAAGGTCTACGGGGAGTTTTAAGTGGTTCACAAGGCTGTGCAAGTTCCAGTGTTCTCTGTCATGATAATAATTGTAGCCAATGAAGTACATGATCAAAAAGGCAATCCTCTCCCTCAGCCGGTTGCTGTGGTCCAGGACATCTTTCTTTGCATAGAGAAAATGAGGGTACTGGTGATAATAGGCCAGCTGACACCCTACCAGGAGAATAAGCCAGCTCACATAGAGCCAGATCATAAACATGACAAGGATTGCAAATCCGGAGTAAATAGCAGCATATTTGGCTGAGGTCACGGTAAACCTGGCAAAGGCCATTCCGGCACCCTGCCACATAACCCCGGCGAACAACCCTCCGACGACGGCGGATTTAAAATGCACTTTTGTGTTCGGTATAAAGATGTACAGAAAAGTAAAGGCAGCGCATACGATAAAAAAGGGTGTGAACTTGACTGTATAGAAGAACAGGGTGCCAAAGGGTTCAATGGCAATGATTTTCTGTACTACTGCATGGCTGGTAAAGGAAGCGGTCAGTCCGATTGCCGTAAACATGAGCACCGGCCCGATGATCATGACGCTGACGTAATCGCTGAAACGCCGGGCCAGCGTTCTCGGTTTTTTAATGCCCCAAATGGCATTAAAGGATTTTTCCACCTTCTGTATGACAGAGACCACGGTATAAAAAAGCATCCCCAGACCGATAGAACCAAGGACACCGACTTTCATGTTTTCCACAAAACCGATAATCCTTGTTGTGATCTCTGCGCCTTTCGCTCCCATCGGCTCCAGAAATTTTGCCAGGACTGGAGCAACGATCTCATTATGGACGCCGAAGGCCTTGAGGACGGAGAAGCTTATGGCCAGGACGGGTACGATTGAAAGCAGTGTTGTATACACAAGGCTCATTGCCCGCAGGGTCAGATGACCTTCTGCAAACTCCCGGACGGCAACATAGAGAAGCCTCACGGTCTGCACAAGGAAGGTCTTGAATCTGCCAAGGGGAGAGGTATCGATTTCCCATACTTCCCGCGTCAGAAAATCCGTAACTTTATGTTTTGTATTTGCCATTGTTTGTGTTCAATTCTACCATAAAACAGCCTGTCTCTCTATATAAAAAGAGAGTACATTCTGCATAATGCATATCTCTTGTTACGGTTATCTCCTGTGTTATATTAAATGCATGCAGCCCGTTCATCTATATAAAAAACTGCCGCAAACAAACTGCGGGAAATGCTCTGCCTCAACCTGTATGGCCTTTGCAGTGCAGTATCTACGACAGATGATCCCCCTGAATGAATGCCCTGAGCTCGATGAAGCTGCGAGGTCTGAATTGGAATCCATGGTTTCAGGCGACGGTGACTGGAAGGAACGGCGGCTTCAGGAAATGTTCAGGGAGATGTCTGAAACGGATTTCTCAAAGATTGCCGAGCAGCTTGGGGCCAGGGAAGAAGAAGGGGTATTGCGTATTCGCTACATGGGCGAAGAGGTGGTGCTATCTCATGCAGATGTCAAGGGAGCCGTTGATATCATGGACAGGCTCCTTATTGTGATGTATGTAAAGAGAGCGGCGAGCCTGCCCATCACCGGAAAATGGGTAGCCTTCAGGGAACTGAAGGACGGCATCGTCAGGTCGGAGAGTTTTCAGGGCGCCTGTGAGATGGCACTGGCAAGGATGTTTGAACAGGGTGGGGACGGCTTTCTTCATAAACTGAAGGTCCTCGGTGCTGAAGAAGTAACAGGGTATCCCGCGCCGCACAGTCTGCTTGTATACCCTCTTCCGAAGATTCCCTTTCTTGTCTTGCTCTGGCCTGCTGATGAAGAATTTGGCGCAGACTGCAAGGTGCTCTTTGATGCTACTGCAGCAGACTATCTTGATGTAGAGACGCTGCTCTATCTCGGGATAGGGCTGGTGAGAGCTGTGGGGAGGATGAAATAGGTCCGACCATTTTCAATGATCAGTTTTTCATTCAGGCTTGAGCCTGATGATTTAACGAGGCCGAAAGAAATGCTGCTTTGAATTACACATAATGGGGGCTTATAGGATATTAAATAGCGCTGACATTTCAGTCTAAACATGTTTCCAGAAACGTCTCAATCCTAATGTTGCTCCACCAGTGATAAAAAGGATCGAACTGATCGGTTGAAAGCGCGGAAGCTGTTAACTGTGGAAGTAAATAATGGTTAAAGTTCGATCAGCCCCATGATATGCTTTAAGTATGATTTTATAAAAGTCACCAACTATAAGCTCTAGGGTAACATTGAGTTTCTTGCCGTCTTTTGCTTCTACCCTTCCATCAGTAACTCTGTCAACTTTCCTGCGTATAGTCTGCTCTCCTTATCATCGGTGATTATCTCAATTTCTTCCGGCCTCGATACGCCCAACCCAAGTTCAATTGCTCTTTCAAGCTGATCCTGCTTGAAGATCNTTCGTTTCATGATGTCNTTCTTGCTTCCTAGTTTTTTCAAGACGGCCAACCCAACGGCATCTAGTGCAATCCTGTCAGTTCCTGCCAGTATCACATCAGCCCTCTTCTTTGTACCGTGGTCAGGACCTCCGTCTACAAAAGCCTCTATACCGTCTAATAAAATCAGGGATGGTTTATAGGCCTGATTTATCTCGGCAATCATCTTTCTCATACTGATAAAGGAAGAGTGAAGTTCTGTCATATTTTTCTTATGTGTGATTCCCACAGACAGCTTTAATGACATGGTAAACACCCCTCCATAACCATGGGTCTTAAGGCAGCAGGTGCAAACAGTACATTCTGAATCATGTACCGGCTTTGCTACGAAAAAACCGTTTGTCCAGTGGCTTTGCTCTGGCTTAATTTTTACCCATTGATCCGGGGGAAGGTCCTCGAAATTGATAAGGCCCACATCAAGCTTTTTGCATATATCATAAATCCCCTTATCCTTGAGGACATCCGCCGTATCAGGAGGACCGCTTCTTTCTCCGATGGTTATGCTCTTTGCTTCCATCCTCTTGATGTTCAGTATCAGACTTGTTAGGGTTTCATTATGAGTGGAACCGGGGAAGGGATCAGCGGTATTGAAGTTTGGTTTAAGGAGTACATTTTTCCCCTTTACAGGATTTATTCCCAAAAGTTCTATAGCTTTTTTAATACCAGATTCTCTATCAGACGTGTTTACAAGGGATACCTTTGTTTTTTTATTTTCAGGTGTCGCTGCCATGGTCTTATCACCTGTCATTGTTGACAGGATACTGCCTGTCAGTGAAATTATAAATTCCCGTCTGTTTATCATCAAATTTTATTACCACTAAAGTTAAATGAGCACGACATGTCTTGCCTACACCAGTGAACAGTCCATATAGACAATAAAGTGGTCCGAGGCTCGGCGCACCTGGTTCCACCAGTCTGTTTCCTCAGACCAGAAGATCCCATGCTTAAGGACAACGAAATCACGGGAGGGTAGAATATAATCGAGCTTTAGGCTGAAGCCTCCAGGATCTAAAGGGGGTGTCAGCACCCCGCCCCCTTCAAGGAATGTAGGCCTTGAAGGCACGAGTCCATTGAGGGCAGGGTTTTCAAGAAGCCCTTTTATGACTGACCTTATGCCCTCTCCCTTTTCAGGATCTGCATTGAAGTCACCCATTACCACAAAGGGTTTCTCGACCTTAAAGGGCTCTACCCCGGGAAGTGCCCTTCCGCTTATGTACTCATTGAGAAAGATCAACTGATCTCCGTTCCGTTCTTTGTTCAGTGGCCCCTTAAACGGTACGGAAGCATGAAGAAGGATTGCATGTACAACCCGTTCATCTATACGTAAAGGAACGCTCAGGAGGTTTGTACTAAAAAGGGGGAAGCTCTCATAGATTTCCATGGCCTTATCACCAAGGCAACTCAGGCTCGTTGGCAAAAGCCTCCAGGGGAAGCCTTCAAAGCTTCTTACCCCTTCTCTTAGAATTGGGAACCGGCTAAAAAGAGCGATTCCATACTGGCCCTCAAAGAGCCCGAATCCCTTTTGATCAAAGGGGTGAGGCAGACCAGTGGACACCCCTGAGTTGGTCGGCCCTATGTAAAAGTAAGGATAGTGCAAAGGATCATCTCCCCTCTGAATAAAATTGTCAAGAAACAGCCGGGGGGCTTCCGGGCGAGCTTCTATCTCATTTATGGAAAGAATGTCCGGTTTCACTTTTCTTATAATGGCCGATGCGGATACAACTTGAGGGTGATCAGGCTTAAAGAGCTTCCCCACAGTGAGATCTCTTACATTGAAATGGCCAAACCTTATACGCATCATATTTAACGTATACTCATTCTTTTATTTTCAATCTGTTCTGGTTTGTTCGATCACGTCGGACAATGACAAAGGATTACTTTATACATAGACACTAATTATCGGATAGACTTTAAATCATGCGGCTGTGTTTACTCTTCAGTCTTTTTATCAATGCATTATAACTGAGCGTATTCAACACATCCTTCTTTGCAATCCATCCCCTTCTCGCTGTACCTATCCCATAGGTCATGAAGTCAAATTGAAAGGTTACGTGGGCATCCGTATTGATAGAAACGGGGACACCCATCTCTTTTGCTTTTTTGATGTATATATCATTCAGGTCAAGCCTGAAAGGATATGCGTTAATTTCCATCGCTGTTCCGGTTTCTGCTGCGGCTTTTAATGTCGCCTCCATATCAACTCCATAGGCGTCCCTTTGACCAATAATTCTTCCTGTTGGATGGGCAATGATTGACACATAGGGATTTTGCATGGCGGAGACAAGCCGTTTTGTTATCTGTCCCTGCGACTGTCTGAATCCGGAATGTATGGAGGCAATGACAATGTCAAAACGTCCTAAAATCTCGTCAGGATAGTCCAGCGATCCGTCACTCCTGATATCCATCTCTGTACCTGAAAGAAGTTGAAAGCCTTTCAGTTTTTTATTTAATGCCTTTATCTTTTTGTTCTGCTCAAGCACTTGATCGATACTCATTCCCCTTGCAATCCCCAGCCCTTTTGAATGGTCGGTTATGGCAAGATATTTGTAGTCCCGTGCCTTTGCTGCATCAATAAGCTCCTGAAGGTCGTGGCTTCCGTCACTGTATTTTGAATGCACATGAAGATCTCCCTTTATATCCACCAGCTTCACTAGAGACGGCAGGGTGCCATTAAGAGCCGCTTCTATCTCTCCGGTGTCTTCTCTCAACTCTGGATCTATGAACGGCATATCGAGAATTTTATAAATGTCACCCTCATGTTTGCCGCCCAGTTTTTTTTCTGACTTTACGTCAAAAATGCCGTATTCGTTAATCTTGAGACCTCTTTTTGCAGCCATTTCACGGAGCCGTATGTTATGCTGCTTACTTCCGGTAAAATAGGCAAGAGCTGCACCAAAGGAATCTTCACTTACAACCCTTAAATCCACCTGAATGCCTTCACTGGTAATGATGCTGGATTTTGTCGGTCCCTTCATGAGGACCTCTTTCACCTGCGGGAGATGAACGAATACGTCCATTACCTTACGGGGATCCTTTGATGTAGCCAGAGTGTCAATATCTTTTATGGTATCCTTCCAGCGCCTGAGGCTCCCCGCAATGCTCAATTTGTTAACAAAGGATTTTTCCTTCAACTTCGCTATTATCTCTTCAGCAATCGGCAGCACACGCCCAATCGCGAAGCGTCCCGTGTGTTTCTTGATCATTGCAATGCCTTTCAGGATATTATCCACTGTCTTTGCCTGGATGCCGGGCAGTCCTTTCAGCGTGCCGTCTTTTGCATGTTTCTCAAGGTCGTCAATATCTCTTATATGGAGTTTCTCAGAGAGCAGGCCGGCTGTCTTTGGTCCAATCCCCGGGACAGACAAAAGATCAACAAGACCTGAAGGGACCTCATTCATTAATTCATCGTAAAGTCTCAATCTCCCGGTCTTCACATATTCCTGAATCTTATCCGCAAGATCCGCCCCTATCCCCGGGATCTTTCTCAAATCCTCCTCGGATATCTCCGAAACATCTTTTGCGAGGCCATCAATATTCTGTGCAGCCCTCCTGTACGCCCTGATCCGAAAAGGATTATCTCCCTTTATCTCGAGGATGTCAGCAATTTCATTAAAGATCTTTGCGATTACCTGATTGCGCATAATAAAAGTATATCACCTTATTTGGTGCAGATATCAGATACATGAAGGATGAACTTTCCATTTAAAGGATTTACAGGAGAACCGTTCAAATGCTCGATTGTCCTCACGTTTAAAGGTGCCTGACACCTGATCACATACTTTTTGCTCAAGAAATGAACATCGCAGGTTTTACCCTTGTGAGCCCTGCAGCTTTAGCGATTCCCTTGCATATCAGTGAAAAATCTTTAGATGTAAAAGGCAGGTCGGACTAGCGGAAGTGCTGATAAGAGGGCATTGGAGGCCAGCATAAGTTCATTTGGAACAATAAATATTTATTTAAAAAACTGCAGCGATATAATATTCTGTATGAAGACTATCGAGCTTGATGGCAGCTATGGTGAAGGTGGCGGGCAGATTCTGAGAACCGCACTGAGCCTGAGTTGTGTAACGGGCCATGCCTTAAAACTGTTTAATATCCGAGGAGGCAGAAAAAAACCCGGCCTTATGCCCCAGCATATTACATGCGTAAATGCTGCTTCAGAAATTACTGGTGCCAAAATAAAAGGTGCAGAGGCTGGATCAACGGAGTTAATCTTTGTTCCGGGGAAGACTATGCCCGGGAACTACATCTTTGACATTAAAACAGCAGGGTCATGCACTCTTGTATTCCAGACGCTTCTTCCACCTCTCATGTTTGGGGAAGGATCCTCTATTATTACAATAAGAGGCGGCACTCATGTCCCTCTCAGTCCCACCTATCATTATCTTTCTGAGGTTCTTTTGACAATGTTACGAAACGTCGGAGTACACGTTGATTCAACAATATACAAATACGGCTTCTACCCTAAAGGCGGCGGAGAAGTTAAGTTTACTGTTCATCCAGTTTCTCAGGTGAAGGGATTGGACCTGTCTGAAAGGGGAGAATTGATCGCTCTTCACGGATATTCCGCTGTCTCACGGCTTCCAGTTCAGATTGCCCGGAGACAGAAAAACGCCATGGAGCAGAAAGTGAAGTCCTTCCCTGCGGATATACAAATAATGAACGTAGTGTCACCCGGTGAAGGCACATTCACTTTTTTGGCAGCTCAGTACGAGAACACCTTTGCGGGGTTTTCATCAATTGGGAAAAGAGGGAAACCGGCAGAGAAAGTTGGAGCAGAGACTGCCAGTGCCTTTTTAGATTTTAATTGTAAATCGACAGTTTTCGACCCGCACCTGGCGGACCAGATCGTTCTGTATCTGAGTCTTTCCCGGCAAGATTCTTCCTTTACAACATCCTGCATCACAGAGCATCTCCTTACTAATTTATGGGTCATAAAAAAGTTTATAGATATTCATTACCAGGTGGAAGGTCAATTAAACTCAGAGGGAAGAATAAAGATATTGCATTTGTAGGGTTTGGCGAAATTTGGAACAACTGATACGTTAGTCCTCCAGAAGGTGGAGACTGTGCGGAAGTGTAATTAATATAGTGTGTGGGATCAGAGAAGGCAAAGAGGCCACGTAATACTTGCCGGGCCATACAGGACTGCTATGATGCAGTGAGAAGTTCCATTTTAGAGGGCTCGCAACAGGTCCATCAATTCCTTCGCGTTCAGGGGAGCATAACCGCATGCATCATTAGTGGGAATCAATGGACTTATTAGACTCTATGGAATTAACGGCACTATATGGAAAAGGTTTAAAAGCAGTAAAATAAGGGAAACCAGCCACCTTTCAAGGACTTACAGAATTTTGATGTTTCGCCCTTTCACGCCGGGAACAGGGGTTCCCCCGACGAGTCGGGATCTCTCAAAAATCCCTGTTCCCTTATCCCTTAACCTTTTTCCCTGTCTTTCCGGGACGCCAGAAATATTGAGGGGTTACGAGATTTCTTGTAGCCCTTTTCTTTTTTTTGATGGCTCCCGTCCGCAAATTTCGTCCTTGAGGTTATTATCGAAAATTCTGTTGACATCACAGAAATTTCAAGGTAATATTGTTTTGTGATTGTTCGTGAAAAGGAAAACAGAATACTACGCGCTCTGCTAAAGCGCCATCCCGTTGTAGGCATTATAGGTGCCCGCCAGGTAGGAAAGACCACCCTCGCGCGTTCCCTAATTGACAAGCTTCCCGGTAAGGCATCATTTTTTGACCTGGAAAACACTGAGGACCTGGCAAAGCTCAATGAACCGATGCTTGCCCTTAAAGGCTTGAGGGGACTTGTAATTATAGATGAGATACAGCAGCATCCGGACCTCTTCTCTGCACTGCGAGTCCTTGCTGATAGGCCAAAGATACCGGCCCGCTTCCTTGTTCTTGGAAGCGCATCGCCTGAACTTCTTCGACAAAGCTCAGAAACCCTTGCCGGCAGGATCTACTATCATGAACTGGGAGGTTTTTCGATCGAAGAGGTTGGAGATCAACATTCCCTGAAGCTGTGGTTGCGGGGTGGATTTCCGCGGTCTTATCTTGCCCGATCACATAATGAAAGTGATGAATGGCGTCGTGGATTTATTCGCACTTTTTTAGAAAGAGACCTGCCTCAACTGGGTATTACCATACGTTCAACTACTCTGAGAAGATTCTGGACAATGCTTGCTCATTATCATGGTCAGATCTGGAACTCATCGGAGTTTGGACGATCCTTTGGGGTAGCTGATACAACGGTCAGAAATTATCTTGACTTACTTACATCTGCATTGGTTATAAGGCAATTACAGCCGTGGCATGAAAATATATCCAAGCGGCAAGTAAAATCGCCCAAAATATATATATCAGACAGCGGTATCCTGCATACCCTGCTCGGTTTAAAAACAATGAATGACATTGAGGGGCATCCCAAAGTGGGTGCTTCATGGGAAGGATTTGTCCTGGAGCAGCTCATACGGAGACTCAATGTATTGCCGGAAGAATGTTTTTTTTGGGCAACTCATGGAGGAGCTGAACTGGATCTGCTGGTCATCAGGGGCCGTCACCGATATGGGTTTGAAATCAAGCGCACCAGTTCTCCTTCAATGACTCCATCAATCAGGAGCGCCCTGAAAGACCTTCGACTCAAACAGATAGATTTAATACATGCAGGAGATGAAACATTTCCACTCGATAAAAAAGTGAGGGCCGTTGCCATGTCACGATTCCTGGATGATATTGTTCCTCTTGCATAGAGAAGAACATCAATTAAATAAGCTTCAGCAATCAGAATTAAAACAAGCTGTCGTAGAATCATCGTAGAAAATAGATCAAAATAGAGAAAAATAGATCAAAATACGGTAAAGCTATTTAGCTATTAAAACCAGCAAGTTTCGCCCAAGTGACTGCCAGAGAACCTTTTTTCGATTTGTTAGCTACGCTCTTTCACGCCGGTAACAGGGGTTC
>JGI2160J19893_10000664_pt1 | contig 11477 bp, 8 predicted proteins | sample DeeMarSeWOR28_12_FD_19893 | JGI IMG/M metagenome (IMG submission 19893)
TATTCCTTTTTAATCTTCATTTTTCCATTTTCCCTCACTTGGTTCGAAGGCTCAAGGTTTAGGGCGACTCTACTTTTAGATTGGTTTTATTTGTTTCATTGATTGAATGGGTTGGCCTAAACCGAACCAATTGAACAAATTAAACCAATCAAACCAATTAAATAATTTTAATGCCTGAATCCGGTCTGACACTAAACTGTCTGGGCGGAACCCCTGAATTTTGAACCTTAGACTTTCTGAAACATCATCTGAATATTTTTTTTGCGGGCATGCCGGCGCAACCAGACGGCGATGCCGAAAAGCACCACGAGAGAAGGCAACCCGATAATATTCAATGTTTTGACAAACGTTTTTGTTCCTGCTTTGGTGTCGTTGAGAGGGTTGAACTGCTGCTCTTTTCCGCGCATGATGGCAATGTCTTCGCGATCGTTGAGGTAATCGATGACATTCAGAATGTAGGTCGCATTGGGCCCCCTGCCGCCGGCATCCAGCACGTTGTCTTTGAGCATCTCGGCGGACGCCATTAAAAAGATTTTGCCGGGCTTGCCCCGGGAAAGAGATTGGCCGTCGGCCACGATTTTGGAAAGATCGATATCAGATTGCGGAGCCGAGATGTCGCCTTGCCCTTTCTGGCCGGCGGCTTCCGGGGCGTTGCTGCCGGGCGCCGTTTCGTTGACTTCTTTTAGCGGCACGGGTTTGTCGGCAAAGTAGCTCGGAAATTCTCCTTCAAGAATATATGCCAAAGCTTTACTTTGCATCTCCTCCTCTGAAGCCGGGGGCTTGATGAACATCGGGTTTAATGTGATTCGCCCGCTCATCTCCCATGATTTTTCCGAGGAAGCAACCAGGCGGGTGGCCTTCAAACCATTGGCCGTCAGGCGCTCGGAGTCCAATTCCAGGGGTGATATGTTTAACGCAATCAGGCCCTTGATGCTTTTCATAAACGCCAGGTTCTGATTGATAAACTGGCTTTTAATAATCGGTGCGTAATAAATCGGCCGCTCTCCGCCGCCGAGTTGAGCCGGCAACTCCTGACGGAAGCAGTTTTCATCCATGACGTATGAATGTTTGATCCGGATCCCGTAATGGCCCAGCAGCTTCTCGAGTCCGGTGTCCAAGGGGACATAGACCGGTTGCTGGCCGCCGAGGCCTGCGCCCTGCTGATTGTTCGGCCGAACTTCCTGGAATTGATCAAGAATTAAGATCAGGTTTTTGCCCTTCATCAGAAACTGGTCGATTTGAAAAAGCGCGTAATCGGAAAAAGGCTGGGTTGGCCGGGCGATAACCATCGATCTCAGGTTGGCGGGTATCGATTGCGTCTCCAGATTGATGGGTTTTAAGGTGTAATATTGCGAGATGAGAGAACGGAAATTCAACATTGAATCCTGATTCTGCCGGACGGTTTGGCCGAAAGGCGAGGCGCCGCTTAAATCCAGTGTTCCGTGATCCGCAAGATAACCCAGTTCCTGATTGATATCGATCAGCGCCTCGACATTCTTATTTATCTGTTCCTGCATTTCCTCTCCGGTCAACAATTTATACTGGGTTCCGATGATGGGAATCTTGATTACCTGCAGCAGAGGAACAACCAGCGCCCGCGCGCCAAATTCCATTACCAGGCCAATGGCGCCGTTGCCGGGCGGAACCGCACCTTGGGCCAGCGCCGGCCATTTGATATTCATAATATTGTACTTTTTAACGGCAGCCTCCAGTTCTTCGTCCGTGGATGGATCATAATGCTTGAATTGGAATTTATTGTAATTTGTTTGATTGAGTTCCTGAACGATTTGTTCCACCTCTGCGGGGATTTGAGAAAGCCTTTGCAGGCCGATATAAGGGGCCATCTGATAAAGGGAGGATGATAAATATAGTTTAATTTGCATTTTATCCTGCAACCCCAGCAACGCACTTATTTTATTGTTCAGTTTCTGGATAGCGGTTGTCAATTTGTATTCCAGTCCGACGGTCGTGGTTATGGTCGGAATGCGCTCAATCAGGTCGCCGTGGATGATGACCATCCCCATATATGCCCGCTGAAATTTGACTTCATCTTTTTCAATGGCTTGAATTTGTACAGGATGAATTCCGTAGTTGTTTGCAAGTTTCTGGTTTTCCTGTTTCTCTTCGGACAATTCACCTTCTTCTGCACTGACGTCGTAAAAGTGGTAGTTAAAATAATTGTTGGCATAAACCGCGTATTCTTCCAGCAGATCATGCAGGTAACGCTCGGTATTATTATGGGGGGCGGGCAGGTTTTTGGTGAAAAAAACCTTAATGGTCAGCGGGTCGGAAAGCGCGGAAACCACTTTTTTACTGGCAGTGGAGATTGAATACATTTTATTGGCGGTCAGGTCCATTCTGAAAAAAAGGGTGATGCCCGCAATATTTGCCAGCACGACGATGATTAAATAGACCAAAAATTTAACGTATTTTTCCGATCTTTTTTTGCCCGGCATTATATTCTCCTTAATGTCTTTGCAACAGCGCCAGGTAAGCGCCGTAGAGTCCTGCAAAGCAGACGCTTACAAAATACAGAAGGTCTCGGCTATCGATGATCCCCCTGGCAATGTTTTGAAAATGAAAATCGGCTCCCAGATAGGCAAAAACACTCAGCAATGACCGTGGAAGAAAATAAAGCATTTTGTCGAGCAGGGTCAGCGTAAAGCAGATCGCCAATCCGATGATAAACGCGATGATCTGATTGCGGGTGAGCGCCGAAGCAAACAGTCCAATAGCGGAAAAAGCCGCCGCCAGAAAAACAGCACCAACATAACCCCCGATAACAGGACCCCAGTCCAGTTGCCCCATCAAAGAAACCGTCAGCGGATAGGCAAACGTCGGGATCAGCATGGCAACCACCAGGGCCACGCTGGCAAGAAATTTGCCGAGAATGACATCTTGAAAAGTCACCGGCATGGTGAGCAGGATTTCATCCGAGCCCACATTGATTTCTTCGGATATCAATCGCATGGTGATTGCCGGAATGACGAAAGCAAACACCAGCGGCAACAGGGTATAAAAGGTTCTCAAATTGGCCTGATTAAAAATGAAAAAGGTTGCAAAAAAGAACCAGCCGGTGATCAGCAGAAAGATAGCAATGACGATATAGGCAATCGGAGATATAAAATATGCACTGAATTCTTTACGGAAAATATGGATTACCTGGTCCATCTCAACTCTCCTTGGTCAGTTGACGGAAAATGTTTTCCAGCGATTGGGTTTCCTGGTGAAAATCTAAAAGGATCCAATCTGTTTTTTTGATTTTACGATAGACATCCGGCCGCAGGTCACCTGTTGACAGGTAGCTGAGCCGCACGTTCAAAGCGCCGGGGGTCTCAGAAAGACAGCTAACATGCTCAATTCCCTTGATGCTCGCTAAAGATTTCTGCACGGTTTCAAAATCTGCATTTTGCAGACTGAGATGCATGATGTTTTTACCACCGGCTGACCGTTTCAGGTTTTCGGTGCTGCCGTCAGCGACAATTTTGCCCTGACTGATGATGACGATGCGGTCACAGGTTGCTTCGGCTTCACTCAGGATGTGGGTTGAAAGGATAATGGTTTTTTCTTTGCCGATTTCTTTGATGATTTTGCGAATTTCAACGATCTGGTTGGGGTCGAGGCCCGAAGTCGGTTCATCTAAAACCAGAACTTCCGGATCATTCATCATGGCATGGGCCAAACCCACCCGTTGCTTGTATCCTTTGGAAAGCTCGCCTATCGGCTGGTGCATGACTTCATTGATGCCGCAAAGATCTGCCAGACGGCGGATACGCGCCAGCTTTTGATCGCTGTTAATCTTTCGGATCGCTGCCACATAATTCAAGTAGTCAAAGACCAGCATGTCATGGTAGAGTGGAGCGGACTCGGGCAGGTAGCCCAAAATCTTTTTGATTTCCAGGATATGTTTATCAATGCTCAGCCCTTTAACATGAATATTTCCCGAACTGGGCTGCAGATAACCGGTGAGCATGCGCAGCGTGGTGGTTTTTCCCGCTCCGTTGGGCCCCAGCAGTCCCAGAATCTCGCCCTTTTGGATATCGAAATTGATCTGATCCACGGCGCAAAGCGTGTGGTAATACTTGGTAAGGTTTTCAACCTCAATCATCGCAGTAGGCCCCCTTCTTCAAATGTGACTTCAGATCCCGGGTCGTATTTTTAATCCCGCCCGCCTGTGAGCAAGTGGCACTAAAAGAAACAAAGCGCTAGTGCAAAGGCATGAACCATACCGCCATTTCAGCATCATCCTGGCCGAATGCGTTGCGGGATGGTGATACGGGCAGGGTAGACAGGCGTGTTCCATGACAGGCAACTCTGAGAACAAATACTCTGGAAATTTTGTTTGCTAAAATATGGAAAAAATGAAAAATAGATTTATTATTTATCCAGTACGTGCTTTTATTTTTTCATCGGGTTAATTTTGTGGATTTTAATACATAAATTGCAGTTTTGCAAGGAGGAGCATTTATGGGCGCCCATAAAATAGTTGCGAAATTTGTCAGAATCAACCTCATTCTTATAACGATTGCTATTTTCGGCGGTCTTGCGGCGATCGATACTCATTTTATCGGATCAATTGCCGAGGCCAAAGCAATAGAATATTTCGATGCGCCTGCCAGTTTCACTAAATTGGCGGAAATGGTGAGTCCGGCGGTTGTCAATATCCGAACCGTAAAGACCATCAAAGGCGGGGGGCCCGTTTTTCGCCAATTCCAGCGCGATCCCTGGGGAAAAAACAGTCCCTTCAGGGAATTTTTTGATCGCTATTTTGGTGAAGACTTTCAGCGCGAATTCAAACAGCCCAGTCTCGGATCCGGATTCATTTTCGACGAAGAGGGTTTCGTGGTAACAAACAATCATGTCATTGAAGACGCAGATCAAATAAAGGTCAAACTCAAAGACGATCGCGAATTCGATGCAAAAATTATGGGGCGGGATCCCAATACGGACCTTGCACTGCTCAAGATAGAATCGGGTGAGAATCTGCCGACCGTGAAACTGGGGGATTCCGATGCCCTGAAAGTGGGCCAGTGGGTTGTGGCCATCGGAAGCCCCTTCGGGCTCGAACACACGGTTACAGCTGGAATCGTCAGTGCCAAAGGTCGAGTTATCGGATCGGGTCCCTATGATGATTTCATCCAAACCGATGCCTCCATCAATCCCGGCAACAGCGGCGGGCCGCTGCTAAATTTGAAAGGGGAGGTGGTCGGAATTAATACGGCAATTATCGCCAGCGGCCAGGGAATCGGTTTTGCGATTCCCATTAATCTTGCCAGAGATATCATCATGGCCCTCAAAAACGAAGGCGAAGTCACCCGGGGCTGGCTCGGTGTCGCCATTCAGGACTTAAACGGTGATATGGCTGAATATTATGGCGTTGAGGATAAAAAAGGCGTATTTGTTGCCGACGTTTTTGAAGGCGACCCGGCAGATCAAGCCGGTATTAAAGCCAAGGACATTATTCTTGAAGTCAATGGTGAGAAGATTAAAACCAGTCGCCAGCTCACCAGCATGATCGCCGGCATTCCCGTGGGTGAAAGCGCCAGCATAAAAATTTTGCGCGATGGTAAAGAACAAACAGTTAAGGTCAAAATTGCCAAACGATCTGAAGAAAAACTGACTGCCAGGGGTCGGCCCAGAGAAGAAGCGGCCGAATTTGGTATCCGTGTGTCGGATTTAACGCCTGAAATCATGCAGCGATTCAATATGGATGAATCGTCCGGCGTTATTGTCATCCATATTGAAGACGGCAGCAAAGGGGATGATGCGGGTGTTCAGGCGGGTGACATTATCAAGGAGATTAACCGCCAGCCGGTGAAAAATACCGGCGATTATGAGGCCATATTGAATCAACTCTCTTCCGGTGAGTCCGTTAACCTGTTCATCCGACGAAAAAATACCGGATTTCTGGTGGCAAAGTTAACCAAGTAAAATTCAAAAACTTCGTTTTTGAATTTTAGTCACTGATTGTTTTGCGCAAATCCGGTATGGTTTCCGGTTTGCCCCGCTCCATATAGCGGCTATCCCCGTCTCGGGCCGTTACATTTTCATAGACACCATCATCACGCTTTACCAGTTTGGTAAAACCAAGGTCGCGGAGTTCCCCATTGGTTTTCGGACAGCTGATACTGATTTGTGAAATGATTTTTTTCACCGCCCGGTTGCACTCAGGACATTTTACCAGCGGGTCATCAGTTAATGATTGTCTAAAATCAAACACCTTGCCCAATTTGCACGGGCGCCTGACATGTTCATATTCATATACCGGCATGATCTCTCCCCATACCCTCTATTCCATATCGCGGCTATGCGGAAACTTCCACTTTTATAGGTGCGCTTGTTATATGCCATGAAGATCACGAAGAATTTGAAGGTCGAGCAGGGAAATTCAAGCATATTTTCTATGTGATCTTCGTGCCCTTCGTGGTTATTAGCGCGTTATTTCAGCTTTACGCACAACCGGAATCCATTATTTCATTGATTGAAAATGAAATCCAACCCTGATTCTCGAAGCCTGGAAATCGAATAGTTTGCTAGAATTATAGATGTGGAACCGGAATTGTGTCAAGTTTGTTTACCCTCTGCCCAGGTCATTTAGGTCCAGTCTGCGAAAGCCGGCTTTAAATCCCATAACCACCTAAAGTTTTTTTTAAAAGCCGCCGATAGATCTAATGAATTTCATTACTGCTAAAAGGGGTCGGGGGAACCTATCATGAGTAAGGCACAGCCGGTTGAACAAACAGATATCCAACTGAAGATAAAAGAGGCAGAGATCTGTCACCAAATGGGAATGACAGAGGAGGCGCTCGCCCTGTATGAACAGGTACTATCTCTTTCATCCGATGAGGACGCTGACGGCAATGGAGATGTTCGCGGTAAGATTGACCAGTTGCAAAAGGAATTAGAACTTCAGGAATTGGATGAAAAACAGGGCCTTACCGAAGAAGATATTTCTATTTTTAGAAAAAATCTGTCGATGCATGATGATGTCCCGACCATTCTGGATGGCGCCCGTGCCCTGAAAGAGCTTGGACTTGTTGAAGAGGCCACGCTTGAATATGAAAAGCTGATGGAATTTGATTTCGGCAAATCGGACTACTCCAAACTGGATTATTCCCCGGCCCAGATTGTGGTTGATTACCTGACCTGCCTGCTGCAGACCGAACAGGCACCGGAAGTCGTAAAAAAAGCCTACAAAGCGATTTATCAGCATAGTTTGACCGATAAAGAAACGGCTCAGATTCAATTCTGGCTGGGCTGTGAGATGGAAAAAAGGGATCAGCGCGACCAGGCGCTCGAGCTTTTTGAGACCGCTGGCAAAATCGATTCGCATAATGCCGAAATTGCCCGTAAGCTGGAAATTTTAAAATCTAGCCTCTCAACCAGTTCGCGATATGATTATTTGCTTCGCAATAAACTGGTTACCACCAACCAGCTCCAGGAGGCGCTGGCGATTTCCAAGAAAATCGGCAAAAGTGTTGAATTTGTTTTGACAGATCGGTTTAGTGTCAAAAAAGACGAGGTAGGCAAATCCCTCTCATTGTTTTACGGAATCCCGTTTCGTAAGTTTGACCCGGAAACCCCGGTCCCGATTGAGCTCATCAACAAGTTGAAGAAATCCTTTTTGCTCTATTATGTGTGGGTGCCGTTGAACTGGGATAAGGGCGGCGTGGAGATTTTAGTCGATGATCCCAATGATCTTCGCAAAACCGATCATATCAAAGCCCTGATGCCCAACCAGAAAGTTAACATTTCAGTGGGATTCAAAGAGGATATTGAAAAATTCATCAATCATTTCTTTGATCCGAAAACTGAATCCCTGATGGATAATGTGTTTGAAGATTTGGACGAGATCATCCCGGATATCTCTTTTGAAGAAGAGGAAGAAATTGAGGATGACATTAAGGCCTTAGATGAATCTTCAAGCCAGGTGGTCAAGTTCGTGGATCAGGTTCTGGTGACCGCATTTCGCAACAAAGCTTCCGATATTCACATTGAACCTTCGATAATCACACGCAAAACCAACATTCGATTTCGGACCGATGGGGTCTGCCATGAATATGTTCAGGTCCCCAATGCCATGGCGCCGGCCATCGTTTCACGCTTGAAAATAATGGCCGATCTCGACATCGCCGAACGCCGTCTGCCCCAGGACGGGAAAATCCGCTTAAAACGCAAGGGCGTACCGGAATTTGAACTTCGGATTTCCACCATGCCTACGGCCGGCCGGTTTGAGGACGCTGTACTGCGTATTTTGACCAAATCCGGAACACTTAAATTGGATGAAATCGGGCTGAACGAGCGCAATTTAAAAGTCTTAAAACGCGTGATTGAACGGCCATACGGCTTAATTCTTTGCGTCGGTCCCACCGGTTCAGGTAAAACCACGACGTTGCATTCCGCCCTGGCGCATGTCAACAGGCCCGGTGTCAAAATATGGACCGCAGAGGATCCGGTCGAAATTACGCAGGCGGGGCTGCGGCAGGTGCAGGTGAAACCTAAAATTGGACTGGACTTTGCGAGGATCATGCGGGGTTTTCTGAGGCTTGACCCGGATATTATCATGATCGGTGAAATGCGCGACCGCGAAACGGCGGCAACAGCGATCGAGGCTTCTTTAACCGGCCATCTGGTGCTGTCCACCCTGCACACCAACAACGCCCCGGAAACTTTAACCCGCCTGATTGATATGGGAATGAATCCGTTGAACATCTCAGACTCCTTTTTGGCGGTGCTGGCGCAGCGGCTTGTTAGAAGATTGTGTGCCGATTGCATCGAATCTTACCACCCGGACCAGGAAGAATTTGATTACATCGTAGCCGATTACGGGGAAAGTTCCTTCCAAAGTCTGGGTGTGCAGTATGATTCGACCTTTGAGCTCCATCGGTCACTGGGCTGTGAACGTTGCAATGGAACCGGCTATAAAGGCCGACTGGGTATGCATGAACTCATCGAAGGCACCCCCGAAATTAAGATGTTGATCAAAAAGCAGGCAACCTCACAGGACCTGGCAAAACAGGCGGTCATAGACGGAATGAGCACACTTAAGCAGGACGGCGTCCACAAAGTTTTTGAAGGGATCACCGATATGCGAGAGGTGCGCCGGGTCTGTATTGAATAATCCTCAGAAGAGGCCAGCGATGTCAAAAAAAGCAATGGTTGTTGATGCAGATTATTTTTTTGTCGAGTTTATCAGCGAATTACTCGAAAAGCGGGGATATCTGGTCACCAAGGCCTATGACGGCAAAGATGGCATATCCAAACTACAGGACGATCCCCACGACATCATATTTGTGGATCTGGTAATGCCCAAAGTCGATGGGAGCCAGTTTATTGATTTTGTGCGCCGCAAATATGGGTCNAATCATTTCCCCATTGTTGCCTTATCGGGCGTAATGGTCGAGCAACTGGGCTTCCTGAATGAAATCGGCGCCGATTATTACATTGCCAAGGGGCCGGTGAACAAGCTCGCCGTACAGCTGAACCAGTTTTTGGCTGAAATTGAAACCCGGCCAAATTTTAAACCCGGTGAAGTCAAAATCATGCAAACCGGCGGCGTCTACCCGCGGCGCGATGCTGTTGAATTGTTGCAGGCCCTGAAGTTTCATCAAGCCGTTATCGCAAGCATGGGAGTTGGCGTTGTTGTGGTCGATATCGACACACGCGTTGTGAATGCAAACGCGGCGGCTTTCGAGATTGTGGATCGATCTCCAACAGAAGTTCTCAACAGCCCGGTGCTTGACATATTCCCCTCTTCGGTCAGGCAAAAACTGGGCGATACGCTCAAGCAGGTATTCAATCTGCCTGAAAGAACCAAAATTAGTTTTTTGTCAGACTTCAACGATCGTTCCATCCGTACCACCGTTTCGGCCATCAAGCTTTCTGCCGGTAAAGCCGGATGGGTACTCGTTTTAGAAGACACGACCTGCAAATCCCGATAAGCGGGACTGTCCATCGCAGCGTCTTCATTGAGGCTGCACCGGGCCGATCGGCTTTTCCATCCTCCACCATTGCTCCCGGGCGATTCTCCTTGAAGGAAGCGCTCTTATCTGTTAGAGATCAACCTTGCACCAAAATCGGTTCGCGCCGATAAAAGAGCCAGGCAAAATATCGATCCTTGGGGGGGCTTTATGATACGGGTTGCAGTTGTGGGTGCCACCGGTTATGCGGGGGCCGAGCTGGTCAGAATTCTTTACGGGCATCCTCAGGTGGAACTGAGTATCTTGACTTCACGGCAGTTTGCCGGGATTCAATTTGCCGCGGTCTACCCTGCGATGGCCGGAGCTGTTAATTTGACCTGTGAAGAACTGGTGGTCGATCGGGTTTGCGATAAAGCGGATATCGTTTTTTTGGCGCTGCCGCATCAGCTACCCATGACGCTTGTTCCGGAATTTGTCAGGCGCAATGTCCGCGTGGTGGATCTGTCTGCTGATTTTCGATTTAATGATGCTGCTGTCTATGAATCTGCCTACCAGCCGCATACCGCCAGGGAGTTACTCGATAAAGCGGTTTACGGCTTGAGCGAAATATATTTTGAAGCCATACGTTCGGCCGTTCTGATCGGCAATCCGGGATGCTACCCTACGAGCGCCCTGTTGCCGCTGATTCCGCTGGTGAAGGCCGGCTTTCTGGATCTAAGCACATTGATCGTGGATTCAAAATCAGGGGTATCCGGTGCGGGAAGATCGCTGTCGATAACCAGTCATTTCTGTGAAGTTAATGAATCTTTCAAGGCTTACAAGGTGGCCAGCCATCGCCATAATGCCGAAATGGATGCCATCCTGAGCCGTGAAGCCAAACAACCGGTTCAGGTGACATTCGTGCCGCATCTGATTCCCATGAGCCGCGGAATGCTGACCACCATATATGCGACACCGGTCAAGGGGGTGCGGGCCGAAGATGTTCGAAATTGTCTGGCCGCGGCCTATTCTGATCACGCTTTCATGCGCTTATGCGCAGACGGGCGCGTTCCGGATACGTTGCACGTCAAAGGAAGCAATTATTGCGACATCGGATTTGTGCTGGATAAGCGCGCCAATCGACTTATCCTTATTTCCGCAATAGATAACCTGGTCAAAGGCGCTGCCGGTCAGGCCGTTCAAAACATGAACATTATGTTGGGTATCGAAGAAACCGCCGGTTTAATTTCCATTCCGTATCCGCTTTGAGCAGGTTATTTGTTATCTGTTATTAGTTATTGACTTTTTGCACGGAATGAATTGTATGTAACGGATACTTCTCAATGAATAGCCTTTAACCCATACCTGACCCGAAGGGGCGATAACTTAAAAGCATAAATTAGAAGTGGTTTCAAAATCCCATCTAAGGCTCAATGGCTGCGTTGCAGTCCTCCGGTAAATGCTCACATACCCATGTATGCTGCGCTTTCCCGATCGGCCTGACGCCTTGCCCTTGAACCTGATCTGAGGTTTTGAAACCACCTCTAATCACGAGAGCACGAAAAATGAAAAAGAAAA